>JAEEGL016343802.1_pt1 | contig 38048 bp, 29 predicted proteins | sample 9134231 | NCBI WGS metagenome assembly JAEEGL01 (sample SAMN16246548, study PRJNA631951) | gut metagenome | biome: gut microbiome; feature: rumen; material: fiber-attached | host: Bos | place: Iran: Karaj | collected 2018-10
ATAAACAGGGCGTCTGGGCAAACACAATTCATCGTATGAAACACGGAGAATCGATTACAACCAAGACCATCAATGAACTCTGCTCCATTTTGGACTGCAATGTTTCCGATATTCTCGAGTATCGAAAAGATAACGAATCCTGAAGAAATCAAAAAATAAACGCGCTGTTGCGGTATGCAACAGCGCGTTTATTTGGTAGCACACCTTATCTTCCGCGCATCAACAGGACGGACGCGCCGTCCGGGATCGGTTCCGACAGTGTCGGATTCTGCGCGCGGATTGCCGCAGTCGGAATGCCGAAGCGCTTGCCGATGGAGAAGACCGTTTCCCCGCGATCCGGGAAATAGACCAGAATTCCCTCGTGCGGATCGCGCGGAACACCCGGTTTCAGATCGGTCGTGAACCGTGCGGTCTCCTGCCGATACCATTCGCCTCCGTACTTGAGCTCGACCGTGCAGGAGAGCGTACGGCCGCTGCCCGTTGCCTCCGCAGAACGCACCGTAATCTCCGGTAGCAGCAGCGTCCCGAACGGTTCGAGCGGCAGCGACAGCGGCAAATCCGTCTTAAATCCATAGAGCCGCCCGTCGTCCGCACGGTACACGACCGAAAGAAGCAGCAGCCCGTCGATGCTCGCTTCGCGTTCATTGACGACCGTATCGGTAATCGCAGGCGTTGCGGTGACATAGAGCACACGCGTCACATCCTTCAGATGTCCCGGAACGTAAATCGGCTCCCGCAATACCGTCGTCCGCGAACGTTCCCCGACGTAGTTTAAGCACGGTACCGGTTTCGTCTCGCAAGAGAAGCTGCCCTCGCTGTCGTACGCGTCGGACAGGACCCATGCCGTCTCCTCCGCAATCCCGTAAACGCCGAGCGACAGCACCGCTTCGATCGCAAGCTCCCCGTCCGAATCGTAGTTGACCTCAAGCTGCGTGACCTCTGCCGACGCGCTTGGCTGCGGATTCGGCTCTGCATCGATCGAATCGGAAAACGGAATCGCATAGACCTTCGGGACTGCGCCGCCTTCGCCGTCGTAATAAAGCGCAGTGACCGTCAGTGTGCCTTCAAGCATCAGTCCGCCGGACCCGTTTGCGATTCGGCCGACTTCCGCAGTGCCGTGTACCGTTAAAAGCGACAGGTTCTCCGGCGCGTCCACCGTTTCCTTGACCCGGATCGCATGTGCGCCGAGCAGGGTACGCCGTACAAGCCGGATCGATTCGCCCTGTGTTTCAAGGCCTTTCGCGTCGTCAATTCCCGCGATGCAGGTTTCTCGCTCGGTCGAGAAGACCTCGGCGCGCAGGAGAAGCGTTGCCTGCATCCGAAGTCCCCCTTCCTCCACACGACAGGTGCAGGCAGGTGCGTATGCAGCGGCTCGCGCCGTCATCTCCGTCGTCGTTCCGGGCAGCGACAGTTCATGCGTAAAGGTTGCGGACGCATCGAAGGAAAGCGGCCGGTTGGCATCGGTTTCTACCACCAAATGCAGCAAAAGCAATCCGGTCACCTGTACCCCATCCTTGGTGCAAAGCGTTTCGCGTACGCGCACATCCGGCTCACAGGAGAGCACTTTTTCCGACCGCACCCCGCTCGGCAACGGAATTGCGCTTTCCAATTGCGCCTGTGCGGTCGTGCTTCCTACAAGCGTTTCCGCCGACAGCACCGTCTTCTGTATCTCCATTAAATCGTCTCCTTTCGGGAAGTTCTCTATAGCAACATATGCCCATTGTTCGCTGTTCAGCACCGTTTTCTTTTATGATAAAAAATTATTGACATAGGCAATCTTTTCGGATAGAATGAAGTCTCAAAGAAGCTATCGAAAAAGAAGAGAGTTTATGGAAAGCAAAGAGATTTTCAAGCAACAATATCGCCGGAACGACGAGGATCTGCGGATCTACGGCGCGAAGGAGCACAATCTGAAGAACATCGACCTGGTGATTCCGCGCAACAAACTCGTTGTGATGACCGGCGTTTCCGGCTCGGGCAAATCGAGTCTGGCATTCGATACCATCTATGCCGAAGGACAGCGGAGATACGTGGAAAGCCTGTCCTCCTACGCGCGCATGTTCATCGGTCAAATGGACAAGCCGGATGTGGAGCGGATTGACGGGCTCTCTCCTGCAATCTCGATTGATCAGAAGAGCACCGGGCACAATCCGCGCTCAACCGTCGGCACCGTGACCGAAATCTACGACTATCTGCGCTTGCTCTATGCCCGCTGCGGCATTCCGCACTGTCCGAAATGCGGCAGAGTCATCGAAAAGCAATCGATCGATATGGTTGTGGATCGCGTGATGACCATGGAGCCCGGCACAAAGATTCAGATTATTGCGCCGTGCGTCCGTAAACGCAAGGGAGAATTTACAAAGCTGTTCGAGCAGCTTCGCCGGGAAGGGTATGTGCGCGTCCGTGTGGACGGAGAGGTATACCCGATTGAGGAAGTGCCTGCGCTGGACAAGAAATTCAAGCATACGATCGAAGCCGTTATCGACCGTCTCGTCCTGAAGGGAGGCATTGAGGGGCGGCTGACCGAATCGCTCGAGCATGCGTTTGCGCTCGGGCAGAATCTTGCGATCGTAGCCGTCGTTGACGGGGAAGAACAGCTGTTCTCGCAGAACTTCGCGTGCCCGGATTGCGGAATCGGCATCGAAGAGCTTGCGCCGCGCGCGTTTTCATTCAACGCGCCGTTCGGTGCGTGCCCGACCTGTGCCGGCCTCGGAGAAATGATGAAGATCGATCCGGTGCTTGTGGTGCCGAATCCGGAAAAATCGCTGAACGAAGGCGCGATTCATGCATCCGGCTGGAACAGCGACAGTCAGAATTCCATCGCGGAAATGTACTACCGCGCGCTTGCGAAACATCTGAACTTTTCGATGGATACGCCGTACCGCGATCTTCCGAAAAATGTGCAGGACGCGCTGCTGTACGGCACGAAGGAGAAGATGGAAGTCTCCTATTCGAGCACGTATTCGAGCGGAAAATTCATGGCGGCGTTTGAGGGCATCATCCCGAACATGGAGCGGCGTTACCGTGAAACAACGAGCGAATGGACAAAGGCGGAGATCGAATCCCGCATGGCACACGTGCTCTGCCCCGACTGCAAAGGCAAACGCCTGAAGCCCGAAACGCTTGCCGTTACCGTCGGCGGGCTGAACATTGCCGAGCTTTGCGATCTGAATGTCAAATCCTCGCGCGCCTTCCTGCAGAATCTCGATCTGAACCCGACGCATCGCAAGATTGCCGAGGCGATTCTGAAAGAGCTGGACGCGCGCCTCGGGTTTTTGGTCAATGTCGGTCTCGGGTATCTCACGCTTTCACGCGGCGCGGTTACGCTCTCGGGCGGGGAAAGCCAGCGCATCCGCCTTGCGACGCAGATCGGGAGCGGGCTTGTCGGCGTGCTGTATATTCTCGACGAACCGAGCATCGGTCTGCATCAGCGCGATAATGCAAAGCTGCTTGCCACGCTGAAGCGGCTTCGCGATCTTGGGAATACGCTGATTGTCGTAGAGCACGACGAGGAGACGATGCTTGCCGCGGATTACATCGTGGACATCGGTCCTCGCGCCGGCGTTCACGGCGGGGAAGTCATGGCGGCCGGAACCCCGGAAGAAGTCATGGCATGCGAATCGAGCTTGACCGGTCAGTACCTTTCCGGCAAGCGGCGCATCAAAGTTCCCGCAACCCGGCGTCCGGGAAGCGGAAAATTCCTGACCGTCCGCGGTGCGGCGGCGAACAACCTCAAGCGGATCGACGTTTCGGTTCCGCTCGGCATGTTTGTCTGCGTGACCGGCGTTTCCGGCTCGGGGAAATCGAGTCTTGTCAACGAAATCATTAAAAAACGGCTGCTGCACGATCTGAACCGGGCGCGCGTGCGCGCCAAGGAACACGCCGGCATGGAGGGCATCGAGCATCTCGACAAGGTGATCGATATCGACCAAAGCCCAATCGGCAAAACGCCGCGTTCCAACCCCGCAACGTATACGGGACTGTTTGACCTGATCCGCCAGCTTTTTGCTACGACGCCTGACGCGAAGATGCGCGGCTACAACAGCGGCCGGTTCAGTTTCAACGTCAAAGGCGGTCGCTGTGAAGCCTGTAAGGGCGACGGCATTGTAAAGATCGAAATGCACTTCCTTCCGGACGTGTATGTGCCATGCGATGTTTGCCACGGCAAGCGTTACAACCGGGAAACGCTCGAGGTGCATTATAAAGGCAAGAACATTTACGACGTGCTGGATATGACCGTTGAAGAGGCGCTTCCGTTCTTCTCCGCGCATCCGAAAATCAAGTCGAAACTGCAGACGCTGTATGACGTCGGCCTCGGCTATGTGAAGCTCGGCCAACCTTCGACGCAGCTCTCGGGCGGTGAAGCGCAGCGCGTGAAGCTCGCAACCGAACTGAGCCGCCGGGATACGGGACGGACGATGTACATTCTCGATGAGCCGACAACCGGTTTGCACACGCATGACGTGAAGCAGCTTTTGGAGATTCTGAACCGACTTGCCGATTCCGGAAGTACGGTGCTCGTCATTGAGCACAATCTCGACGTGATCAAAACCGCCGATTACATCATCGACCTCGGTCCCGAAGGCGGCGATGAAGGCGGAACGATCGTTGCAACCGGCACGCCGGAGGAAGTTGCTGCCTGCGAACAAAGCTATACGGGACAATTCCTGAAGCGGGAACTTTTGAAAGCTTCCCGCTGATCCATGCGGAGGAACCATGCGCGTACTTCGAATCATCCTTGTGATCGTCGGCCTGCTTTTGATCGCCGACTCGGCGATCGTGGCTACGCTGTCGAACTTCAATCTCGGCGTCATTCTGCCTGCGTTTTTTGGTGTGCCGCTCGTACTGCTCGGGTGGCTGCTGCCGCGTATGAACCACGGCGTGCTTTGTGTGCTCAAATGGGCGGCGATCATCGGATATGCAATTGCCGGTGTGATTCTGCTCGTTTCGGGCATCCTGATGGGAACTGCCGCCAAGCGGAGCGAGAAGGTGGACGCCGATGCGATCATCGTGCTCGGCGCAGCGGTGCACGGCGATCGTGTGACCTGGGTACTTTCGAATCGGCTCGATACCGCTGCCGCCTATCTAAAAGCGCATCCGGACTGCATCGCGGTCGTTTCCGGCGGACAGGGCAGCGGTGAAACCGTTGCCGAAGCCGTTGCCATGCAAAAATACCTGGTGGAGCGCTGCGGCATTTCAAGCGAACGTATTCTCGTGGAGGATCGCAGTACGAATACGCGTGAGAACTTCGCGTTCTCCAAGGCGCTGCTTGCCGAGCATGGGCAGGCAAACGCGCGTCTTGCGTTCGTTACGACCGGATTCCACGTTTACCGTGCGGGACGCGTTGCCCGCGCCGCCGGGCTCGATGCCGTCGGACTCGCCGCGCCGGACGTATGGTATATTGCGCTGAACAATTATCTGCGCGAGTGTGTCGGCATCTGCGTGTATGCGCTGCGCGGACAATTATAAGGAAATCGCTTATGCCCCTTTTCGGGGCATATTTGTTACGGTTCACGCTGAAAAATCGCCCGTTCGTGTGAAACCGGTTTCCGAACGGACTTTTTTCTGCTATACTCTTTGTAAGAATTACGTAAATTGGAAGTTGAAATGGAACGCATCAGTATCATTGAGAACTTTTTCCCGAAAAACGATCCCGCGCTGCTGCAAAAAGCGGAGGACAATTTGCCGACTCTTCTCGAAACGGAGCTCGTACCCGTTTCGTTTGCAGCCCCTACGCTTGCTCCCGGAGAAACCGTACGTTGGGACTTTGGAACGCACTGCGTCGGATATCTGACCCTGCAGCTCTCCTTCTCCGGCAGCCATCCGGACGCGCCCGCGCTCCTTCGCCTGCGCTTCGCCGAACGCTTGGAGGAATTTATGGAGGACGCTTCCGCTTACCACGGCTGGATCTCCAAAGGATGGATTGCCGAAGAGCTTCTGCATGTGGATCGGCTGCCCTTTACCGTCTCGCTGCCGCGCCGGTACGCATTCCGCTATCTCGAATGCACGGTGATCGACACCTCTCGTAAATTCCGCCTTGTTGTCGATCGCGTTTGGGTTCGCGCCGTTTCGGCCGTCGATCCGACGCGCGTCACTCCGCTTGAACGCACCGATCCGAAGCTTTGCCGGATCGATGCAGTTGCCATCAAAACGCTTGCGGAATGCATGCAGGAAGTGTTTGAGGACGGGCCAAAGCGCGACAGGCGTCTATGGCTCGGCGATTTTCGGCTGCAGGCGCTCGTCAACGGCGTAACGTTCCGGAACTTTGCTCTGGTCAAACGGTGTCTCTACCTCTTTGCCGGGACGCGCTTTCCGGACGATCGTATCGCTGCGTGCCTGTTTACGGACGGGGAGCCCGCCGCGGACGATACCTGGTTCTCCGATTATGCGCTGCTGTACCCGGTTGCGCTCGCGGAATATCTTGCTTTGACCGACGATTCAGAAGCGCTCCGCGATTTATATGACGTTGCCGTTGCTCAGCTTGATCGCGCGCTTGCAATGACGGATGCGGATGGGATCGTAAATGCCGACTTTGTCGACGCGGCATTCATCGACTGGAGTCCCGGTCTTGAAAAAACCGCAAGCACGATGGGCGTTCTGCTTTATGCTCTGCCATACGGACGCGTACTTGCGCAAAAAAACGGCGATGCTTCGCGCGACGCGATCTATGCCGAAGCGCTTGAACGCGGACGCGCAGCCGCAAAAACGCGTTTCTGGGATCCCGCAAAGGGTGTATTCGTATCAAACGGACAGATTTCTCCCGCCAGTCAGATCTGGATGACGCTCGGCGGCGTTCTGCCCGAAGCATCGGCAAAAGGCGCTCTCTGCCGTCTCCTCTCGGAACCGTCCGAAACGCCGCTTGTTGCGCCGTACCTCCACCATTATGCGCTCGAAGCCCTGCTCTCGGTCGGCAAAACCGATGCGGCGATGGAGCACCTTCTTTCCTATTGGGGCGGCATGGTCGATCGCGGCGCCGATACGTTCTGGGAAATCTGGAATCCCGAAGCCCCCGACGCATCGCCCTACGGCGGAACGATCGTGAACAGTTACTGTCATGCGTGGAGCTGTACTCCCTCGTATTTTTTGCGGAACCATCTGCTGTAATCAAATTTAAATTCGGAAAGGAGCCTCCCATGAAAACCAAGCTTGCCTTCAACCCCTATCTCCCCAGCTGGGAATACGTCCCCGATGCCGAACCGCATATCGTAGGCGATCGCGTCTATATCTACGGTTCGCATGACCTGTTCAACGGCATCAATTTCTGTCTCGGCGACTATGTTTGCTGGTCGGCTCCGGTGGACGATCTCGGTAACTGGACCTATCACGGCTGCATCTATCAGCGCGAACAGGATCCCGCCGCGCCCAAGATCCGTGTCACAAACGGGCTTGCCGCGCCCGATATGGTGGTCGGCGATGACGGCAGGTACTATCTCTACTATTTCATGGGCGGCACCAAGATGATCTCCGTCGCCGTGTGCGACGAGCCTGCCGGCAAGTACGAGTTTTACGGCTATGTCAAGTATCAGGACGGTACGCCGATCGGCAAGCGAAACGAACCGTTTCAGTTCGATCCGGGCTGCCTCAAGGACGACGACGGCCGACTGTATCTCTATACCGGCTTTGCGTTCGGCGGCAATCCGATTCTGCTCGACGGTTCGCAGCCGACCAAAAAAGGTCCGATGTTCTTCGAGCTTGACCCGAAGGATATGCTGACCGTCATCTCCGGCGACGAGCTCCGCTATATCGGCGTTCTGACCGGCGAAGAGGCCAAAGGCACCGCATACGAACAGCAGCCGTTTGGCGAAGCAAGCTCGATGCGTAAGTTCAACGGAAAATACTACTTCATTTATAGTTCTTTGAACAGCCACAACCTCTGTTATGCGGTCTCCGACTATCCCGATCGCGGGTTCGAATACGGCGGAATTCTTGTTTCCTGCGGCGATATCGGTCTCGAAGGCGTTCCGGATGCGGCGCATGCCAGAATGTGTACCGGCAACACGCACGGCTCCTTGATTGAGATCGACGGCAAATACTATATCTTCTATCACCGGCACTCGAACCGCAAACAGTCTTCGCGCCAAGCTTGTGCGGAGCAGATCCGCTTTGAAGACGGTAAGTTCTATCAGGCGGAAATGACCTCCTGCGGCTTGAACGGCGCTCCTCTGCCCGGCAAAGGCTCTTATCCCACCTACATTGCCTGCAACGTCTACGGCAGAAACGGTACCCGCTTCCTTTCCATGATCAAGCATCCGAAGGGCGCCGATCCGTTCATTACACAGCACGGAAAAGACCGTGAAGAGGGCGAGGATCAATATATCTCCAACTTCTGCACGGGATGCACCGTCGGATTCAAATACTTTGATTTGCGCAATACAAAGACGATTACCCTGCATCTGCAGGGGTACGGAACCGGCTGCGAAGTCACGATTCGCAACAAAGAGCGCGGCAATGTAATTTGCCGTATCCCGGTCGAGACCGCGCTCGAGCCCAAGACCTTCGTCGGCACCCTGCCCGAGGGTCTCTCCGAGAAGGAAGCGCTGTACTTCTCAATCGAAGGTAAGGGCGGCACGTACGACTTCACCGCATTTGATCTCGCATAAGGCAATCCTTCGTTTCTTTCCCCTATGGATAAGAGGCTGCTTTTGCAGCCTCTTATTTTATTCTTGTTTTGTTCGCTCATTCAGTTGTTTCACCTTGGCACGCCAGGCAAAATATTGTGCCAGCCAGATCGCAAGAAAGAGCCCGATAAACATCGCCGCATATTGCAAAAGCCCGACAAGGGAATGGTTCATCCAGTGCAGCAGATAGGCAATTGGGAGTCCCGTTCCCGCGACGATCGCAAAGTAAACGCCGGTTTGCGCAGCAAGGCTCCAATCCGTATCCCAGACGACCGACCCAGCGGCGCACGCCGCGCCGTAGATGCCGCACAGGAAGGTTTGCAGTGCCACCGCGCCGAGTTCGGAACCGACGGCTTCCATCAGCGCCGGTACGCAGGGTGAGAAACGTCCTTCGGGCGCAAAGGCCAGGTTGGACAGCAGCAAAATGAATTGTCCGATCGTGATGCCGATCGGAAATCCGATCAATGCACGCCGTATCATCTTCTTTTTCATATTCTTCTCCTCTCTTACAATCCCAGGATGGCTTTGATTTTTCCGACGTATCGCCGCGAAACGAAGGTCTCGGTTCCGTCCTTTAAGCGGACGCAGATCGTCCCTGCCAGGCTCAGGTCAAAGTTTTTCGCCTGTCGGATCGAAATTATCTCCGATTGAGAGATCCGCACAAAGCGCCGCGGATCCAACCGTCGTTCCCAATCGTACAGCGGCCCGCGGAGCGTATACGTTCCGTTCTCCGTCACAGCAAGAACGCGGCCGTTCTCCGCATAGACGCGGATCAGTGAATCCGGGTCCAGCACCGTGGCTCCACCCTCTGAAAACCCGATCAGCGGTGCGGAGCCCCCTGCGCCGATCCGATCGAGCAGCGACCGAACCTCGTCGTCCATCCGTTCGGCAACGACGATCACGCGCGTCTCGGCACAGTCCCGTTCGATTCTGACTTCTACTTGCATGATTCGTTCCTCCTTTGCATGTCCGAAGCATACCGTAGGATTTCCGTTTTGTCCACAGCATTCCGATAAGCGGTCGTTTCCGGCCGATAAGCGGCAGCGAAATGTTACCGAAATGTAATTTCTTTTTTCAAGAAGCCGATGTTCATACTTTTATGACGTTTTGGACACAACCGCCTGCTACAATGGACAGTACCCGGTTGAAAGGAGAACTTGCCATGAAACGATTCCGGTCTCTGCCGATCCTGCTATGCTGCATACTCCTGATTGCCTGCGTGCCCACGCCGGAAGAAGAGATTGTCGTGCAGAAGGATTTTGACCGCATGATTGCGCAGGCGAACGAAACGCCATCGAACGCTGCGGACGACCCCGGCGAACTGCCGAAAAACGGCGATCACGTCTTTGAAACGTTCACCGGTCGGTCGGATGCATTCAAGGTAACAATCGACGCGGATGTGTTCATGCCCGAAGCGCCGCTTCCGATCGTGCGCGTCAAGCCCGGTGAGTTCAACCCGGAAAACCTGCAGCCGTTCTTTGAAACGTTGACAAAGGGCGAAGAATTTTATTTAAAGAAAGAGTTGGCTTCCAAAGAATACTTGGAAAAGCTGATTGCCGAAATGCAGGCGGAAGTTGATGCCAGGCTTCCCTCTATGGACAGAGACGGATTATCGAATGCTGACATTCAGAAAGAGTTCGAGTCATGGAATCAAGAGATTGCGCGTTTGAAAAAGCGTTGGGAGCAGGCGTCGGACGGTCCCGGAACGCCTGTGAGGCGGCTTTCCGATGTGGATTGGGAGAGCATTCCGACCTATTTGGGATGGGATTTGACGACACTCGATGAACAAGCAATCTTCTCCTTCCGTCAAAATGCGATGGTTCGGGAGGGCGATTATGTGATCCCGTATCTTCAGAGTTCGTTATATTACGGCAATAAGAACCGCGAGCCGCAGACGAAATCGAGAACGTTTCAACGGTATGCCGACGTAACCGGGCAGGCGGAGATTCCCCGCGGATCGGGTCTTACTCTGTCGCCGATGGAGGCGCAGGCGGAAGCGGAACGGCAGATCGAAACAATCGGAATCAAGGATATGGCGGTAGATCGGGTCTATCTCATGCAGGAAACGGTGTTGAGCAACGGTACGGACGGATACCGCATCAACGAGAAGCTGCCAAAGGATTACGAATACCAATATCTCTACGAGATTCGTTTCTGCCGCAGCGTGAACGGAATATCCGTTGCGATGCCGTCCTATTTCGGGGCTTCCTCCGAGCTAAGCGAACCGCAATACGCACCGGTATGGTCGTATGAAGAACTGTATGTTCGTCTCGGCAACAACGGCGTTTGCGCGTTCTGGTACCAAGCGCCGCTCGAGACGGTGGAAACGGTTGTAGAAAACGCCGCGCTGAAGCCATTTTCCGAAATTCTGGAAACTGCACGGAAAATGCTGCCTATTTTCTATGAAGAACGACTCTCCTCTCCGTACCGCTACCGTGAAATGGAATTCACCATTGACCGGATCACGCTGTCGCTGCAGCGCGTGATGGAGCAGGACAATCTGAACTTTGGGCTGTTGGTACCGGTCTGGTGCTTCTGGGGAAGCGACCGCCATGTGGAAAGCGACGGATCGGTTGCCGTCAACGAATTTACCTCCGAATACGGCGATCCGTGCGGCTATCTTCCGCTGCTTTGTATCAATGCCGTCAACGGCACCGTGATTGACCCGACGAAAGGATTCTGAGTTATGAAAAAACAAATTCTTCTGATCCTATTTTCTTCCCTTTTGCTGCTTGCCTGCGTCCCGACGCCGGAGGAGGATGCCGTCAAGCAAAAGGATACGAATGTGCTGATCGATACAGTATTGAGCGAGCAAACGCAGGTCAATGCGGACAATCTGCCTGCGTCAGTGAACGAGCAGTTTCCGGAGCGGTTTCAATGTGATACACATACGAACATCAAGAACGTCCATATCGTTGCAGACGTACCGCTTCGCGTATTTTCGGACAGCGGGTTCCCGCTGATCCGCGTGGAGCGCACCGGTATCGACGTAAAGGACCAGTATGAAATGCTCAAGCGCTGCTTCGGAACCGATCAGCTGTATATCTGGCGGGAGCGACGGCTCACCAAGAAGGAGGTCGCGGAGCGCATCGTAACGTTGCTGGAATGGGAAGCGACCGTAGAACAGCGGCATAAAGAATGGGACGGCACCGAAGAGGATTGGGAATTTCTTGAGAATCAGGTTCACAATGAGCTCGAAGAGCTGCAGGAGCAGTTTCGTACGATGACCGATGATGAGGAGCAGGCACCGTTTGTAAAATGGGACGGTTCACCGTGTCCCGCGGGCGAGGTGTATTACATCGTAGCCGATCCGTACGAAACCGGTAATACAATTCCTCCGTATGATCTTGCCGTTGCGCACGTCGAGACAAATCAGCCGTATCCGTCTGTCGAATACAGCAATATGTGGCGGGACACGCCGGTCATCGAGACGCTCAAGGATATCTCCGAGTGCACAAAACGCATTCCCAAAGAGGAGTATCATTTGAAGCAGAACAGCGCGACGATCAGCGCGCAGGACGCGATCGACAAGGCAATGCAGATTGTAGACGGTTTCGGAACCTTCGATGTGATCGATGTGCAATGGAGCAACGACGCAGATCAGGATGGGGACGCCCGAGGTGAGGTGCATCACTGGTTCTACACCGTGCGGCTTTCGCGCGTTTATGAAGGTGCGTGCACAACGACCTGTTCCATGTGGTGTTCCAATTGGGAAGATGATAACGCCGAGGAACAGCAGGACTACTTTATCGCAAACTGGAGCGACGAGGTAATCCGGGCCCTCGTCGACCGCGACGGAACGCTTCTTGGCTTTGATTGGAGAGGCAAGCTGAACCCAACTGAGGTGCTCGCTGCGAATACCCCGCTGCTTTCCTATGACGAGATTACAGAGATTCTCAAGGCGCAGGTAAATCGCGTCTTTTCCTGGGACGATCATCAGGACGGGATGCTTGTGATCGACGACGTACAGCTTGGGCTGATGCGCATCCGCGAGAAAAACAATATGGAATCGGGTCTGCTTGTGCCCGTTTGGTACTTCACCGGCGCGTTTGTCTTTACGGACCGGAGCGCAGAGGCACGTTTGAAAGATGGCCTTTCCAAGCATCAGGCGCATCAGCAGGACTACATCGACTTTCCCCTGCTTGTCATCAATGCAATTGACGGCACGATCATCGACCCGATGAAGGGGTATTGAGGAGGAAGCAGTATGAAACGGATTGCGATTATCGTATTGGTGTTCCTTATACTCTGCGCCTGCGTCCCCACACCGGAGGAAGAAGTTGTGAACAACAAAGGGGACGACATTCTGACGGAAAAGATCGCCGAAGGACCGGTTGCGGAAAAAGCATTTGAAGCGCCGGCGCGCGTGGACGAGACGATCGAAGCGGACCGTCTGACCGTGGAACTTGCCGCCGAGGTCGTATTGCCGGAAGGCGATCGGTATCCGGTTGCGGAGATTGTGCCGAAGACATACGACGCGGCATGGGCGCGGGATATGCTGACGCGAATCGCAGACGGGAAAACGCTGTTGGTGCGTGAAAGCGAAGCCGGAGCAAACATGACGAAAGACGGCATTCTGCGGGAGATTCGCGCGGTGCAGGATGATTTGGACAACTTCGAGGAACGCTATGACGGCCTTTCCCCGCAGGAACAGTCCGAAGCGCGGCAAGCGTTGACCGAATCGCTCGAAGCGTGGGAAGCGTATTATCGCGAAGCGCCGGACAGCACGGACGGGCTGACGGCGGATCTTTGTGATGCGGTATTCAAGGTGAGCGGGGGCTTTGACGCAGAGATCGATTTTGCGCGTCCCGAACGCGCCTATCATTCGCCGGTATCGGCAAACTGCTTGGGAACCGTGACGCTGCAAAACATGGAGGTCGGCTTTCCGAAACAGTTTTTAGCCGTCGACGTGCCGTTGGTAGGCGTTTCGATCACCGAAGACGAAGCGATCGAGGTCGCAAAGACATTTTTGCAAAAGCTCGGTGAAGCCGAGCTGAAACCCGCGCTCGTTCTGGCGGCGGACTGTCCACAGTACGGCGACAACCCAAGCAACGAGCAGGCGTATGCGCTGTGGTTCACGCGACCCGTGGGTGGCTTGCCCGGCGCGTATGCCGATGTGCAGCAGGACGTCTACGGGCAGTATGCGCAAAACGGCGGCGACACGGGCTATGCCGCGCCGTTCGGACAGGAGTACGCGTATTTTCTGGTGCGCGATTCGGGCGTGAATTGGTTCGAATGGTATGCGCCGAGCACGATCGTTCGCACCGTCAACGAAAATGTTGCGCTGCTGCCGTTCGACGAGATTCTGGCAGCGTTTCGTAAGCAGATCGCTTGGGAGGTCTACCCCGCCTTGGAGGAAGTACGGGACGGGGGTTTTTCCGGCACGATTCGTATCGACCGAATTGCGTTGGAGAGCGTCCGCGTACGCAAGAGCGGCGCGTCGGATACGTATCTGCTGCTGCCCATGTGGTCGTTTTACGGCGAGCTTGTGCTGCATAAGGACGGCGGCGCGGGTGAACGCTTTGCGGGGCGGCGCCATTACACGATCGATGCAAACGGCGACGCGGTGTATCGCGTCCCCGGCGGGTGTTTTATGCAGATCAACGCCGTCGACGGCAGCGTATATAACCCGGCTCTCGGATATTGAGAACAACGCGCACGCCGAATGCCTCGATTCTCCTGGCGTTCGGCGGGTTCGTCGTTCATCCAATTGCAAAAAAGAAGTTGCTCCTTTCGGTCGCAGACCGATTTTGAATGTCGGTCCGACTTCATTTTTCACTTCCACGCATCCGGTTGCATGCGGGAAAACGGGCGCCTAATATCCGATACGCGGGTTGATGATGCTTCCGTCGATCGCGTTGATGACACAAAGCGGATTCGATTCGTTCCAAGTCGACAATATTTCACCGGATTCGTACACAGCCTCTCCGGTGATAAACCATGCAGGCACCAATAAGCCTGTATCCTGACTGTATTGCTCTCGGATGCGGAACAGACCGAGCGTGACATCCTGCACGGTACCGGTAAAGTGCGAATTCGGATACCGACGGTTCATGTTTTGTTGGAACGACGAGAGAATCTCATCATATGGAAGCAACTTCGCCGTTTCGGTGAGTATCTCTGTTACCTTGAGCCTGCTTTCCCAAATCAGTGACAACAGCGTACCGTCCCCGGCGACAGCGGCACAAACATGCTCATACCGCCACGGCCGCATCACATCCGTTTCGATCTGCCCGCCGGTGCTTGTTGCTTTGCAATAGGGCATATAGGCGTTGCCGAATATGGGTGTCATACGAATGAGGTAGGCCCATCGTCCGATTTTTCCCCGATCATCGCCATCGGCGCTTGCGTTATGGCTCCAAAAAATATCGACGACCTTTAACTCCGTGATTCCGTCAAAGCACGGGAGCACACGCCCGACCGCCTGCGAAGCGGTGACGCTTGCGCCTTCATGTATGCGATCGTAGTCCTCCGGTGCAATTCGTTCGGTACCGGTTTCTGGGCGGGAAGCGTTGTTATCGAACCAATGAACATGCGAAATGCCGGTTTCTTCGTTCCGCGGTGCGTCATAAAAGATCTGCTCATCCCGATCCGCACTGACCACGTCCGCGTGGCAGTACGTATTCAACGGTTTCGGTTCCGATGTGCAAACGATATGGTACTCGGTCGTTTCTATTGTATCGCCGCCCGGCGGCAAAGAACCGTCCCACTTCGGATAAGGCTGCGGATCGCCGTTATAGCTGCGGTAGCATTCTTGCCAGTAGGATGCGCTTTCCTCGCGTGACTGCACCCATTCCTCCAAGTCTTCCTGCGTATGGTCAATCAGAAACGCTTCCTTTTCCTCATCGGTCAGCTCGCGCATCGACTCCGCAATCATGGATTCGATATAGGCGAGCGTGACGGTCTGCTGATGCAGATAGAGTGTATCGCTTCCCAAAAGGCGCTTGACAAGCAGGATACGTTCATCGCGGCTGAGATTGCTTCGTTCGACGCGGATAACCGGAAAGGTGCCGTCGCATAAAACGCGAATCGGAACATCGGCTGTAAAGCGTGCGCCGCCATTTGTTGTGAAATCACACTGAAAACGTTCGGGAAACTGCGTTTTCACCGGTATCGGTGTCGGTACAGCATCATCCGCTTGTGTCATTTCAACGGTTTGAATGGTTTGGATGAGCACATTCGTATTTTTCCGCGAAATCGCATCTTCCTCCGGTGTTGGCTGACACCCGACCAAGAAAAGGGCTGTCAACAGAAGAGCAAAAAATTTCTTCATAGCTATTACACCTTATTGTTCAGTATAGGATAAGTATAACAGGCGGGTGTAAAATAGTTGCGTTATAAACGCGGTAAAACTGTAAATAATGAAAAGTATGAACCGAACATTTCGAAATCATACAAAGAAGCTGCCTTTTCGGCAGCTTCCGATTCGAACGGATCCTTATTCCTCGCTCTGCGGCGTGTTCTCTGCGCTGTAGGAAATACTGGTGATCACAGCGGTGTCGGCGTCCGCCTGATAGAGACATTCAATCTCCAGGATACGCATGAAGACCGAATTGCCATCCGGCGTATCAAAGTGATACGATACGCGGATCATCGTCCCCGTCTCGTCTGCCGACAGAACAATCGAATAATTCTTGTATCCGAACAGCTCCATGACATCCCGAAGCGTACTCGTTTCGGTCAGCCCTGCATAGTTGAACGGAAGCACGTATTCACTGAACGTTCCGGAAAAACCGGACAGCGCCGTCTCGTTCATCAAAACAGATTCTTCTTTCGAATTGTAGACGCGAAATACGAATGTCTTCCCATCCCGGGTGAGCGATGCGCTTGTTTCAAAATGCGGTTCAAGTGTTTCCTTCGATTTCTCCACGGTCAGCCCGCTGTTGTCCAGCTCCTTGACAAGCGTTTTCCCAATCACCGCTGTGAAGCCTTCCACGGTAACCTCATCGCTCAGCGTAATGGCTCCATCTGCGTCCGGGCAGTCCCAATACCGATAGAGCGAGAGGCTGTCCTCATCATCTGTTTGAACGTCGACGGTCTTGCCATCGAGCAGCGACTCCACATACGCCGATGCTTTTTCAAAGTTCGTTCGAATATCTTCCGGCGCGCTTGTGGGGGCAACGGTAGGTTCCGGCATAAGCGATTGCGCAGCTGAGGATGTGCAGGCACATAGACTTGCTGCAAAAAGAACCGCCAAGCCAATGGAAAGAATTTTCTTCATCATAGGTTTCCTCCTGATAGAATTCTCCGTCCGGCAAGTTCCGTCCGACGGATCGACTTGCCCGTTATCATAGCAAAAAAAGGTTTTTCTGTCAATGAAAAATAGAAAACGGCGCGGTTCGAATCCCGCATCGCGCCGAACGGCCGTATGCGTTTTATCCTGTTTTGTTAACGATAATACTGCTCGATAAAGGCATAGACATCGTCCCGCGTACCCATGAACGGTCCCGGGGTCTCCATCTTCAGAGAGACAAGGGCCGCAGCAAACTCGAGCGCTTCGGGAATCTCGTGGTTGAGACGCTCGATCAGATATCCCGCAAATGTCGTGTCTCCGCGTCCGGTGCGCCCCGCAAGGCCGCGCGGACAGAGCTTCGAACGGTAAATATGCGTTCCGTCGCACACGATTGCTTCCGTGTTGTGGGTAATCAAAACCTCTTTTGCGCCCCATTCGCACAGCATTTTTGCCGCTTTTTCCCGATCGTCGGTCCCGGTCAAGACTTCCGCCTCCGCAGCATCGGTTTTGAGATAGCGAATCAGCGGCAGCAGTTCCCGCTTCTCTTTCCAGTCACGCAGTTCGAGCGTGTTGTCCTCATTCCGGCAGCGCAGCATCGCCTGTACGTCGAGCCCGACGTCCCCGCGCCGATGGCAAGCTTCGATCAGATCCGCTCCCATATCGCCGGCAACCAATCCGCCGAGATGATAGATTTTTGCGGGTTCGTCGGGCAGATCCCCCGGCGTATACGGTACAATACTTTCGGTGTTCAGCGCACGACGGCGTTCGCGATCCGGCGTAAAATACGTGTTCTGCATCACCGTACAGGTTGGGGAATCAACCGGGAATACGCGTTCCACCTTGCTCTTTTGAAACACCTGAAACGGATCGAGGCGCGCCGCATTGCCCTTCGGAACGACTGCGACTTTCCCGCCGATCGCCGCAGCGGCATAGCCGGAAAACGTGACCGCGCCGCCCGCGATGAATTCTTCGCGGCCGTCGTAGTCAATATTGTGGTCAAGCGTCATCTGACCGATGATCATGGAATCAAACATGGAGAATGGCCTCGCTTTCTTTTACAATCTCTTCAAAGGACGGACACCAAAGGCGATAGTTTCGCGATCGGATCGCATCCTTCCAGGCAAAGGAATCGGAAATGCGCACAGGAAACAGCATCGCGCTGCGCCCCTGGTCGCCGCTGCAGTGCGCGTCGGACCCGACCGCAGGATAATAGGAAGGATGTTCGCGGTAAAACGCAAACGCGAGCTCATTGCGGCTGTCCCATCCCGGACTGCAGTTTGCTACTTCCATACCGTGCACGCTGTCCCAGAACACCTCATCCGTGAACCGATACGGATGCGCATGAATAATCAGCACTTCCTCCCCGAACCGTTCAAAAAATGTTTTGTGATCGAGTCGGCAAAGGTACGGATGCTGCATCAGCCATGTTTCGTTGATCCCGTAGACGAGATAATCGCTGTCATTTTCGGGAAAACGCAGTTCTGCGCCGAGGATCACATCCATCCCGAGCGCGTCGCCCTCGGCTTTTGCCGCACGATAGCCCCGCAGCCATTCGTTCATGCAGAATTCCCAGTCGTCCTGCCGGGGCAGGGAATTCAAAAAGCCGTTGTGCAGATGATCGGTCACGCAAACTCCGTCGTAACCGAGCGCGTGATAAACGCGTACCTGCTCGGCGGCGGGTACGCGCGCGCAGCGGCTGCTTTCAGCCGTATGCAGATGTGCTTCATATCGATACATTGTTTACTCCCGAACTTCCCGGCACGATCCGCGCAGCACGAGCGACGGCGGCACGATCACGTTCGAATTCGGCATCTCGGGATGCTTGATCTGTTCGAGCAGCATGTCCACCGCGGCGTTTGCCATACGCTGTTTCGGCTGATCAATCGTCGTCAGATTGATCGGCGGCAGTCCGGCAAACGAGATGTTGTCGAACCCGACAAGCGACAGCCCGTCCGGAATCGCAATTCCGAATTCGTAAGCAGCCTGCATAACGCCGATCGCAAGCGAATCGGACGCGCACACCATTGCCGTGTGTCGCAGATCGCCCTGCATGTACTCGGACGCAAGCCGATAGCCCGCTTCCTGCGAGCTGCGCGCATACGGGGAATACAGAACTTCCGGCACAAGACCGAGCTGTTTGCATGCCTGCTCGTACCCTTCGAGACGGAGCCGGTGCGTCACGCTGTGCGAACGGCAGCCGAAATACAGGATTTTGCGGTGTCCGAGCGAATACAGATATTCGGTTGCGGCAAACGTCCCCTGCCGATTATCGACCGCGACATAAGTTTCCGGGAGGTCCTGCATGTTTTCGCTGATAAACACCGTCGGCACCTGCGCCGTCAGCGATTTCAGCGAATCGTAGGATTCGTTTCCGACCGGGAGCAGAATAATCCCATCCACCTGCCGCCCGAGCAGCAGCGAAAACACTTCCTTTTCCAGCTCGGTGTCGTACGAAGAGTTGCATACCATCAGGTTATACCCGCAGCGGCGCGCATAGATTTCAATGTGCGTGGTCAGTTCGCTCATAAACGGGTTGTCGATGCTTGCAACGATCAAACCGATGATGTTTGTTCGTTTCATAACCATGGACCGCGCAACGGCGTTCGGAGTATACCCCATTTCCTCGCACAGCTTCAGGATGCGCCGCCGCGTCTCCTCACCGATCTCGGAGCTGCCGGACAAGGCGCGGGAAACGGTTGCGTACGAAACGCCGGCAACCTTGGCGACGTCTTTCAGTGTGACCATGCTCATGCGAACCCCCTCCGGACGACCCCGGTCAAGCAATTTACGAAAACGTTTCCGTAATTTTATTGTACAACCCGACGTTGCGTTTGTCAACGTGAAAAAATCATGTAAAGTACGAAAATGCGGCGGTTTTCGGCCCATCGGAAATTCTTTCCCTTTGCATCCTTGCATTTTATATGGTTTTCGGATATACTGAACGATAAGATCAAACGCAAAGGAGGATCGGCATGTCGGAATTACTGGAATACAAATGCCCATGCTGCGGCGCGGGTTTGACATTTTCAAGTGCGCTTCAAAAAATGAAGTGCGAGTATTGCGACTCGGAGTTTGACGTCGAAACGCTCAAAGCCTATGACGACGCGTTGAAAAAAGCGGAAAAGAAGGACCCTGAAGTCTCTGCTCCGACCGGTTCGGATTGGGAGCCCGGCGAGCAGGACGGGATGCGGATCTATTCGTGCGAATCCTGCGGCGGCGAGGTCATCGGCGACGAAACGCTTGCCGCAAGCGCCTGCCCCTTCTGCGGCAACCCGGTCATTATGAAAGCGCAGTTTGCCGGAGATCTGCGGCCGGACGTGGTTGTGCCGTTCAAGCTTGATAAGGAAGCGGCGAAAAAGGGCTTTGAAAAGCATCTGCTTGGGAAGCGTTTGCTCCCGAAGGTGTTCCGTTCGCAAGCGCACATCGATGAGATCAAGGGCGTTTACGTTCCGTTCTGGCTGTTTGACGCCGATGTGGATGCAACCGTGCAGTACCACGCAACGCAGACGCGATCCTGGTCCGACAGTCGGAACAATTACGTTGAAACGACCGAATATTCCCTGCTGCGCAGCGGGACGATGCAGTTCTCCGGCATTCCGGTGGACGGCTCGAAAAAGATGGATGATGCGCTGATGGAGTCGCTGGAACCGTTTGACCTGTCCGAAGCGGTTTCATTTCAGACCGCCTACCTTTCCGGATACTTTGCCGACCGGTACGATGTTTCCGCCGAGGAGAGCATTCCCCGCGCAAACGCACGGCTTCGCATTTCCACCGAGAGCGCCTTGCACAGCACCATCCCGAACACCTATTCCACCGTTACGCCCAAAAGCGCGCGTGTTAAAACCGTAGACAGCCGCGCACGCTATGGACTGCTTCCCGTTTGGCTCATGAACACGACATGGAACGGTAAGTCTTACCGCTTTGCCATGAACGGTCAGACCGGAAAGTTCATCGGCGATCTGCCGATGGACAAAGGGGCCTATGCGCGCTGGTGGGTGCTGCTCGGCATCGGCGTAACCGTTGCCGCCTATGCGCTCATGACCGCATGCTCGGCGCTGATCTAAGGGGGTGAACGAAATGAAAAAAGGATTCTCCCTGCTGCTCGCGCTGCTACTGCTTGCCGTTCCGATGCTCGGCATTGCGGATATTTCCGAGCTTCCGACCGAGCGGCTTATGCCCCTGCTAGTGGATGAGGGCAACCTTTTGACCGATGAGGAAGAGATCGCCTTCCTGGCGGAGCTGGAACGCATCAGCTCCGAGCAAAAATGCGACGTTGCCGTGGTTATTCCGAGGACGCTGGGCGGCAAATCCGCAACCGCGTTTGCCGATGACTATTACGATCTCAACGGCTACGGCTACGGTTCCACGAAGGACGGCATCCTCTTGATGGTCTGCATGGAAGAGCGCGACTACGCAACAAGCACCGCAGGCGCCGCACAGGACTGGTTTGACGATGCGACGCTCTATAACATCGAAAACGCGTTTGTGCCGCTGCTGAGCGAAGGCAAGTATCTCGAAGCGTTTGAAACGTTTGCGACACGCTGCGAACGCGTTTTGAACAATGTCGACCGCCGTGAAGTCCTGTATCTGGACGACGCAGCAGGATTCCTCAACGAGACCGATCGCAACGTTGTGCTGCGGACGCTCGAAAGCAACAGTCATGTTGCCGGAATCTGCGATATCGTCGTCTTGACAGTTCCCTCCCTCGGCGGGCAATCCGCCTCCGAGTACGCTTCCGGGCTGTTCTCAAGCGGCGTTTACCGCCACGGATCCGGATACGATAAAGTCGCGCTCGTGGTTGACCGGGATGCGGGCATGTGCTATTGCGTAACGGACAGCACCGCAAATCGGTACTTTACTGCCGATAATTGCGCCTCGCTTGAACAGGATGCGGCGACGATGCTGTCCAACGGCGATGCTGCAGGTGCATTCCGGCAGTTTGCGTCCTCGGCATACAGGATCATCTCCGCGTTCAACGGCCAGAACGGATCGCCGACCGTAGAGCGGCACGGCGTACAGATCTTCTCATTCTTCCGGTTCGTGATTGCTGCGTTCGTCGGTCTGATCGTCACGCTGAATGTGACGAACGCTTTGAAGAACCAGTTGAAGTCGGTGAAAACCCAGTCGGAGGCCGCGAACTACTTTGTGCAGAATTCGCTGCACTTGACTGAATCCCAGGATCTCTATCTGGCACGCCACGTCACGTCCACCCCGCGCGTTACCGAAACACGCAGCGGCGGAGGCGGCGGACACAGCGGCGGAAGCCACTTCTCCTCCTCCGGTATTTCACACGGCGGACACAGCGGAAAATTCTGATCCATCCCACGGAAGTCGGACGATGTCCGACTTCTGTTTTTCTCTTAATTATATTGTTTTTCAATAAATTTCGGTTGACATTCAATAATTCTTGTGCTATACTGTTCCTGTAGCTACGGAAAGGAATGAAATCATGAAACGATTTGCAGTTTTGCTGCTGGCGCTGTGTTTGCTGCTCGGCTGTTCCGCGGCGGAATACCACGCGGACGAGCAGACGATTCTGATCCTGGTGGAGTTGGATCAAAGCGACGACGTGTATGAGATCTCTTACGAGCGCATGATAAACGGCCAGTCCGTTGGCGGGGGCGGCGCGAGCAATGCCGACCGTTCCCGTCTCGGCTATACGCGTTTCGGCACGCGTGAGAAGGACCCGCTGATCGACCTGATTCTGACAACCGACGATTTCCCCGCGGATGCTGATCTTGACGCGTTCTCGCTGCAGCTCTATGTTCGAACGGAGCCTCTGATCTCGGTCGACTGGGATGACCCGTATGTCGGGACAATCCCGGTAAAGGAGCTGCTTTCCTTCTCCGTCGCCTACGGACACGTCTACCGGGTACGACTGTATGGCAGCGCAGAAGAAGGCTATCATGCCGAATTCCTCGGACAAACGGAATAACACGCAACAGCCCGAAGCCGATGGCTTCGGGCTGTTTGTTTGGGTTTTGATTTCTTACAGGCGTTCCGGGACCTTCGCGTTGATCGCGGTCGTCATCTCGGCAATCTTCGCAAAGACCGAGGATACGGCAAACTGCGGATCGATGTCCTCGCGGAACGACTTATCCCGTGCGGAGAGCTCGAAACAGCCGCGTGAAAGCGTCTTCGGGCTGACAACCACACGAATCGGTGCGCCGAGCAGATCCGCGTCCGAGAACAGCACGCCGGCGGAAACGGGGCGATCATCATACAGCACCTCGATCCCTGCATCGGTCAATTCCCGATACAGCCGATCGGCTGCTTCCCGCACGGCCGGGTTATCCACGCGCAGCGCGCACAGTTCGACCTGCCAAGGCGCGATTGTGATCGGCCAGATCGGGCCGTAATCATCATGCCGAACCTCGCAAACGGAGGCGATCAACCGTCCGACGCCGATGCCGTAGCATCCCATGATCGGGTTCAAACGATTGCCGTTCGGATCATCGTAGGTCATGCCCATCGCTTCGGAGTACCGTTTGCCAAGTTGGAAGATGTTGCCGACTTCGATGCCGCGGCTGACCTTGAGGCTGTGCTTGTGGCAATTCGGGCATTCGAACCCATCCTGTGTTTTGGACAGATCGATATATTCGGTATCCGAAGGCAGATCGCGCGCGGGAGTGAATCCCGTAAAATGATATTCCGGACGGTTTGCGCCGCAAACGAGGTTTTCCGCATCCCGGATCGAGCGATCAAAAAGTACGGTGGCGGTCGTTTCGAGCCGAACCGGTCCGATATTGCCTGCGGAAAGGTTCGCCTGATCCACTTCGACGGCCGGATGCACTTCGGCTTTCAGATAGTTGGTGAGCTTCGTCTCGTTGATTTCCAGATCTCCGCGCGTGAAGATCAGCACATAGCTGTCATCTGCATTGCGCTGGTATACGACCGCTTTGCAGGACTGTTTTGCGTCGCTCTTCAAAAACGAACAAACATCCTCGATCGTCTTGGCATCACCGGTGAAGACCTCTTCGATCGGTTTCAGATCGCCCGTCTGCACATTCGATACGAGCGTTTCGGCCGCTTCCATATTTGCGCGGTAGCCACATTCGGGACAGGTAACGATCGAATCCTCGCCGATGTCGCACAGCAACATGAATTCATGGCTGACTTTGCCGCCCATCATTCCGCTGTCGGATTTGACCGCAACGACCTCCGGAACCCCGACGCGCGCGTAAATCCGCTCATATGCGCGATATGCTCGCTCATAGTATGCCTCGAGATCCTCCTGCGAGGTATGGAACGAGTATGCATCCTTCATGGTGAATTCACGAACGCGGATCAAGCCGCCGCGGGCGCGCGGCTCATCGCGGAACTTGGTCTGAATCTGATAGATCATGAACGGATACTTCTGATACGTGCCCGCCACGTTCATAGCCATATGTACCGCGGCTTCCTCGTGCGTCATTCCGAGCACCATATCCGCTCCGCTGCGGTCCTTGAACCGCAAAAGCTCCTTGCCGATCGATTCCCACCGGCCGGACTGCTGCCAGATCGACGCCGGCATCACGACCGGGAACAGGACTTCCTGCCCATCGATCGCATCCATCTCCTCGCGTAGAATCTGCTCGATTTTGTTCTGAATCCGCTTGGTCGGCGTGAACAGCGAGTAAATGCCGTTTCCGACGAGCTTCATATATCCGCCGCGCGTCATCAGATTCTGACTCTCGATCTCAAACGCGCGCTCCTTAAACCGTTCCCCCAAAAGTTGACTGACTTTCATAAAGCCACCTCCGTACATTCTGTCCCCTATTGTAGTCGAAAAAGCCCTGTGTGACAAGTCCTTTTTCTCCTGTTTTTTCTTCTGTTCCCGCAAACGCACGTTCAAAGAGTATATAAATCGGTTGAAAACGCTTGACTTTTTTTCCGTTCGGTGATAGCGTTAAAGAGTTATAATAGGTTGTTATTGCGGTGAAAACCGCCAAAGGAGCGCGAATGATAATTCCGGTACGATTGGAAAACGGAAGCTACGACGTCACCGTTGAACGCGGGGCGCTGCAGCGCGTGGGATCGCTGTTTCAGCTTGACCGAAAGGTGCTGATCGTCACCGATGAAGGCGTTCCGCCCCGGTATGCCGAAACCGTTGCTTCCGCCGCGAAGGAGCCTGTGATCGTAACCGTCCCGCAAGGAGAGGGCAGCAAGTCGTTCGCAACGCTGAAGCACCTGCTCTCTGAATTGCTCGCGCATGGATTCTCCCGCAAGGACTGCGTGGTTTCCGTCGGCGGCGGCGTGGTCAGCGATCTTGCCGGGTTTGCCGCCGCAACCTATATGCGCGGTATCGACTTTTACGCCGTCCCGACGACCGTTTTGTCCGCGGTGGATGCCTCTGTCGGCGGGAAAACTGCGATCAATCTGGACGGAATCAAGAACATCGTCGGCGCGTTTCATCAGCCGAAAGGCGTGTTGATCGACCCGGAAACGCTTTCGTCGCTTTCCGATCGCCAAACAGCGAACGGTATGGCGGAAGCTGTCAAAATGGCCGTCCTGTTCGATCCGGAGCTGTTTTCGCGCTTCGAAAGCGGGGATCCGCTCTCCGACCCCGATGCGATCATCGCGCGCGCGGTGGAATGGAAACGCAATGTTGTGGAACAGGACGAAAAGGAGCAGAATCTAAGGCGGGTCCTGAATTTCGGTCATACGATCGGTCACGGAATCGAAAGCGCAGCAAACGGCGCGCTGTACCACGGAGAATGTGTTGCCATCGGTATGCTGCCGATGTGCTCAGACCAGGTGCGCAATCGGCTGCAGCCGGTTCTTGCCCGGCTGCATCTGCCTGCAAGCGCAGATCTTGATCCCGATGCCGTATACCGTGCGCTGCTGCACGATAAGAAATCGAATGCGGACGGCATTGCCGTCGTCCTGGCGGACGCGATCGGTTCCTTCCGAATCGTGAACCTACCCTATGAAGCGCTGCGCGAGCGGCTGAAAACCGTTATCCGGAGGAATCCCGCATGAAAAATACCATCGGCAATGCCGTAACGATGACGCTGTTCGGCGAAAGCCATGGCGACAGCATCGGCGTCGTGTTGGACGGGCTCTGTCCCGGCGTCCCCGTGAATCGGGCGCTTATCGAGCGCCAGCTCGACCTGAGACGTCCGTTCGGCGCGATCTCCACGGCGCGCCGCGAGCCGGACGTGTTTGAACTGCTCAGCGGCGTTTATGAAGGCAAAACGACCGGCACGCCGCTCTGTATCCGCATTCCGAATACGCAAACCCGCAGCGCAGATTACGATGCGCTCCGAACCGTAGCGCGGCCGGGCCACGCGGATTATACCGCCTACGCCAAGTATCATGGCTTTTCCGATCCGCGCGGAGGCGGCCATTTTTCCGGTCGGCTGACCGCTCCGATCGTTGCGGCAGGCGCAATTCTGCTCGGCATGCTGCGACAAAAGGGCATCGTGCTCGGAACGCATATCTCCCGCTGCGCAGGAATTGCCGATCGACCGTTTTCCGACTGTGGCCATGATCTTGCGCTTCTGAACGAAAAGCAGTTCGCGGTATTGGACGATTCCGTAGGCGAAGCAATGCAATCCGCCATTCTTGCCGCGGCTGCGGATGGCGACAGCGTCGGAGGCGTACTGGAAACCGCAGTGCTCGGAATGCCCGCAGGCGTCGGTGAACCGTGGTTTGACGGTGTCGAAAGCGCGCTTGCCCGTGGGCTGTTTGCGATTCCCGCTGTGAAAGGCGTAGAATTCGGCGACGGATTCGCGATCGCCGAGCTGCGCGGCAGCGTCGCAAACGATCCGATCACCGTGGATGGCGCACGCGTGGTAACCCTCACAAACCGCAACGGCGGCATCGGCGGCGGCATCACAAACGGAATGCCGATCCTGTTCCGTACGGCAATCAAGCCGACGCCTTCGATTTTCAAATCCCAGGATACGATCGATTTTGTGAAAAACGAACCCCGCGTTCTTTCCCTTGGCGGACGACACGATCCCGCGATCGTGCATCGCGCACGCGTCGTGGTCGACAGCATCACCGCGCTCATCCTTGTCGATCTTCTGACCGGCCGCTTCGGAACGGATTGGTGGAAGGAGAACGCGTAAGCCACGGCATTGCCGCAAGAAAGGAGTCCTATGCAGTACGGCCTGATCGGCTGTCCCCTCGGGCACAGCTTTTCCAAAGAGATTCATGAAGCGCTCGGCCGCTATTCGTATGCGCTTTGTGAACTGAATCCCGACGAGGTTGCGACTTTTTTGCACCAACGTGAGTTTTGCGGAATCAACGTGACAATTCCGTATAAGCAAACCGTGATTCCCTTTCTGGACGAAATCTCCGACCGGGCGAAGGCAATCGGCGCGGTGAATACGATTGTGAACCGCGACGGGCGCTTGTACGGCGACAATACGGATTTTGACGGAATGCGGCTTGCTCTGCTGCATGCGGGGATTGCGCTCAGCGGAAAGAATGTGCTGATTCTCGGAACCGGCGGAACAAGCAAGACCGCCGAAGCGGTTGCGGCTTCGCTCGGCGCACAATCGATTCGAAAGGTGAGCCGCACCGGCAAGGACGGCGCACTGACCTATGAACAAGCATACCGCATCGATGCCAATGTTATTCTCAATACGACTCCGTGCGGAATGTTTCCGCACAGCGAAGAATCACCGATCACGCTGGATCGGTTTCCCCATCTGAGCGGCGTTTTCGATGCGATTTATCATCCGCTCTCAACGCAGCTTGTGCGAGACGCGACGGAACGGAACATTCCGGCCTCCGGAGGGCTTTATATGCTCGTCGCGCAGGCGGTGCGTGCTGCAGAACGGTTCACCGGAGAAGCCTTCCCGCTCGACGCAATCAATCAGTTGTATCGGAAAGTCCTTCGGCAAAAGCAGAATCTGGTTCTGATCGGGATGCCGGGCGTTGGGAAGACACGGGTCGGAACCCGCCTGTCCGAGCTGATGCATCGCCCGTTCTTTGACAGCGACCAGGTGATCCTTGAGCGGATCGGGATGCCGATCGCGGACTATTTTGCCCAGCATGGCGAAGCAGCGTTCCGCGCTGTCGAATCCGAAGTCCTTGCAGAGCTTTCCGCGCAAAGCGGCATCGTCCTTTCGACCGGAGGCGGTGCAGTTCTGAAGGAAGAGAATGTTCGCGCTCTCAGGTCGAACGGCATTTTGCTGTTCCTCGACCGACCGGTGGACGAACTGAAAGTCTCCGACGACCGGCCGCTCTCCTCCGATCGTGAACGCGTCCGCAACCTTTTTGCGGTGCGCTATCCGATTTACCTAGCCGCCGCGGACAAGCATATCCGCTCCGGGAAAAACGCAAACGAAACCGCCCATATGATTCTGGAGGAACTCGAATGAAGCTGCTGATTCTGAACGGACCGAATCTGAACATGCTCGGTCTGCGCGAGCCCTCGATCTACGGGGCAGAAACGTACGCCGCGCTGTGTGAAAAAATCCGTGCGCATGCAAAAGCGCGCGGCATTGCGGTCGACCTGTACCAATCGAACCATGAGGGTGATCTTGTCGATCGGATTCAGGCGGCCTACGGAGACGCGGACGGGATCGTGATCAATCCGGGCGCATACACGCATACGAGTATCGCGCTGCTTGACGCGGTCAAATCGGTTTCCATTCCGACCGTTGAGGTGCATATTTCGGATGTAACGCAGCGCGAAGAGTTCCGGCAAATCAGCTATATCCGGCTTGCCTGCGTGAAAACGATCATGGGACACGGAACCGACGGGTACCTTGAGGCGATCGACTATCTGATCGAAACGCTTGCATGATTGTCGAGATTCTACCCTCCAAAGCACAGGGAATCGTCGAAGCGCCGCCGTCCAAGAGCATGGCGCATCGGCTGCTGCTTGCTGCGGGGTTTGCTGCGGGAGAAAGCGAGATTGCAAATCTCGCGCAAAGCAACGACGTTGCCGCAACCCTGGATTGCCTGAACGCGCTCGGTGCGCGGATCTCGATCCACGGCGATACGGCGACGATCACCGGCATCGATCCGAGGTTTCGCAAAGCAGCTGCAACGCTGCCCTGCCGCGAAAGCGGAAGTACGCTGCGCTTTCTTTTGCCGCTTTGTCTGCTCTCCGATGCGGAAGCGACGCTGACCGGAACCGAAAAGCTGCTCTCGCGTCCGCTCTCGGTCTATGAATCGCTGTGTCGTCAGGGCAGACTGCGGTTTGAGCCGGGCAAGACTTCCATCTCCGTTGCGGGCCCATTGAAAAGCGGAGCATTTGTCTTTTCGGGCGGAATCAGCAGCCAGTTCGTAACGGGGTTGCTCTATGCGCTGCCGCTGTTGCCGGCGGACAGCGAAATCCGGTTGCTTCCGCCCATCGAAAGCCGCTCGTACATCGATCTGACACTTTCTGCGCTCGAAGCATTCGGTGTCTCCGCATTTTGGGCAAACGAAACGACACTGCGGATCCCCGGCGGACAATCGTACTCGCCACGCCGCGTCTCTGTAGAGGGAGACTGGTCAAACGCAGCGTTTCTCGAAGGGCTGAACCTGCTCGGGAACGATGTACGCGTCACCGGATTGAATCCCGAAAGCTTGCAGGGCGATCGGGTGTACCGCATGCATTTTGCCGCGCTGCAAAGCGGCACGCCGACCATCGATCTTCGGGATTGCCCCGACCTCGGTCCGGTGCTGTTTGCGCTCGCAGGCGCGCTGCACGGCGCAACGTTTACGGGGATCGAACGACTGCGGCTGAAGGAGAGCGACCGCATCGCCGTGATGCAGGAGGAACTGAAAAAATTCGGCGTTCGCACGGAAGCGAGCGCCAACACGCTGACCGTTTTCCCGGGAATCACGGCGCCGCGCGCGCAATTGTTCGGGCACAACGATCACCGTGTCGTTATGGCGGACGCGCTGCTCTGTACCTCCGTCGGAGGCAGCATCGCAGGGGCAGAAGCCGTTGCAAAAAGTTATCCGGATTTTTTTGACCGGTATCGGTCGCTTGGAGTGGACATACATGAATTGGATCAGCAACAGTGAAATATTGATCGTCGGTCTCGGTCTGATGGGCGGCAGCTATGCAAAAGCGCTGACGCGGCTTGGGTATCGCGTTGCGGCAATCGACCGCGATCCGGAGGCAATCGCCTATGCGCTCGAGCACGGAATCATTCAGGCCGGAGCGGCCGACGCGATGCCGTCGCTCATTCAGGGGGCGGATGCCGTTATCTTTGCGCTGTACCCGACGGCGTTCAAGGAATGGATCGCTTCCTATCAGCACCTTTTGAAACCCGGCGCGTTGTTGACCGATGTGACCGGCGTGAAAGCGTGTGTCGTTTACGACATTCAGGCGATGCTGCGCAACGATGTCGAGTTTATCGCGGCGCATCCGATGGCAGGACGCGAGGTGTCCGGCGTGCAGAATGCCGACGACCGCATCTTTCTGAACGCCAACTATATCGTGACGCCGACCGAGGCGAACTCGCCCGAAGCGATTGAATGGTGCAAGAGCCTCGGCAGGCTGCTCGGATTCCGGCGAATCTCGACGCTCTCCCCGGAGGAGCACGACGAAATGATCGGATTCGTTTCCCAGCTGACGCACTGCATTGCGGTTGCGCTGATGACCTGCAATGACAACCGGCATCTTGCCGACTATACAGGCGACTCATTCCGCGATCTCACGCGAATCTCCCGGATCAACGAAAAGATGTGGAGCGAGTTGTTTTTGCTGAACAAAACGGAATTGTTGGAACAGATGGATCGGTTCATCGGCGAGCTCTCAGCATTCCGTTCGATGCTCGAGCAGGACGACCGCGAAGGACTGATGCAAAAGATGCGGCTCTCGACGGAGCGGCGCAGCTATTTCGACCAATAAGAGGAATTGCCTATGAATATGGAATTTGAACGGAAACTTGCGATCCCGATGGAAGTAAAGGAGCGCTTTCCGGTAACCGAAAAAATCGCGCAGACCGTGGAAAAGCGGCAGGCGGAACTGCAGAAAATCTTTCGTGGAGAGGACAACCGGCTGATTCTGGTCATCGGTCCGTGTTCGGCCGACCGGGAAGACGCCATGCTCGACTACCTCGGGCGGCTTCGTCCGGTTGCGGATCGCGTCGCAGAGAAACTCTTCATTGTGCCGCGCATCTATACGAACAAGCCGCGTACCACCGGAGACGGCTATAAGGGCATTTTGCACCAACCGGATCCGAACGGCAAGCCCGATCTCTATAAAGGAATCATCACAACGCGCGCACTGCATATGCAGGCGGTACGGGACTACGGATTCTCCTGCGCGGACGAGATGCTCTACCCCGAGAATCATAAGTACATCGACGATTTGCTTGCGTATGTTGCCGTCGGCGCGCGCTCGGTGGAGGATCAGCAACACCGGCTCACGGCAAGCGGCATCGAGGTTCCCGTCGGAATGAAGAATCCGACGAGCGGTGATCTCTCGATCATGATGAATGCGGTCCAGACCGCACAGCACAAGCATTCGTTCATCTACCGCGGTTGGGCGGCGCATTCACAGGGCAACCCGTTCGCGCACGCGATCCTGCGCGGCTACACGAACAAGCAGGGACACGCGATGCCGAACTATCATTATGAGGATCTGCGGCGCGTCTTCGATCTGTATGCCGAACGCGAGCTGTCCAATCCCGCGCTTCTGATCGATACAAATCACGCAAATTCCGGCAAAGATCCGTTTGAACAGCCGCGCATCATCCGCGAGGTCATGGACTGCCGCCGGTATTCGGGCGACATTGAACGGCTCGTGAAGGGGTTCATGGTCGAAAGCTACCTCGAAGACGGAAACCAACCCGTCGGCGGAACTTGCTACGGCAAATCAATCACGGACGCCTGTCTCGGTTGGGAGAAGACCGAGCGGCTCATCTACGATATTGCGGACGCGCTGTAAGCGGCGATCCGCAGCTTTTGCCCCCTCCCCCATCTGCGGGCGTGGGGGAAAACGTATGGAAAGGAAACGGGTATGATCATTATCGTCGGCCTCGGTAATCCGGGGCTTGCCTACCGCAAAACGCGGCACAACGCGGGCTTTCTTGCGATCGACCGTCTCGCCGAGCGCAACGGCGTCCGCTTCAACAAGAAAGGCTTTTCGGCGGTTTACGGCGAAGGTCAGATCGGCGGACAGCGCGCGGTCCTCGTAAAACCGCAAACCTATATGAATAACTCGGGCGAGGCCGTGCAGCAGATCCTGAATTTTTATAAACTGGATCCGTCGTCGCTGATCGTGCTGTACGACGATATCGATCTGCCCGTCGGAAGTCTCCGCATCCGGCAGAACGGGTCCGCCGGAACGCACAACGGTATGCGTTCGATCATTGCCTGCGTGCATTCGGATCAGTTTGCACGCGTGCGGATCGGCGTCGGAAACGATCAGACGCTGCTGCTGCGGGATTACGTTTTAAAGCGTCCGTCCAAGGACGAACAGGCCGTTCTGAACGAATCGTTCGATCACGCTGCGGATGCGGTCGAAAAAATTGCGGCAGGGCGGCTTTCGGAAGCGCAGGGATTGTACAACAAGAAACATGAAAGCAAGCAGAACGGAGCGGAATGCGAGAACTCTTAAAGGCGATCCGAAAGGATGCAGCCTACCGACAACTGGATCAGGCATTGGTCAGCGGCAGCGGAACGGCTGCCGTCTTTGGCTTGCCCGAGGCGCACCGCATGGCGGTCACCGCTGCTCTTGCCGAAGGCCGCACGGTCCTGCTTGTCGCATCGACGCAGGCAGAGGCCATGAAACTGCACGGGCTGTTGCTCGCATATGCGCCGGAAGCGCAGCTGTTCCTGCCGCGGGAACTGCCGCTTGTGCATCTGCAGGCGGTCAGCACCGAACGGCGCGCGCAGCGGCTCGGCGTGCTTTCCCGCTTGGCTCTGAACGGGCAGCTGCTGATCGTAACGTGTCCGGAAGCGTTGATGGAACGGCTTGCCCCGCGCGAAGCGTTTCTCCATCAACTGAAAACCGTTGTCGTCGGAGAGGAGCACGATCCCCGTGTATTGCTCTCGGGCCTGATCGAAGCAGGGTATGAACGCTGCGAGCAGATTGAGGGAGCCGGGCAATGTGCGCTGCGCGGCGATATTCTTGACGTGTACCCGCCTCAGGCTCCGTACCCGTATCGCATCGAATTTTTCGGGGATGAGATCGATCAGATCCGCACGTTTGACCCGCTCACGCAGCGCAGTGTTGAGCAGCAGAATCGCGCGATTCTTCCGCCCGCCTATGAAACGCCGCAATCGGCCGAAGCGATGAAGCGCGCTCTGCGGCTTCTGAAAAACGCAAGCGGATTTGATCTGCAGATTGATGCATGGGAGCAGGGACACCCCTGCGAGGGCGCGGATATGCTCGTTCCTCTTCTGTATCCCGAATCGGCGACGCTGTTTGATTACTGCAGCGAGGCGCCCTATCTTCTGCTCTCGGAACCCCAGCGCATTCTGGACGAAGCGAAGGCTGCCGAACTCGTCTTTGCGGAAACCGTTGCGGCGACACTTGAGCGCGGCGAAGGACACCGACTGCAGGCGCATCTGCTCTGCTCGTCGGATCGTCTCTGTTCGCTGCTCGATACGACGCGTACCGCCGCCTTCTATGCACTGTTTCGCACCTGTCCAGCGCTGACTCACCGGACACGCATTTCCTTTACGGCGGAAACCGCGCCGCAGTACCTGTCTGATTTCGGACGGCTGACTGAGGAGCTTTCCCTTCTTCGCCGCCAACGGCAATCGATTCTGCTCTACGCAGGAGACGGAGCGGCGCGCATCGCGGAGCAATTTGTTTCGGCCGATCTGCCGTTTGCTGAGGCCGACGCGTTGACCCGGCCTCCCGAGCGCGGAGAAATCCTCGTATTAAAGGAGTCTTTGCCGCAGGGGTTCGTTTTTCCGGAGCTGCATCTTTCTGTATTGACGCCGTTCGAGCTGTTCGGGAAACGGCCGGCGGCAAAAGCGCGAAAGAAAGCGAATGCGCTGCATGAATCCGATCTCGTTCCCGGCGATCTTGTTGTGCACGAGGTGCACGGCATCGGCAAGTTCCTTGGGGTAGAGCAGTTGACCGTGCAGAACCACACGCGCGATTATCTGTTGTTTGCTTATCGCGGTGAAGACCGGCTCTATATCCCGACCGATCAGCTTGACCGCATTCAGAAATATGTCGGAACCGACGAAGAGCATCCGCCGCAGCTCTCCAAGCTCGGCGGAGGCGACTGGCAGAACCGTGTTGCCAAGGCCAAAGCCGGGGCAAAGAAGCTTGCCGTCGACCTTGCGCGGCTCTATGCCGAGCGCAGCGACGGCCGCGGATTTGCGTTTTCGCCCGACAACGCCTGGCAGAAGCGCATGGAGGAAGCGTTTCCGTATGAGGAGACGCCCGACCAGGCTGCCGCGATCGCGGATGTAAAGCATGATATGGAATCGCCCCGGCCGATGGATCGGCTGCTGTGCGGCGATGTCGGCTACGGTAAGACCGAGGTTGCCATGCGCGCCGCATTCAAGGCCGTGCAGGACAGCAAGCAAGTCGCATTCCTGGTTCCGACGACAATCCTTGCGCAGCAGCATTACACGACGCTGACCGCACGCTTTGCCGAATATCCGGTGCGCGTCGCCTGCTTGTCCCGTTTTCAGAGTGCAAAGGAAGCCGCTGACATTAAGAAGCAGCTTGCAAGCGGGGAAATCGATATTGTCGTCGGAACCCATGCGCTGCTCGCCAAATCGGTTTCCTTCAAAAACCTCGGCCTTCTGATCATCGACGAGGAGCACCGGTTCGGTGTGAATCACAAGGAACAGATCAAGGCGCTCAAGGGCGATGTCGATGTCCTGACGCTGACCGCTACGCCGATCCCTCGCACACTGAATCTTTCGATGACCGGCATCCGCGATATCTCCACGATGGAAACGCCGCCCGAAAACCGGTTTCCGGTGCAAACGTTCTTTTTGGAATACAACGACGCGCTGATTGCCGGCGTTCTGACGCGTGAGCTCTCCCGCGGAGGGCAGGCGTTTATCGTGTCGAACCGCGTCGCTTCGATGCCCGCGACCGTTTCGCATTTTCGGCAGCTCTTGCCGGATGCGCGCATCGAGTTTGCACACGGGCAGATGGCGGAAGCGGAGCTGGAAGCCGTAATGCTGCGCTTTTTGGAACGGGAAATCGATGTCCTCGTTTGCTCGACGATCATCGAAAGCGGCGTCGATATTCCAAACGCGAACACGCTCATCGTGCTCGAAGCGGATAAATTCGGGCTTGCGCAGCTGTATCAGCTGCGCGGCAGAGTCGGGCGATCGAGCCGCATGGCGTACGCGTATCTGACCGTTCCGGCGTCGCAGGCGGTTTCGGAGCTTGCGCAAAAGCGATTGCTCGCAATCCGGGAATTCACGCAGTTCGGCGCGGGATTTCGGCTTGCGATGCGCGACCTCGAGATTCGAGGCGCGGGCAGTCTGCTCGGCGCGGAGCAGCACGGGCATATTACCGACGTCGGTTACGAATACTATTGCAAGCTGATGCGGCAGGCAGTTGCCGAAGCGCGCGGCGAAACCGCCGATCCGGAGATTGAAACGACGGTCGACGCCCCGATTGACGCATTCGTTCCCAAATCGTTCCTGCCGAGCGAACTGCATCGGCTTGCGATGTACCGTCGCATTGCCGAAATCGGGGACGGAGACAGCTTCACCGACCTGCTCGACGAATTCAACGATCGCTACGGCGATCTGCCGGATCCGGTTCTGAATCTGATGCAGCTGAGCCTGATTCGCGCTTATGCCCGCGCAGCCGGTTTTTCCGAAGTGCGCGTGCGCGAAACCGGCGTAACGCTGACCTACGACGGTTCGGCAAAACCGGACGGAATGCGCCTGCTTGCCATACTGTCCGAGGAGCCGGACGCAAAGCTGATCGCGGGGGATCAGACAAAGATCGTTTGGGTTCGAAAGCGGGCAAATGTGACGGAGTATGTCAAAATACTTCCACAATTTCTTTACAGGCTGAAGCATTGTATCTCCCCCGGAAATGCTTTATAATGAACAAAACTGCAACTTTGGGAAAGGAACCCCCTGCTATGAAAAACAAAATCCGTATGCTGTCCCTTGCGCTCGCGGCGGCGATGCTGTTCGCATCTTTCGGCTGCCTCGTGGAAAAGGACGGCAATTCCGCTTCTCCTTCCGTCGCGCCGGTTGAAACCGGTGCTGCGGGAACCGCTTCCGTAGGCGATCGGAATGCCGTCGCCGTTACGCTCGGCGACCTTACGTTTACCGCGGGCGAAGTGGAAGATATGTACAACAGCTATATCGACCTCTTCTCGTATTACGGCATGAGCGCTCCGACCGATGAGCAGACCATCGCCGAGTATGTGCAGATGGCGGTTGAAGCTCTGATTTCCTCCAAAGTGCCGATCTGGAAAGCGGCGGAAAAGGGAATTGTTTTGACCGAGGAAGAGCTTGCTAAGATCGACAGCGATGCGCACTACAGCGCGGATGAGGAATATACGAACCTTGTTCTGTCTTACGCAAATTACTATACCGATGCCGGGTCCGTCGAAAACATTTCGGATCTGACGGACGAGCAGCTTCAGGAAACGCTGAACTATCTGAACCTGGATATTCAGGATTACTACGGCGATACGATTTCCGACATCGACGTATACATTGCGGATGCATTTGACCACTATAAGGAAGAAGCGCTGATCAACGCCTATTCGGACAAGCTCCGCGCCGAGAGCGATGCCTCCGTTACGTTGGACGATGCAGCTGTCGATACGTGGTATGAGAACGCGTATGCGGACCAGAAGGAAGAGTTGAATACCGATCCGACCGCATATCGCGATTACCGTGAGAGCGAAGATGCGCTGCCGATCCTGTATGTTCCGGAGGGGCTTGCCGTTATCAAGGTGGTTACCTGTCAGCCGGAAGGCGAAGCGCCCGCCGAGATTGCCGAAAACGAGGCAAAGCTGTTGGAGCTTGAAGCCGAATACGGCAAACTTGCACTGACCGGTGCCGATGAGGCAACGCTGAACGAAATCCGGGAAACGTACGAAGCGCTTGTCGCAGAAACCGACGCGCTGAAGCAGGATTATTTCGGCAAGGCGGAAGCAGAGATCCAGGCGCTGCAGGAAAAGCTGCAGGCAGGCGAATCGTTTGATGCAATTGCGCCCGATGCAAAGGAGCAGGTTCTCTACCTGAACGACACCGATCCGGAATTCCCGGATGAAGTCCGGGAAGCGGTCCTTGCGCTCAAGGAAGGCGAAGTATCCCCGGCAATCACCGTAGGCGATACGATCTATCTGATCTATTACGTCGGACCGCTCACCTCCGGTGCGACTGACCGCACCCTGATCGCGGATGCCATCCGTGCAGCCGCCGAAGTCGACGCCAAGGACGCCGCGTGGGAAGAACTTCTGTCCGCATGGGATGAGGAAGCGTTCCAAAAAGCCGTTTACCACGCCGAAACATACGCATACATCGGCCGCTAAACAATCCTATAACAACCGAACTGCCCGGAAGCGATTCTTCCGGGCAGTTTTTCGATCGCAGAAATTTGGCTTTTTTTACAGAATCTTGAAACTTAACAAAAAAATGCATTCCATTTTGGCAACGATTGTGTTATGATAATTATGGAAAAATGTTAGAAGTGCTACTTCGCTGTTTTTCACGATCCGCAAATGCGGAAAATCCCATCATAATGTGAGGTTGAAATGTCACACCTGACGGAGCTGGAACTTTACTATTTCAATGAAGGAACGTCTTTGACGCCATACAAAACCCTCGGCTGTCATCGCGTAGAGCACGACGGATATCCGATGTGGCGCTTCTCGGTCTGGGCACCGAACGCCAAGCGAATCTCGGTTGTCGGTGACTGGAACAGTTGGAACGATGAGGCCGATCCGATGACGCCGGTCGGCAATACGGGCGTTTGGGAATGCTTTATCGGCATCGCCCGGGAGCAGATGCTCTACAAATACTCGATCCTCGGCGCGGACAATGTGACGGTTTGGAAAGCCGATCCATATGCGGTGCGCGTTGAGCCGAACGGCTCCGCATCCATGGTCTGGGAATGCGGTGATTATGACTGGACGGACGAAACGTGGCTCGCCGCGCAGACGAATCGGCACGACCAGCCAATGAATATTTACGAGGTGCATCTCGGATCCTGGAAAAAGGGCCTCTCCTACCGGGAGCTCGGCGATCAGCTCGTGGATTATGCCGTGGATATGGGGTATTCCCATATCGAAGTGATGCCTTTGATGGCGTATCCGTACGGTCCGAGCTGGGGGTACCAGGTGACCGGATACTAT
>JAEEGL012971356.1_pt1 | contig 38045 bp, 32 predicted proteins | sample 9134231 | NCBI WGS metagenome assembly JAEEGL01 (sample SAMN16246548, study PRJNA631951) | gut metagenome | biome: gut microbiome; feature: rumen; material: fiber-attached | host: Bos | place: Iran: Karaj | collected 2018-10
AAAAGCGGGTGATGGGAATCGAACCCACGTATTCAGCTTGGAAGGCTGATGTTCTACCATTGAACCACACCCGCGTATTCAATATTATTATTTCCAAAGTCGGGGTGACAGGATTCGAACCTGCGACCCCCTGGTCCCAAACCAGGTGCTCTAGCCAAACTGAGCCACACCCCGATAGGTTGTTGTTCGCTTGTTTCTTATATCTCGCTTGCGAACAATAAGGAGTATATATGAGAAACAAGCTAATGTCAACAACTTTTTGGAAATTTAATTGTTAGAATTTTGGTCGAAATATCTGATTTTCCGACAAATCATTCGAGGATATGACTAAGTCCTTGAGCTATGATTGTTACTACATGTTCGTCAGCAAGACTATAGTAAATTTGCTTGCCTTCACGACGACTTTTTACTAGTTTATTAGAGCGCAAAATTTGGAGCTGATGTGACACTGCAGACTGAGTCATTCCAAGGCTCTCTGAGATATCGCAAACACATAACTCTGACTCAAATAAAGCCACAAGTATTCTCACTCTCGTGCTATCTCCAAAAACCTTGAATAACTCTGCAAGATCATATAGCGCATCTTCATCTGGAAGCTCCGCTAAAACCTTATTTACCAAATTTGTATGTACACATTTTTCGTCACAACATTCTGCGTGTTTTATCATTATTTTATTCCTTTCACTCTAAGTGCTCTGATAGCATTAAGCACAGCGATTACCATTACACCAACATCTGCGAAAATTGCAATCCACATATTAGCAATACCGATTGCGCCAAGGATAAGACATGCAACCTTTATACCAATTGCAAAATAGATATTTTCGTATACGATTCTCATACATTTCTTTGAAATACCAATAGCCTTTACTATGCTATTAGGATCATCATCCATAAGAACTACATCAGCTGCTTCAATGGCTGCATCACTACCTAATCCACCCATGGCAACGCCAATATCAGCTCTAGAAAGAACCGGTGCGTCATTAATACCATCACCTACAAATATAAGCTGTTCCTTTGCTGATTTTGCCTCTAAAAGGCGCTCCACATTAGAAACCTTATCTGCAGGTAATAGCTCTGCGAAGACCTCGTCTAAACCTAATTCTGTAGCCACTATATCTGCAACATTTTTGCTATCACCTGTAAGCATAACTGTTTTTCTAACACCCATTCTCTTAAGGCCTGATATTGCCGTCTTCGAGTGCTCTTTTAGCTTATCAGATATTAATATATATCCACAATAGTTTCCATCCATTGCCACATGGATAATTGTGCCTGGCTCTCTAATTTCTTCTACCTGAATGCCAATAGATGCCATAAGCTTTTGATTTCCTACATGGACCTCTGTTCCTGAAACTGTAGCTTTGATGCCGTGACCAGATATCTCCTGTACATCAGTAACTACCGATGTATCGATAGGCTTGCCATATGCTTCTTTTAAACTTCTAGAAATAGGATGGTTAGAGAAAGCCTCCGCCATTGCAGTTTTCTCCAGAAGCTGGTCCTTAGAAATATTTTTTGCTTCTATTTTAGTAACTTCAAATACGCCCTTTGTAAGAGTGCCTGTTTTATCCATTACAACAATTTTGGCACGTGACAATGCGTCCAAATAGTTGGAGCCCTTTACCAAAACTCCTGCTCGGCTGGCACCACCAATGCCTGCAAAGAAGGTAAGTGGAATGGAGATAACAAGGGCGCATGGGCAGCTAATTACCAAGAATGTAAGAGCTCTATAAATCCACTGTGTCCACAATGGGTCAATTCCCATAATCAATCTAACAACTGGCGGAAGCAGTGCCAATGCAAGAGCTGAATAACATACTACTGGAGTATATATTCTTGCAAATTTTGAAATAAAATTCTCTGGCTTAGATTTCTTTGATGATGCATTTTCAACCAAATCAAGAATTTTTGATGCTGTAGACTCTCCAAATTCCTTTGTAGTTCTAATTGTCAAAACCCCTGACATATTGATGCATCCTGATATAACTTCGTCCCCTATTTTTGCTGAACGAGGTACGCTCTCTCCTGTAAGGGCTGCCGTATCTAAAGTAGCGCTGCCATCTATTACAATACCATCAATAGGTATCTTCTCGCCTGGCTGAACCACTATCTCGCTGCCAATTTCTACTTCGTCTGGGTCAACCTGTTCTAAAGCTCCATCAACCATGACATTAGCGAAGTCAGGTCTAATATCCATAAGCTGTGAAATATTTCTGCGGCTCTTGCCAACTGCATAGGATTGGAAAAGCTCTCCAATCTGATAGAACAACATAACCGCTACACCTTCGGTATATTCTCCTAATGCTATAGCTCCAACTGTGGCAATTGCCATAAGGAAATTCTCGTCGAAGACCTGCTTATTTTTGATTCCCTTAAAAGCTTTTAGTAGGATATCATATCCCACAGTGAAGTATGGAATCATAAATAGAATAAAGCGCGCCAGTGGATAGTTATCAAGTGGTGACAAAACAAGGATAATCATCAGCACTGCTGCAACCAATATTCTAGTTAATGCCTTCTTTTGTTTTTTATTCATAGTAGACTCCTAATAAATACTAATTAAAGAAAAATCTCGCAATCGTCCTCTACCTTTTTACAGTTCTTAAGGACCTCAGCCATAACAGCCTTTACATCAGCGCCCTCTTCGAACTCTACAGACATCTTTAATGCCATAAAATTAACAACAGCATCAGCTACTCCAGCTGTCTTTTTAGCTGCCTCTTCCATTTTGTTAGCACAATTAGCGCAATCAACCTCAATCTTATATGTCTTTTTCATGTTTTTCCCTCCTAATATAAATCATATTGTTTGAACACATGAATAATTGTTCATATATTTAAATAAAATATAAACCTGCCAACAATATATGTCAACAGGTTTATTGTGAATTTTTTATTAACTACTATTCCTTTATTTCTTCTAGTAAGTATTGATATATAGTAGATGAGAAAAGCTCATATCCTGATTTGTTAAAATGAATTCCATCGGATGTATAAAGTTCATTCTGTCCATCTGTCACGGAATATAAATCAATAAATGAAACTCCTTCTTTCTCTGCTAATGTCTTTGCAATGGTGCCAATCTCATTTTCCACCACTGAAGGTTGGATGGTATATTCTGCAATATCTGAGCCATCAACTGCGAAGCAATATGGACTTCTAATCAGATATACTGTAGGAGCATTATCAAGAGCTATATAAGACTCTAAAAGCTTACGTAAGCCTGCTTCGTATTCCACTGGGTCCCAATTGCTGATTTTGCTATCATTGGTGCCTAGCATAAGAATTACAATATCTGGATTACTTTCTAGAGACTGAGCATATTCCTCAGATTCCAAATAAGGTAAATCTCCTTGTGCTGAGGCTGTAGCATTTCTCAATCCAAAATTTAAAACTTTATATGAATTTCCAAGCTTTTTCTGCAATTTTGCTGGATAGCTATTGGTCTCGCGAGTTTTTAAAACACCGCTGCCATAGGTCAAACTGTCGCCAACGCATGCAATTCTCACTTTATTACTCTCACCTAGATAGCCAGTTTTAAAAAGTAACAGTATAACAAGCAATATCGAAACTCCGACTACCACCATTTTTCTCTTGAAAAAACTTCGCGCATATTTTTCCAAAAACATTACTAAAAGTATCCCCTTTATTAAAGGTTTTTGATTCGCTCAATAGCTCTAGCAGTATTCTCTGCTGAACCAAAAGCTGTAAGTCTGAAATAGCCTTCACCAGATGGGCCAAATCCAGCTCCTGGAGTACCAACTATTTGAACTTTCTCTAATAGATAATCAAAGAAATCCCATGATGTCATCTTGTCAGGTGTCTTTAACCAAATATATGGAGCATTTACACCACCATATACTTCAAATCCTGCATCCTTAAGACCTGTGTAAATAGTCTTTGCATTGTTCATATAATATCCAACCTGCTCCTTAATCTGAGCCTGTCCTTCTGTAGAATATACAGCCTCTCCTGCACGCTGAATAATATAAGGTGCACCATTGAATTTTGTCCCGTGACGGCGAGCCCACATTCCGTGGAGCGCAACTCCATCGAATACCAAATCCTTTGGTACAACCGTATAGCCGAGACGAACGCCTGTAAATCCTGCATTCTTTGAGAATGAGTGAATCTCGATAGCACAAGTCTTGGCTCCTGCACATTCATATATAGAATGAGGAACATCAGACTCAGAAATATATGCTTCGTAGGCTGCATCAAAAATAATTAAGCAGCCATTTTTGTTTGCATAATCAACCCAAAGCTGAAGCTGTGATTTTGTAAGTGTTGTTCCTGTTGGGTTGTTTGGAAGACAAAGATATATAACATCTGGAGTCTCCTTAGGAAATTCTGGAACAAATTTGTTCTCAGCTGTTGTTGGCATATAAATGAGGTCAGACCATTTACCTGTAGCTTCATCAAATGTACCACAACGTCCTGCCATAACATTAGAATCAACATATACTGGATAAACAGGATCGCAAACAGCAATTTTAGCATCAACTGAAAATAACTCCTGAATATCAGCAGAGTCAGACTTTGCTCCGTCGGAAACAAAAACCTCATCAGCCGAAATATCGCAGCCTCGTGACTGATAGTCATTTTTTGCAATGGCCTCACGAAGGAATGAGTATCCTAAATCTGGTGCATAACCGTGGAAAGTATTTGCATCAGCCATCTCATCAACAGCCTTATGAAGTGCTGAAATCATAGCTGGAGCAATTGGTTGAGTGACATCGCCAATACCAAGTCGAATAATATCCGCATTTGGATTAGCCTGGTTGTAAGCCGCAACCTTTTTCGCTATGGTTGAGAAAAGATAGCTGCCTGGTAGCTTTTGAAAGTTAGTGTTTACCTTGAACATTATTGCCTCCTATGTCGCATAAAACAGAAAAACCTATCTCGATACTATTCTTTTGACAATTCTCTCATATGAAAGATTACCGCCAAATAAATCGAGACTTGAACCAACGGTGAAATCCATACCATTATCAGAAAGATAACTAATAAGTTCGATATCACCATAATCTGAAACACCACCGGCATAAGTGATTGGCACTTTCGCGTAGCCTGCCAAAAGACCAACAAGGTCTCTGTCTATACCACTCTGTCGTCCCTCTACGTCTGCCGCATGAATCAGAAATTCATCGCAATAAAATGCGAGTTTATCTAAGAAATTATATGTAATAATTTCCTTAGAAACCTTTTGCCAACGATCAGTAACAATATAAAATTTATCATCGATTCTGGTGCAGGATAAATCAAGCACCAGATGTTCTCTACCAACTATATGGGATATTTCAGCAAGAGCATCAAAATCAACTCTTCCGTTATTGAATACATAAGAAGTTACGATTACGTGACTTGCTCCCTCTTCAATATACTCTCTTGCATTTTCAGCATTTACGCCGCCGCCGTACTGCAAGCCTCCTGGATAGGCTCTAAGAGCTAAAATAGCCTCGTTTTTAGAAGCTTCGTATTCTGGAGTGCCTTTCATGTTAAGGTTAATAATGTGGCCACCTTTGAGTCCATCTTTCTGATAGAGCTTCGCGTAGTAGGCAGCTCCCTTGTCTGCCACGAAATTCTCCTTTGGATGGCCATCCTTTTTCCCTAAATCAGAAATAGTCGAACCAACAATTTGTTTCACTTTTCCATTATGAATGTCAATACAAGGTCTAAACTTCATATCCCTTCCCCCAAACATCTAGTAATTTACTTTAGTAAAAACAAAAATCACTTCAAAGTATAGTCAAGGGATGCTGTATTTTCAATAATTGTTTCATAAAAATTCTTTGCTAATTTCACTAAATAATCAGTATCCTTAGCACCTGCTGTTTCATATGGAGAATGCATAGCCAATTGAGCCAATCCAATATCCACTCCGTTAATTGAAACATGGGCATTTGAAATGTTTCCAAGAGTAGAGCCACCAGCTACATCTGACCTATTTACAAAGGTCTGATATGGAACCTTTGCCTTTTTGCAAATCTCCGAGAAAATGCCAAATGCAAGACCATCAGTCATGTACTTTTGGTTTGCATTGAATTTAATTACGATTCCCTCATTCATGTAAACCTTATTAGTCGGGTCGCTTTTCTCTGAATAATTAGGATGAAGGGCATGGGCATTATCTGCTGATACCATAAATGAATTAGCAATAGCTGCAAGGAGTCTAGAATTGTTGCCGCCAACTGCCTCATTTATCCTTGTTAAAACATCAAATAAGAATGTAGAATCAGCGCCCTGCTTTGTACCGCTACCTACCTCCTCGTTATCAAAAGTAGCATGTACCTGAATTGCTGTTTTAGAATTCTTTGCAGCTAACAAGCCTTCCATTGAGCTGTAAGAGCACTGCAAATCGTCAAGACGTCTGCAAGAAATAAACTCCTCATCAGCCCCCCAAACCTTGCCCGGCTCACGATTGTAAAGGAACAAATCAGAGCCTACGATATCTTCCGCCTTTACCGAAAGAGACTTGGCCACAAGCTCCTTAAGGTTGAATTTCTCATCCATAGAGATAAGTGGTAGCATATCCTTTTGTGCATTGTATTTGTAACCATCGTTTGCCTCTCTATTCATGTGAATTGCAAGGGATGGAAGCATGCACAAATCTCTGTCTAAATCCACTAGGCAAACCTTAAGCTTGTTGTCTCCATTTTTAACTATAGCTCTTCCTGCAATAGAAAGAGGTCTATCAAACCATGGAGCCATAAGCATTCCACCATATTTTTCAGTGTTAAGCTTAACGTAATGCCCCTCTTTCATCTCAGGCATTTCCTTAATTCTAAATGTAGGTGAATCACTATGGGCGGCCATAATCATAAAACTAGTATAGTCATTTGTAGGCATTCTAAAAGCAATAATAGAAGAGCCATTTCTTGTAACAAAATAGCTCTTTCCTGGTAAAATCTCCCACTGCTTTGATTCCTGAAGTTCTTCAAAGCCCGCTGCCAAAAAAGCCTGTCTCTGATTCTCTATAGCATGAAACTGCGAAGGGCTCTTTTCGATAAAATCAAATAACCCCTTTACTGTCTTATTCATTTTTTCTTTCCTTCTTTCTTTACTGAATATCCAAAGGTACCTTGAGGGCTGGTTAATCCAAAATATGTGCCATGAGAATATGCTAATGGCTTTGAATTTTCCAGCTCAAATTTACCATTTTCATTCATGTATTTTTCGTCTGCATGAACGCACAAAACATCAGCCACAAACATTGTGTGACTGCCATATTCGTGTATTTCTCGCACTTTGCACTCAATGTTGACTGGCGATTCAACAATCATCGGAACATTTACTTCATCTGCCTCCACCTTGTGCAAGCCGCATTTTTCAAATTTATTTACATCCCTACCGCTGGTCACACCACAGTAATCAGTAGCAAAGGCTATCTCCTCTGTTGTAAGGTTGATGACAAACTCGCCCGTCTCCTTAATCATTTCATAGGAATGTCTACTAGGTCTAACAGAAATATAAGCCATAGGTGGATTGGTGCAAACTGTACCAGTCCAAGCTACAGTCAAAACATTATCCTCCCCAGCTTTACTTCTACAAGTAACAAGTACTGCTGGAAGAGGATAAATCATATTACCCGGTTTCCATTTTTGTTTGCTCATTGTATCTCCTAATTATTATGCTCCTCAGTGTTCTCAGCCATCATCTCAGCAAAGGTTCCCATATAAACGTCTCCCTTACCTATGATGTAGCCCAAATCGTCCATAAAAGCCTTTGTTTTTGGGTCGTCCTTAAAATTCATTTTCTGAATTTCTTCGTAGAATTTCTGACCATATTTAGATTTAATAATATAACCTTCGTCCTCTTCCTCACCGAAGCTACGATTTTTCACGTATTCTCCACGGAACTTTTTATATTCTGCTGCTTTGACGCCATCATATTTCATCTGATCCGTCTCGATAAGACGAATACACTCTAACATATCCTCAGCATCCTGCAATGCATTATGTGCTACATATCCGCCTAAGCCACAGATTGTTTTCATATCTGCAAGAGATAGGTTTGCATCTAATCCACCTGTGACGTCTAAGCTCACTTCCTTTTGGATGTTTTCAAAGGTGCTTATAAATTTGGCCACACCTCGTTTGAGAGGCTTCTCCAATTCTCTGGATTCAAAGTCTCTCTGGAAACTGTTTTTGTCACCACCCCAAACGCAAATCTTTCCAACCTGCCATTTCTTGATTCTAGAAATAAGCTCTGTCATAACCTCCTCGTAGGAAGGTGCAAATTCAAGCTCTTCGTTTGTAAGCCCTGTAAGCTCCACAATAAGAGGTGGTAATTTGTGGCCTCTAGTCAGCTGTATGGTGGAATAATACCTGTCCAACTCCACATGCTCTGGAGTCGTAATAACCACACCAACAGAGATAACGTCCTCTATAGAGCCCTTTTTATAGCGCATGCTAAGATACTCAGCATCTAGAAATGCCTGATTCTTTCCCTTGAAACCAGCAGGCGCAGTTTGGCTTGGTCCTTTTTTCTTTGTAGTTGTTTTAGTTTTATTGTCTTTTGTTGCCAAGTTCATCTCCATAAAAGTAATTTGTTACATTCTAACATAAAAAGTTCCCGAAAAAAATGGACGGCAGGTCCGCCGTCCATAAAAATTATCTCGCATCCGTTAGTGGAGCAATTTGTTCCAGTACGTTATTCATATCCTCGAACATGAATCCCTTTTCTGTAATCTTAACTTTGATATCTTCAATATCATTTGAAACTGCATCGAAGTAACTTCGTGAGTCCTCAATATTATTGGAAATATCATTGATTGAAGAATTACAATTCTCAAATACTGCCGCCATCTGCTCGCTTTGTTCTGTAACCTCATCAGCTACAACTTTTATCTGGCCTACAATCTCTTGAGTTTCAACTACTCGCTCATGAGATGCATCAATTGCTTCTTTTGTATGGTCTACAGATTCAACAAGTCTATTATTGTTTTCATCCAATTCCTTCATACTATCAAAGATAGATGTAACAACACTTTGAATCTCTGTAGAAAGGTTTGTAACTTCATCTGCAACTACCGCAAAGCCTCGTCCAGCCTCTCCGGCTCTAGCAGCCTCAATAGAAGCATTAAGAGCAAGAAGATTGGTTTGCTTTGCAAATCCGCCGATTAACTCAACCTTTTCTCTGATATCATCAAAGCTCTTCTGGAAAGCATCAAAAACTTCCTCAACCTGAGCAATTGTATCAGCAACAGTTCCAGAACTGCTATCAACTCTCTCCATTCCATCATGAGAGTCGTCTGCTGTTACCTTTAATTTCTGAACAATCTCATCAAAAGCTCTAGAAATTTCTTCTACATTTCTAAACTCTTCCTGGAAATTGGTAACAGATTCAGATATTAAACTGTATTTGTCCTCTACCACAGAAAATGATTCTCTGATAGTCTCAATACCTTCGATTGTGTTAGCCTCTTCATTCTGAAGCTTTTCCTTTTGCTCAATGGCAAATCGACCAACCTCACGAAGTGCTTTCATTTTTTCTTTTAAGCCAGCTTTCTGCTCCTGTTTTTCAGCTAAAATATTTACCTGTTCAGCAGCAGCTTTTTTATTTCCAAAAAGTCCCATACCTTTACCTCCAAATTAAGGATTTATTCAAAGACCGCGCAAACCATTGTCTGATTTACATGTTGCTTTTTATACTGTTCTCCACCACCTACAATACCTACATGTGGTCCCAATGTTTTCATGTTACCAATAAGAGTATTTAGATATCCTTGATTCGTGAACAGTAGATGCCTATAAATACAGTTAACTGAGAATATGAATGAAATCTTATTATTCTCATCCTTTATAGCACGTCTTGTATCAGCATTAATTGCATCGTAGTCTTTTAATTCCAAAACCTGGATGGCATCATTTTCATTTATTTTCTTGTAGCAGGTTAGTGAACCGTTGTTTCCAACCACGTATGGGCTAGAAATAAATATCTGATCACCAATTACACGTCCTAATGGATTTGTAAGTACATTGTCTACAATCTGGCCTCGGCTAACATCTGCATCTTGGCAATATACATCAGCTGCAGGTCTTCCATCCAAGGTAATAACTTCCTTTGTTGCCAAATTAACCTTTGTTGCTGTATGGATTTTTGCACCTTCCATTGGTCCGAAAATATTTTCAGAATATGTTCTAATTTTTCCGGATTTGTTCTTAATCAGCGCATAACAACAAGCATCTGGGAAAAGCTCTCCGTTCACCATTACCTTTGGAGTGTAGTTCTGTGGGTATCCAAAAATGGTTCCACCTACAATTGGAATTCTTGCCTTTTCCAAAGCTACATTAAGCGAAGTAACTAAGCGTTCTTCATCATTTGTGCAAAATTCCAAGCAAATAGTGTTGCTATCTCCAGCCTGTACCTTTGATATTTTCTCCATTAATTTAGGAATATCTGCCATTGGAACAGTAGAAAGGTTGCGAACAACTCCGACCTCCACTTCTGCGTCATTGCCAAAGCCTATAAGCATTAGACGTTTATCAGAGGAATCCGTATCATAATATGAAATTGTTCCTGTACCGATTTTCGGTACGTTAGGATACTTACCCTCAAGTAATTCTGTAGCCTTTTCAAACTGATTAAAGGACGATAGCATTATAATTAACTTAGGGTCCGATAATTTTGTGCTGGCCTCTGCGAAAGCTGCAGCAACATCTGGTTTTGTAGAAGTACCTATTGTTATTTGCATAGAACAAACCCCTCCTGTTAGGTATATAATCTCATTTAAACAACTAACATTTTATCACAGGTGTCGTTTATTGTGTGATAATTCACATATTTTTAATGAATAGTACATATATATCCCAAACTTTGCGACAATTCATCGTTCAATGCAAAATATTCACTTAATATCGCGAGCTTTTTATAACAATTCCACCTCTATACTATTATATTTTTCATACCCTTCGTGTAGCATATCTGTATCTAATTGGCCATTTTCATAAGTGAAACTATATAGATTATATTGACCATCCATATATTCAAAGTCCTCACCATTGTCTTGATAATGACTACCCCATGCACAGTCTCCTGCTACTAAAAGCTTCAATTTATCGTATTTTTTCTCACCTACATACTGAACATCCTCATACATAGGAATGATGCTGCCCTCCTTAATGAAAATTGGCATTATATCAAGAGGTGCATCTACGATAATATGTTTATTTCCAGTAATTCTTTCCTTTGTCCAATAATTAATCCAGTTTCCTGCTGGTAAATATACAAGGCGCTTAGTAACACCCTGCTCTACGATTGGTGCCACTAACATATTCTCACCTACTAAGAATTCATTATTAAGATTAAATGTATTCTCGTCATCCTCATAATGAAGCACAAGTGGACGCATTACAGGAAGTCCAGTAATCTGACTTTCAAATAAAAGATCATAAATATAAGGTAAAAATCTGTAGTGGAGTTCTACGTATTTACGATAAATATCCAATACCTTTTCGCCAAACTGCCAAGGCTCCTGCATTAATTGGCCCTTAGCACAATGATTTCTGTAGAAGGTGCAGAAGGTTGCAGCCTGAACCCAACGAACCAAAAGCTCTGGATTTGTATCTCCACCAAAGCCACCAATGTCAGTACCTGCTATTGTAAATCCACTCATTCCTAGGTTACATATTTGTGGAATAAGCATTTGCAAATGAGACCATACACTTTGATTATCTCCAGTCCATACTGCTGCATATTTTTGAGTTCCAGCATAGCAAGCTCTTGTGATTACAAGTGGTCTTTTGCCTGTTATTTCAGCCATGCCCTCATAAGTGGCCATACTCATAAAATGTCCATACACGTTATGAACCTCTTCGTGAGTAGTAAGCCTATCATTAATAGAAAACTGGACGTCGTTAGGTAGTGGTCCATTAAAGCTGGCTGGTTCGTTCATATCGTTCCAGATACCTTTGACTCCCATATCCGTTAGCTTTAGATGATTATTTGCCCACCATTGTCTAACCTCTTCTCTACCAAAATCCGGAAAAACGGATTTGCCTGGCCATACCGTATTTACGTAGACATTGCCATCCTTATCCTTGGCAAAATAACCATTCTTTATTCCCTGGTCATACATAAAATATCCCTTATCTTCTTTTACGCCAGGATCAATAATGCAAATAGCCTTGAATCCTTTCTCTTCCAGCTCAGAAATCAGTTCACCCTTTTTGCCATATTCCTCTTCGTTCCAAGTAAATACCCTATAGCCATCCATGTAATCAATGTCATATTGAACACTTTCACAAGGAATCTGATGTTGACGCATTTTCATTGCCACATCGCGAATATCCGCTGCGCTGTCATAGCCCCAACGGCACTGATGATATCCCAGTGTCCATAGCTGAGGCAAAGGAGCTCGACCTGTTAAATATGTGTAGTGTTCAATTACGTCTGGTATCTTTTCACCAGAAATAAAATACATATCGAAATTGCCGCCATCTGCCCCATAGAAGAAATATTCAGATGACTCCTTGCCCATATCCATATAACTGTGGAAAGTATTGTCAAAGAAAAGACCGTAAGTGTAGCCTGGCCCTTTTCCAATCACAAATGGAATTGATTTATAAAGGGCTGGCATATTTTCATGATGTATTTGAGGAATGTCCGAGTTCCAATTCTGATAAGCATAGCCTCTCTTATTTAAGAAGCCTGTTTTATCACCCATTCCATAGAATCTATCTTCAGAATTTAGTTTAAACAATTGCTGCACAACATGCTCTTTTTGCATAAATGCCATCTGATGGCCTTCTGATTCAACCAACCCTAAATCTTCTTCGCTAAGGGCCTCGTATTTCTTTCTGTCGCCATCATAGCTTGATAAAATCTCATCACCGTATTTATCCGTAAATACGAATTTGAAATCATCGCCTAAGGTAAGAATTACTGCAGGTGTTTTAATCTGAACCTGTCCCTGCTGCTCTATTACGTCAAAATCGCAAGGAACTGCAGGCTCCCCTTCTATAGCAACAGACTCATATTCTTTCATCCAGCAAGGAACAAAGAGTCTGACTATCTCCTCTGTAATAACCTGAACAATTACTTCCTGCTGCTCATATTTAATGAGAACCTGATTATCCTCAGTTGTTGTGCCTAAAACTTTCCAAAAATACATTGTGCCCCCTCCTATTATCTCTATCTATACAAGCATTATATAAATAAAATACATAACAATCAAAAACAATATATTTGCTACAGTAAATACCACCATATACTTCTTTTTATCTGCACCGTCGATGTAGCCATATTGCTTAAAGGAAATCAAGCTTGCCATGGAAGCAATTAGCGTTCCAAGTCCTCCAAGATTTGTTCCAATTATCAGTTTGTCAATCTTATCCGTAAAGCCTGAGCATAGGATTGCAGCTGGCACATTACTAATAACCTGGCTAAGTCCTATAGAAACTGCCACTTCATTTTTAGATACCAAACTATTAATAGCACTGCTAACCTCAGGAATCCTTTTCATATTTCCAATGAAAATAAATAGAAAAATGAAGGTAAATAAAAGTGAATAGTCCGGTTTACTCAAAACCTTCCTATCGAATATCAAAGTTATCGCAATTACGATAATAAGCCCCTGTGGGTAATCTATTAATCTAGCCACTACAAGAATAGAAATAAAAAACGTAAATACGTACATTAATATCTGAGCTTTATCTCTTTTTGTTCTCTCGTATGAGGTTTTCTCTTTGAGAACAACTGGCGCTGATTTGACTGCCCAAATAGTTGTGGCAGCAAGCATCACAAAAGCTACCACGCTATAAGGTAGCATGAGCTTAATAAATTTAATCAACGACATTCCTGCTAATCCATACAAATATAAATTCTGAGGATTACCAAGAGGAGTCAACATACTTCCCAAATTAGCGGCTATAGTCTCAAGTACAATAACTATTATAAACAAATCCTTTCGTCCCGATATAGATAAGGTAACAATTGTAAATGGGACAAAAGTAAGAAGAGCCACATCATTAGTAATAAACATTGCTGAAAAAAAGCAAAGGGCTATTAATATTAAAGTAACTCCTCTGATTGAATTCATTTTTGCCACTAAAAGCTCACCAATCTGCCTAAAAACATGAAGTCGTTGTAGGCCTGCCATAGTAATCATAAGAGCCAACAAAATACTTAATGTTCTAAAATCAATATAGCCAATATATTGCTTGTCCGGATGAACGAAAAGGCTTGATATCACAGCCAACACAAAGGCTACACATAAAACTATTTCATTATTGATAAATCTTTTAACTGCTTGCATTTTATTTCTCCATAAAAAAGGAGCTCCTTGGAGCCCCCAATTATCGATTATTATAATTCCCTAGACTTGTCAATGCAAACCCTCTCGGCCTCAATTACTGCATTTCTAAATCCAAGTGCCTCTAGTGTGGCAACAGCCTCGATTGTGGTGCCACCTGGTGAACAAACTGCATCCTTGAGTGCTCCTGGATGCTCACCTGTCTCAAGAACCATTTTTGCAGAGCCAAGTACTGCCTGTGCAGCAAATTTGTATGCCTGTGTTCTAGGCATTCCCTCTGCAACCGCACCGTCTGCAAGTGCCTCAATAAACATATATACATATGCTGGTGAAGAACCGCTGATTCCAACAACTGCATCCTGTAATTTTTCAGGAACAATCTCCGCCTCACCAAATGACTCGAAAAGTTTGAGCACTGTCTCAGACTCATCATCTGTTACTAATTCATTAGGGCTAAGTGCACTCATACCCTCACCAACTAAAGCAGGTGTATTTGGCATTACTCTGATAAGTTTAAGTTCCTTACCAAACATACCATTAAGTTTTTCGAGGGACTGACCTGCAGCAATGCTTACTACAACCTTGTCAGAAAAATCCATATCCTTAATACCATCAATAGCGCCAGCCAAATACTGAGGCTTTACAGCAAGGAAAATAATATTTGCAAAATCAACAACATCACGATTATTCGTGCTAGTGTTTACATTATATTTTTCAGCCACATCATCAACAACCGCTTGGAAGATATCGCTAGCCATTACATTTTCAGGCTCAACGACTCCTGCCTTTATCATGCCACCCATCATGGCTGATCCCATATTACCAGTTCCAATAAAACCAATTTTCATGTCGATTTCCTCCATTAATAAAGCCCTAAAATAACACACTTAGTGTATCATTTTAGGGCTTTTTTGTACATGTAACAAATATATAAGCGGCAAAATTTTATTGTGCTTTTAATAGAAGTTTCTCAACATATGCAATTCTCGCACATACTGTAAATACCTCAGCAGCCTGCTCAAGCTCTTCGATTGGTGGAAGAGATGGAGCGAAACGAATGATTGAATCGTTAGGGTCCATGTGATATGGGAATGGTGCACCAGCTGGTGTAAGCTTAACGCCTGCTTCTGCAGCCAAATCCACAATACGTGTAGCAGTTCCCTTTGGAGCCTCAAATGTGATGAAGTAACCACCCTTTGGAGAAATCCAGCTACCGCAACCTGGTTCTGTCAAATCTCTTTCCATTGTCTTGATAACAAGTTCAAACTTAGGACGAAGGATTTTAGCATGCTTTTCCATATGCTTTGAAACAGATTCAACATCTGCAAAGTATCTAGCATGACGAAGCATGTTGATTTTATCAAATCCGATTGTCTGAACTGTAAGTGTCTTTTTAAGTTCCTCACGATTGTTATGATTGCAAGCAATAGCAGCGATACCGCCACCTGCAAATGTAATTTTTGATGTAGATGCAAACTCAAATACAAGATTTGGATTGTCAGCTTCCTCACACTCGTGAAGGATATTTAAAATCTTGCTCTTTTCTTTGTATAAGTGATGTACCGCATATGCGTTATCCCAAAATACTCTGAAATCCTTAGCAGCTGGCTTGAGATTGGCAATTCTACGAACAACCTCATCCGAATATACGATACCCTGAGGGTTAGAGTATTTAGGCACGCACCACATACCCTTGATACTGTCATCTGCTGCAACAAGTCCCTCAACTACGTCCATATCTGGACCATCCTCATTCATAGGGATGTTTATCATATCAAATCCAAAGTGCTGTGTAATAGCGAAATGTCTGTCATAGCCTGGTACTGGGCACAGCCACTTAACACGATCTAATTTGCACCATGGTGTGCAACCGTCGAATCCAAACATATATCCTCGTGAAACTGCATCAAACATAAGGTTAAGTGATGAGTTGCCTCCTACGATAACCTGCTCTGGCTGGCAATCCATAATCTCTGCCATAAGATGCTGAGCCTCTACGATACCCTCGAGCTGACCATAATTTCTAGTCTCAACTCCGTTCATACATTTCATAAGTGATTTACCATCGAGAATATCAAACAAAGGCATAGAAAGATTGAGCTGTTCTACTGATGGCTTTCCACGGCTCATATCAAGCTTGAGTCCTTTTGCCTGCCAATTTTTATACTGGGCAGTGAGCAACTCCTTCTCTGCTGCTAATTCTTCTGGTGACATTTCGCTGTACTTTTTCATTGTTGGTCCTTCCTTAATAAAAATATATTGACGCAAATTATTTTGATGCGTCTTTATTATTTCTTACCTTATCAAGGTAATCATTGATAACTCTCTCATAACCGAGATTGCCTGGCTGGTAAAAATCACCAACTTCTAATCCCTCAGGCAAATATCTCTGATGTGAAAAATGATTAGGAAAATCATGGGCATATTCATAGCCTATGCCATGACCCAATTTCCCAGCGGATTTGTAGTGAGCGTCCTGAAGGTGAGTAGGTATTGGTCGCGTGGTATTATTTCTCACCTCAGCCATTGCCAAATCTATGGCTCCGTAGGCCGCGTTTGACTTTGGCGCACAGGCAACGTATGTAGCCGCATGGGATAAAATAATCCTAGACTCAGGCATGCCAATTCGCTCTACTGCAAGAAAAGCTGATGTAGCAACAACAAGTGCCTGTGGGTCTGCATTTCCAACATCCTCTGAGGCACAAATGCAAATACGTCTAGCAATGAATTTGGGATCCTCACCGGCGTATAACATCCTAGCCAGATAGTAAACTGCTGCATCTGGGTCCGAGCCTCTCATACTTTTAATGAATGCTGAGATGGTGTCATAATGATTATCGCCATCTTTGTCGTATTTGATTACACGACGCTGAATACACTCACTTGCAACATCTATTGTAATATGAATTTTGCCATCCTCTGAACGGTCAGTAGTAAGAACGCCTAGCTCGATAGCAGTAAGAGCTGAGCGAGCATCTCCATTTGCAATATCTGCTAAAAAGTCAAGGGCATCATCATCAATCACTGCATCAAAGCTACCAAGTCCCTTGGTCTCATCAGTCAAAGCTCTGTTGATTAGTGTTTTGATGTCGCTGGCCTCAAGTGGCTTTAGTTCGAAGATAATTGAACGAGAAAGCAAAGCCCCGTTCACCTCAAAATAAGGATTCTCAGTGGTAGCACCAATAAGAATGATAGTGCCATCCTCAACAAATGGAAGCAGGTAATCCTGTTGACCTTTATTAAATCTATGAATCTCATCTATAAAAAGGATAGTTTTTTTGCCATAGGCTCCAAGAGTCTGCTTCGCAGCCTCTACTACTGCCTCCATATCCTTTTTACCGGAAGTAGTGGCATTTATAGATGTAAATTCTGCTGATGTAGTATGGGCAATTACCTGAGCAAGAGTAGTTTTGCCTGTGCCAGGTGGCCCATAAAATATTATAGAAGAAAGCTTGTCAGCCTTTATGGCTCTATAAAGAAGTTTGTCCTTGCCTATGATATGCTGCTGTCCTACAACCTCATCAAGTGTGGTAGGACGAAGCCTTGCAGCAAGAGGTGACTCCTTTTTCTTTGCTTCCTGTCTCATGTAATCAAATAGATCCATGTAAAACCTTCCTTGTCTTGATACTCTAATACGCATCCATGATAGCACATCTGTTCTGTATAGGATAGAGTTTCCATAACAAAAATAGTATCAAGAGGTCACTTTACTTTACTAAAGTAATCGCTCTTGATACTATACTATAATTTTTTCAGTATTACAATAAAAAATTTTCGTAGGGCGGACATTTGTCCGTCAGCGAGCATAATTCAAATACAGCTTTATCAATCAGCCTTTCTTGCCATCAATTGTGTTCCGTCTGAATCAATTGTGATGGTTGAACCTTCACTTATATCTCCAGCAAGTATGATTTTTGCAGCCATGGTCTCCACATTCTTCTGAATGTATCTACGAAGAGGTCTTGCACCATATACTGGATCATAGCCTTGATCGATAACAAACTGTTTTGCTGCAGGTGTAAGGGCAATTGTAAGTTGTCTGTCTGCAAGTCTTCCGTTGAGTTCTGCAAGAATCAAATCTACAATTCCACCAATGTTGTTCTTTGTAAGTGGCTTGAACATGATAATCTCATCTAATCTGTTCAAGAATTCTGGTCTGAATGAATTTCTAAGCTCGTTCATTACTAACTCATTTGTGGACTCTGTAATCTCCCCTGTAGCTTCATCAATACCTTCAAGCAAATACTGTGAGCCAAGGTTTGAAGTCATAATAATGATTGTATTTTTAAAATCTACTGTACGCCCCTGTGAATCTGTAATTCGACCATCATCAAGCACCTGCAATAATACGTTAAATACATCTGGATGCGCTTTTTCTACTTCATCAAAAAGTACAACCGAATATGGCTTGCGGCGCACTGCCTCTGTGAGCTGTCCACCCTCATCATATCCTACATATCCTGGAGGTGCTCCTATAAGACGACTCACACTAAACTTTTCCATGTACTCAGACATATCAAGTCTAACCATAGCATTCTCATCATCAAATAATGCCTGCGCAAGCGTCTTTGCAAGCTCAGTTTTACCAACACCAGTAGGTCCTAAGAATAGGAATGAACCTATTGGCTTGCTAGGATCCTTGATGCCTGCCTTTGAACGAATAATAGCTTCTGATACAAGCTTTACAGCATCGTCCTGACCCATAACTCGTTTGTGAAGCTCCTCATCAAGGTGCAATGTCTTACTGCGCTCTGTCTCGTTTAGCTTTGCTACAGGAATGCCAGTCCATCTAGAAATAATACGGGCGATTTCATCCTCTGATACATTTTCATGAACTAAGCTGGCATTTCTGCTTTTTAGTTTTTCCTCTGCTTCTGCAAGCTGTGCCTGTAGCTGTGGCAATCTACCATACTGAAGCTTTGCTGCTTCCTCTAAGTCATATTTCTGCTGAGCAATCTTGATTTGTCCCTGAACATTATCAAGCTCCTCTTTTGCTTTTGCCACATCCTCAACAAGCTTTTTCTCATTATCCCATGCTGCTTTTTTGGTATTAAATTCATCACGGAGCTCTGACAATTCCTTTTGTAAATCAGCAAGTCTATCTTGAGAAAGCTTATCAGTTTCCTTTTTAAGAGCAGCCTCTTCTATTTCAAGCTGCATTACTCGTCTGTTCATTTCATCAAGCTCTGCTGGCATTGAGTCAAGCTCTGTTTTGATAAGGGCACATGCCTCGTCCACAAGGTCGATTGCCTTATCTGGAAGAAATCTATCCGAGATGTATCTATTTGAAAGTGTTGCTGCTGATACAAGAGCCCCATCAGTAATTTTTACCCCGTGGAATACTTCGTAGCGCTCCTTCAGTCCTCTAAGGATTGAGATTGTATCTTCCACTGTAGGCTCATCCACCATTACCGGCTGGAATCTTCTCTCTAAAGCTGCATCCTTTTCAATGTATTCTCTATATTCATCAAGTGTGGTTGCTCCGATACAATGAAGCTCGCCACGAGCAAGCATTGGCTTTAACATATTGCCGGCATCAAGTCCGCCGCTTCCATTTTTACCTGCTCCAATGATTGTGTGAAGCTCATCTATAAATAGGATTATTTCGCCGTCAGAATTTTTAATTTCATCCAAAACAGCTTTTAATCTTTCCTCAAACTCACCCTGATATTTTGCACCTGCAATCATGGAGCCAATTTCAAGAGAGAATACCTTTTTATTTTTAAGTGCGTCAGGCACATCACCTCTAACGATACGTTGTGCCAAGCCCTCAACTACTGCAGTTTTACCTACACCAGGCTCACCGATAAGCACTGGATTGTTCTTTGTTTTACGGCTAAGAATTCTGATAACATTTCTGATTTCCTCATCACGTCCAATAACAGGATCAAGCTTGTTATCTCTGGCTCTTTCCACCAAATCATAGCCATATTTTTCAAGGGTATCATAAGTAGCCTCTGGGTTATCCGTGTTTACTGTTTGATTACCTCTAACAGTGGCAAGTACAGCAAGGAATGAATCTCTTGTGATGCCAAAATTCTTGAAAATGTTTTTAATTGGAGCGCTAGGCTTTTTAATCATGGCAAGCATCAAATGCTCAACAGACACATAGCTATCCTTCATAGCCTTGGCCTCATCCTCAGCATATGTAAGAACAAAATTCAAATGCTGGCCTACTCTAAGGTCGCCACCCTGTACCTTTACTCTAGCGTTAAGAGCTGCATCAACAGCATTTTCAAATTGCTTTACATCGATGTTCATTTTACTAATCAAGGATGGAATCAATCCATTCTCCTGACGAAGCAATGCCATCAAAAGATGCTCCTGCTCCAACTCCTGATTACCATATTCCATGGCTATCTTTTCACAGGAATTGATAGCCTCTATAGATTTTTGAGTAAATTTCTGGATATTCATATAATCACCTCCTATAACACTGGTGCTTCTCCTCTATTTTTCCTTTTCACTCTATATTATGGTTATAAAACAAAAATTAGCACTCGTCAACCACGAGTGCTAATAATTTATAAATATTTTAGATTTTACTTGTCTTTATGATGAATAACCCTTCAAATTACAATCAAAGGGAAAAATCAACATGGGCCACAGTTCCAGCTTGCCCTGTACTTTCCTTCAGGTAAATACCAGTTTTCCTCAGTACGCCATCCGTCTCACCATCAGCATTTTTAAATGAAAACTCAGTGTCTGCATTATGTAAATAGATTGCACCAACATCAGCTTGCTTTAAATCTAGCAGTTTGTCATTTCCATTTTCATCCTTTGTCCATACCTTTAGTTTTGAAAAAATAGAATCATTCTCATCAATCCACCCATTTCTGTCCTCGTCATAGGCTGCAAGATCCTTGAAACCATCACCTGATTTTGTGCCAAATAATTCTGAACCATCATTTATTTTGCCATCGTTATTTTTATCTAATGCTAAAAATCCACTTCCTGCACCTGTAAATGATATTTCATCCTCTTTACCATCAGAATCTAAGTCAAATTTAAATTTCTTATCAGATACAGAGGTGATATTGCTATCCATGTTAATAACCAAAGGATCAGTTAATATTCTTGTGTAGGTTTCGCTGGTAAGTGAGTTTATTTTCTGTGATAGACTTCTTCCTAATGATACCTCAACATTGAAATTCAAACTTCGTCCATCTGCTGTCTGAACAGTTCCTTGGCTGGCGAAGGTTGTGTTTTCATATTCTAAATGCTCACCTTCTACCGCAGTAACCCTCTGCCAAACTTGGACTCTGGATGCTGCTTCCAAACTTGATAAATTCAAAGTTTTTGCACTTACACCGTTAACACTGAAATGAACATCATCGCATCCATATGCTGCAGCCCCCATTATTCTGCGCTGCCATTCCTTAAAGGCATTTTGTTGTTCTGCCATCTTCTTATCCAATTCACTTTTGGCACCAGGCTTTCCATTTAGTAAGTCTAAAATTTTTTTAACTATGCTGACCTCTAAATCCTCAAAATCCCATTGGCTTCTGCCCCCATTAGCCTCACGAATACGTTTTTCCTGTTCTGCCATGTTATTAAACATATTCTGTAGATTCTGCTGATTTACCTCTTTTTGCCTCTGCTGGTTTTCCTTTTGATATTGTTCAATTGCCTCTTTGTAGGATTTTTCCCCTTCCTCAGAAATTTTCATAATTGCCCCAAGAGTTTTTTCGTCTACTCTTTGATCAATTGTTGCAACTTCTACATGGGAATACGAGTAAGAATTGTGACTAGATGCCATGTTTACATGGCTGTTTTCAATCTTCATAGCGGACTCCTTTCCACAAATAAAGAATCTAAATGGACCAAACGCGAAGACCTTATACACTTCCCTGTGCCGAGTCTTCGTTTTCTGTATCGGAAAACCAAAGAAAATAATGAATAGTAATATTACCTAAAATACGTATGCCCATATAATGCACAATCATGGTACAATAATCCTACTATGAATGAACAAGATACTATTTTATATAACAGAATAATAGAACTATCAAACAGGGCTTACCGAAACAATATATATGTATTCAGTGATTTTTTGAGTCTTAGTCAGCAGGATGTATTCTATCAGGCAACAAAAGACAAAGCATTTGCGCCAATTAAGTATGATTTATTTGGCGGATATAGCAATTGCGAGAGAAAAATGGTTCGTTTCGGTAGCGAATATGATTTCGGCTATGAAGTAGAATTTCCTATTAAATGTATAAAGGTTGAACCACTGGCCAAAAAATTTGCCAAGGAATATACACACCGAGATTATCTAGGCAGCCTTATGGGGCTTGGCATAGATCGTAAAAAGTTCGGCGACATTTTTGTAGATGGAATGGAAGCTTACATTTATGTTGATGAATCAACTGCAGATTATTTGTTGGAAAACTTTGTGTCTGTAGGACGTAACTCAGTAAAGTGCTCCTTTTCGCAGTTGCCAGATTCTTATAAGCAAGCAAATCTAAAGGAAGTCACCATTCAGGTAGCATCACCTCGAGCAGATGCAGTTATTGCAAAGGTTTATAACCTTAGTCGAAAGGATACTATTCCATATTTCACCGAAAAAAAGGTTTCTGTTAATGGTCATATCGTTGAAAATAACGACAAGATTCTTGCAGCTGGAGATACTGTTTCTGTTAGGGGCTATGGCAAATTCAATGTTATAAGTGAGGGCGGCCTTTCTCGCAAAGGCAAGCTAAATCTTAATATAGAAATATTTGGCATACTGCAAAATCGCTAATCCACACTATCTGTTTTTAGTAGATTTTTATAAAAATATCTAGGTATTGTGTTATTTATAGCGAACCACTACAAAATATGGTATTATTCCATATAGTGGAGGGGGATGCTATGGTTATAAAAGAAATACAATTCAAAACACATCTTAATTATCAGATTCAGGCTAGCTCCAATGAAAAGGATGAAGCCACACTTACCGTTAGCGATGTTGAAAACATCAATCTTCGCAAATGTCGTTTTGATGATTTCAAGGACGCTCTCATTTACATTCGCGACAACAATCCTGAAATTTCATTTAGTGATGCCGTCATCGACACTGTTAAACCAGCGGGATTTTCAGAGGATAAAATTTACAACTTTATTGAGCTAATCGAGTTTGCAAGACATACAGCCATCAATATAGGAAATATGGCTCTATTTATAGAGCTTCAAAAACTAGCTAGAGCGGCTGATACTTTCACATTAGAAGTACGTCATAAAATAACCAGGAAGCCAACCAATATTATTCCATTTGAAGATTATAATAATTATGAAATAAAAGAGCCTCCCGTTATTACAGATGAACTGGGCAGCTGTGTAATTGGCGGTGGTAATGATGAACCAGTTAAAATCACTGCCACTTTCCATGAAAGTGCAACACCTGTTACTCCCATAATTTCCGTTAGGGTATTTTCGTTAGCTACTAACTCATATTTACCAAATGTAGATATTATTAATTTAGACACTATATTTAAACCTAATGCTACATTGATGGAGACCTTTGCTTACCTAAGTTATCAAGATTATCAGAAGCATACCTTTAATCATTCGTTTGATCAGCTACTGGCAAACGATGTAGTGTCAGTTAATAATTTGGAAGATATGTATTCTAAGCATTATGACCTAAATTTAGCCGATAACTAGCATATATAATCTGACAATTTATAAACTAAATATTAAATAATTATAAATTATTAGCACTCGTTGTTGACGAGTGCTAATTTTGGGTGTATAACATAATCACAACAAGGGAACAAAAAGAATTGCTTCCAAACCAACAAAGAAAACGGGTTTATTTCAAATCAATTTTTTTCATATAAGGAGGTAGTTATTATGTTAATGCCTAGTATTTTTTCAAATGATTTTATGGATGACTTTTTCGGAGTACCACGTGTAACAGGTTTTGGTAACAGAATCGATAGTGATTTCTCACGTATGATGACTACAGATGTAAAAGAAACAGAGAACGCTTATCAGGTTGACATGAATCTTCCAGGTTTTGCTAAGGAAGACATCAAAGCAGAATTGAATGATGGCTATCTTACAATCAAAGCTGAAACAAATCAGAATAATGATGAGCAGGATGATGATGGCAAATATATCCGCAGAGAGCGCTACACAGGTTCTTGCAGCCGTAGCTTCTATGTAGGCGATGCAATTACTCAGGAAGACATTCATGCTGCATTTAAGGATGGTGTTCTTACACTCAGCATTCCAAAGAAAGAGGCAATTCCTCAGAAAGATGAAACAAAATACATAGCAATCGAAGGCTAAGTTATAAATCTAAAAAGTCCCAAAGGTCAATCCTTTGGGACTTTTGTTTTATCCAATAATATCTATATATTCACCGCTCAAGGCTTTGTTCATACTGCGAACCGCACAGAATTTTCCACACATAGAGCAGGTATCATCAAATTCTGGTGCACGATCTTCTCGAATTGCCTTTGCTGTTTCTGGATCAATTGCACATTCCCATTGCTTTTCCCAATCGAAGCACTGTCTCGCCCCAGCCATTGCATTATCAATATCCATAGCGTGTGGCACCTTCTTGGCAATGTCTGCTGCATGAGCTGCAATTTTCGATGCAACGATGCCTTGCTTCACGTCATCAACATTTGGTAATGCAAGATGTTCTGCAGGTGTCACATAACATAGGAATGCAGCACCATTTTGTGCGGCAATTGCACCTCCAATAGCAGATGTAATGTGGTCGTAGCCTGGAGCTATGTCTGTAACAAGTGGTCCTAAAACATAGAAAGGTGCACCCATACATATCTTTTGCTGAATTTTCATATTTGCGGCAATTTCATCCATTGGCATGTGACCAGGACCTTCTACCATTACCTGCACATCCTTCTCCCATGCACGTTTTGTAAGCTCACCAAGTCTAACAAGCTCTTCTATCTGACATACATCTGAGGCATCTGCCAAACAGCCTGGTCGGCAGGCATCACCTAATGAAATAGTCACATCATACTCGCGACAGATTTCAAGAATCTCATCAAAATATTCGTAGAAAGGATTCTCCTCTCCTGTCATTGTCATCCAAGCAAATATAAGAGAGCCACCTCGGCTTACAATGTTCATCTTACGCTTGTGCTTTTTGATTTGCTCGATTGTTTTTCTTGTAATTCCGCAATGAAGCGTGACAAAATCTACGCCATCCTCTGCATGCAACCTAACTACATCAATAAAATCCTTCGCCGTAAGTGTAGCCAAATCTCTCTGATAATGAATAACACTATCGTAAATTGGAACTGTGCCAATCATAGCTGGACACTCAGATGTAAGCTTGCGACGGAAAGGAATTGTATTTCCATGGCTGGATAAATCCATTATAGCCTCAGCGCCCATGTTTACAGCAGCCATAACCTTTTCCATTTCTACGTCATAATCCTTGCAATCACGAGATACACCAAGGTTAACGTTTATCTTGGTGCGAAGCATGCTTCCAACGCCCTCTGGATTAATACATTTATGATTCTTATTTGCTGGAATAGCAACCTGCCCCTTTGCCACTAGCTCTCTGATTTCTTCTGGTTGACGATATTCCTTCTTTGCAACGATTTCCATCTCAGGTGTAATGATTCCCTGACGTGCTGCATCCATTTGTGTTGTGTAATTTCCCATTCTTATTTCCCTTCCAATAACATATGATTAAGTGGACCATGGCCCTGGCCTAAATTCAAATTTGCTCCAATTGCCTTTGATAAATAATCCTTTGCTCGCTGGATTGAATCTTTTAGGTCGTGTCCTAATGCCAAGTTACAAGCAATAGCACTTGATAAGGTGCATCCTGTTCCATGAGTATTAGGGTTTTCTATTCTTTCTCCATAAAACCAAGTCAGGCTGCCAGCTTCGTACAAAACATCATTGGCATCCTCTATAGCATGGCCTCCCTTTACCAAAACGCCACAGCCATACTTTTCGCCAAGGAGCTTTGCCACCTGCTGCATATCCTCTTTTGACTTTATTTCCTGTCCTGACAGAGCTTCGGCTTCTGGAATATTAGGAGTGATGACTTTTGCTAACGGAAAAAGTATTTCCGCCATTTTCTCACTTGTTGAATCCTTCATCAACTTACTGCCGCTAGTGGCAACCATGACAGGATCTACCACTAAATTTTCAATTCCATATTCTTTTATATTATTTGCAACAATCTCTACCTGCTCAGGAGTAGGCAGCATACCAGTTTTTACAGCATTAGCTGGGATATCTGATAAGCATGCCTTTATTTGAGCATCTAAAAACTCAGGTGTGGACTCTAAAATATCGGTGACTCCTAAAGTGTTTTGGGCTGTAAGCGCAGTGATTGCACTCATACCATAAACACCATGAACTGTCATAGTTTTTAAATCTGCCTGAATACCAGCGCCGCCACTACTATCGCTACCAGCTATAGATAAAACTACTTTCATAGGTTTCCAAAGGCCTCCTTCATATTCTTAGCTGCATCCTTTGGAGAATCAGCCTTCATGATTGCAGATACAGCGCAAATACCATCAATATTTATACCCTTTAAAACTCCAAGATTTTCTGCATTAAGCCCGCCAATTGCATTTACCTTTATTGGGACTGCATCACAAATTGCTTTTAGGGTATCTGTTGAGGTAAGAATTGTTTTGACCTTTGTGGTAGTAGGATAAATTGCTCCGACTCCAAGATAATCTGCTCCGGCTTCATAAGCAGCCTTTGCCACTTCAACTGTTTTTGCTGTTGCTCCTAGGATTTTATCAGGGCCAATTAGTTTTCTTGCAGTAGCTACAGGCATGTCTTCTGCGCCCACATGGACTCCTTCTGCATCAACTGCCAACATAACATCCACTCTGTCATCAATAATCAATGGCACATTATATTTCTTAGTAATTTCATGAACTGCCTCTGCCAATTCAATATATTCTCGAGTGGTTTTGTTTTTTTCTCGCAGCTGCATTATGGTAGCTCCACCTTGTAGAGCCTGTTCGACTCTCTCCAAGAATTCAGCCATATCATAATTGCTACTATCAGTTATAAAATAAAGTGTTGTATCAAAATCCATTATATTCACCAATCCTATCAATAAGATTTACCATGAATGTCCCGCCCCCTTTTGGAGTACTAGCTTTGCATCCACATTCCTTGAAAAAATCACATGCCTTTTCAACAGATTTCACTGTGTTTTCAAAAGCTAAAAATGTAGCCATTATAGCTCCTAACATACAGCCGGTTCCTGTTACTGTGCCCATTTGTTCACAACCACCTTCTACCGTATATAGTTCATTACCAAAAGCTATGTAATCCATAGGACCTGTTGCAACTACTATGCAGTTGTAATACTTAGACACTGCTAAAACCGCTGATTTTACCTGGTTTATATCCAAGTTTATTTCTGAATCAACTCCACTAGCTCTGTAGTAATTGTTATTTATGGCAAGGATTTCAGAGTAATTTCCTTTGATTACTGTAGCAGAATTATCAGCCATAAGTTTCTCAAAAAATTCTATTCTAAGCTTTGAGCAGGCCACGCCTACTGCATCAAGAACTACAGGGATTTTCTTCTGGTTTGCTACAGCTATAGATTTCTCCATTGCTGCCATTCTTGTATCTGAAATATTTCCAAAGTTTAAAAGTAATGCCTCTGCTGTTTCTGTTATTTCACTAACCTCTAAGGGATGTTCTGCCATAATAGGCCTTCCGCCTAGAGCCAATACGGCATTAGCCGATTGATTCATGGCTATCGGGTTCGTAATACAATGAATTAAAGGCTTTGTTTCTGAGTTTTGTGCCATACACTATCTTCTCCTGAAAGCTTTGATTGAATTTCCCTGAGTGCTCCCATTCTCTGAAGCTGATATAAAAATACAAGAGCAATACTTCCGCCAATTAATGTTCCGCAGATAAATGAAGGTACATAGAATAACCAGCTGAGGCCTTCTCTACCCCAAAGGAATGTCATTACTGGATAAGAAACAATTGCACCAATAATACCTGTTCCAATTATTTCACCAAGAACAGCTGCCCATATTTTTCCTTTTGATACCTTGTAAAGAATTCCAGACAAAAGGGCTCCGAAAACTGCTCCAGTAAGAGCAAGTGGAGGAATTCCCATAAGCGCCATTCTTATAACACCAATCATTACTGCCACTGCAAATGCATCAATAGGACCTAAAAATACTGCAGCTGTAATATTGATTAAATGAGCCATAGGACACATTCCCTCTACTCTTAGTAGTGGTGAGATAACAACTCCAATAGCGACCAACATTGCCATCATAACCATTCGTAATAAATTGTACCTTTTCATTTTTATCCTCCTTAACTGGTCCGTTTGCTTGTAGTCTGAGAATCCGAATTCACATCATAATTTTAAATAACAAAAAATGGAGTACCCAATTTGGGTACTCCATACAACTTCAATGTTTTTCCTATAGTGCGCTACAGGCATCCCTACGTTGGCATTATCCAAATCAGGTTCTCGGTCGAAGGTCACACCTTCCTCTCAGCCTGTATACAAGCTCCCGTTTATTAAATTTTAAACACCTACATTGTATCGTATTTACGAAGTAATGCAAGCATTATTTTTCGAAACTATTTACTTTAAGATTTCAACATGCTTAATCGGACACTTTTCCTTTAGGTCCATAACAAGGCTATTCAAATCATCCTCTGTTTTTTCAAACAAGGCAATAATGTATTGGGTATCTGTATAATGAAGCTTGATATCATGAGCGTCGGTGTGCTTTTCAACCACATCCGATAATACATTTTTGATTTCTGCCGCATCAAAGAAAATAACTCTGTAGTCCTTTCCCTTTTTCTCCATTAGCTTCATAACATAGCAAAGCATACGAATATGAGATGGATTTTCCACCTTTACATTGGCAAGCATGTCTTTTTGTAGTTTCTTTTCCAAGAGTGCTGAAGTTCTAACAGCTCCTTGGTCATCCACTGCCACACCGCCAATAGTGTATGGCGAAATTTCCTTTGAATCAATTAACCTCACAAATATCTCTGTAATAGCAGGATCAAACTGAGTACCTGAACACTGTATAAATTCCTGTCGAACTATTTCATCTGCCAATCTGTCTCTATACACACGATTAGATGTCATGGCATCATAGCTATCTGCCAGGGCCAATATTCGTGCTATCAAAGGAATGTCTGTATCTGATAAACCGTCAGGATATCCTTTACCATCGAATCGTTCGTGATGATATCTAATACCATCTAATAGCCCTTCCACACTTCCACCGATGGCACTCATAATTTCATAGCCAATCTCCGTGTGCTTTTTCATCAAACTAAATTCTTCATCGTTCAATCGACCTGTTTTGTTCAAAACACTGTCAGCCACACCGATTTTTCCGATGTCATGTATCAATCCAATATAATGAATTCTTAAAATATCTTCCTCTGTGAAGTCATAATCCGCCGCCATCTCTCTAGCCAAACGCTGTGCATAAAGTCCAACTCTTTCCGAGTGACCACCAGTGTATTCATCTCTAGCATCAATAGCTCCAGCAATAGTCTCAATAGTATTGATTGTCATCTTAGTATAGTTAATGGCTCGATTTTCATAACCCTTAACCTCATCATAAACCGTCTGGACAACGGTTCCTCCAATAAGCATCACTATGGCCAAGCAAATCTCCGTACCAGATGTATGGAAATGATTCGTGTAGTAGCTTATCAATTCCCAAGTAGACATTATGATAAAGCAAATCATTCCTACCATTGTAAAAATGTACTCTTTAACTCTACCTGTAATAATGTCGGTGATAATATTTATAATAACCATGATTGCACACAGCATCGTCCATGCGTGAGACAAATGCATGGTTGTATACAAATCAGCTATTCCCAGTGTGTGCAATACGATATTCACATTTATCTGTAGCATAACCAAGGTCTCTAACACTACATATCTGACATGATATACCCTGTGTTGAACCTCATCAAAAAATAGGCAGGCCAATGCCCCCATTAATTCAACAAGCAAATACGAAAAGTACTGGGTCATTGTTGCTCTGTGAAAAATGAACTGTCTAAGTGGAGACTCGCTGATTACCCACAGTGCTATAGTGATAATTAGAAGACCTAGATTTCTAGGAGCCCTTACATTAAATGCATTTTCAATGAAAAGTGCTGCAACAACAAGCACTATACCAATTATCAAAACAAAAAATACAATAACAATAACAGGAATTCCATTTTTAATTATTTCAAACCAAACATTATTTCCATTGCCAATCCTTACCTCATTAATAACTGGGTCATGCTTGAATCTTAAATGCATGACAATAGTTTTACCAGAATCGGCAGCATCTAGACCGGTAACCACATATGCACTAGGAATGTAATAGGACATGTTGTCAATCCTATCTGATGAATAGGCACTCCTTAATTCATTATCAACGTAAATATAGATATCCTCGATAGATGTACGAATCATCAAGCTCATTCCATCGCTTAAGTTCTCAGGGAGTGTATTGTAAATATACACCTCATTTCCCTGTTCAGCCCCAACTGTAATCGGCAAAGAAAACTCGTCCTCAGGATTATTTGCGTACTTCCAACCCTGATTAAAATCCATAGTTCCAAAAGAGCCCATGGCGGCCTCTTGGGAAGTGCTGTTATCGAAAATTGCAATTGTCATTATTACAATAATCAAGGTCAATATGAATAAGACCATGATTCGAATAATATTTTCTACAGCCTCTATTATTTTTGATTTAGAACCATTCTGAGCTTTCTTTTTCTCCATAAAGAACTACTCCTAAAATAAAGTGGTTCATCTGAGAACATCCGTAAGATTAGACACCTTTATATAATATCCTCTAATGCTACTGCCTTTCCTTAAAAGCACTCCGATATCGTAGCAATACAATTCACCCTTATATTCGTAGGTTTTTCCTTTTGTTACCTCGATTTTGCCTTCCTGCACATATTTCATCAAGGATTGTCTAAGGAAAGTGTTAAATCGACCGCCATTTCCCGGGATTTTTTTCTCTAATTCCCATGAGTTTAATTCAGGATAAAGCTGTCTAGCTGTATTATTTGCCCCCATATATCTGAGATTTTTGTCAAACATTATATATCCGTTTTTAATTATCTCATCCTCAAACATATTCTGATTGTAATATACCGAGAAGAAATAAACTCTTATTACGATGGATGAAATAATTATTATAGAAAAAGTGGAAACAAGTGGCATCATCTCATACTTTAGATGCAGCAATCTCTCTAACAGATACAAGCCGACAGTCAATATATCTGTAAACAAAATCATATCCAAATTTCTTCTACTAACTAGTGCTGTCCTTTTGTTAAGGGCATAAATAACAACTACAATTCCCGATGCAGTATAAACTAGCACGGAAAGCAGATATAGATTATGAACTGGTCCGTATGTCTTTGTAACATAGCTTCCAGCTTCACCAAAATGTAATTCAATTGACTGATAAAAAATTGTGAGATGACCTGTAGTACATACACAGAAATATATAAGAACTTGTACTCCTATGAGCACAGCTTTTAGAATATTCGGAAATGCAATTCTACAAATATTGCAAATTACTAATAAAACAAGAATTGGAGAAAACAAACCTATGCCATAAGTAATATTATTGGCAAGGATTGCTTCCTCCAAATTAGATGCTTTTGAAAGCGCAAAAAAACCACCATTGCTAACTGCAATAACAACAGACAAAAGTACTATATCAACACTAACTGTTCTCCCGTATGCAATTAGAAATAAAAGAACCAGAAGTGTTATGCAAAAGCAACCAAAATAGATAATTTGTAGCAATTTCTACCTCGTTTCTTGCGATATAACGTGTCTGACTTCATTATATACAATAACAGGCTGAAAATCCACAGCATTGTCTTGGCTTTACTTAAGGGACTCTATCTGATTAAGGATATTTTTCTCATTAAATGTAAAGAATATACATGCACCTATGAAGCATGTGACAAACGCGATAAGTGCTGATGTTCTGTAGCTTGCCTCAGTACCAGACACTGTAACAGAGGTAAATACAACAAGCGCCAATGCCTGGCCCATTTTAAATGCAAATGTACGAGCCGCAAAGAACATTCCGCTTCGATCCTCTCCTGTTTGGAGACGAGTAAGCTCAGCAATATCAGCAACACATGCCTGTGGTAGTATGCCAAGAATAGCCATTGGAACAGCTGCAGCAAAGGCAACGATAAATCCCCATATCAAACCTTGGCCACAGAGTGTTGTAATCAAAAATACCACGCTGTATGCAAAAAAGCCTGTGATGATGAGTTTTTTCTTTCCAACCTTTTTAGCAATAATATTTACTGGTGCATAGAGACATACACTGATAAATGTCATAGTTGCTGTAAGTAAGAATGTGTATGTATCTTCTATTTTCATAAGCTTTGTCTCGTAGAAAGCAAGACCTGTTTGGAACAATGTAAGTGCAAAGAAATATATAACATCACTTGCTACAAAGCGTCTAAACTGTCCATTGGAGAATGTCTTTACCAAGGATGTAAATGGCTTTGTCTCGCTAGGCTTGCTATCGATGTAATCACGTTCCTTTATATAGAATGCAGGAATCAACATTGCTATACATGCCACTGTAGCCATGATAGCCACTGCTATTCTGATTCCGCCCCCTAAACCAAATGTGCCTTCAAGAGCACCAGCTAAGTTTGGTAGCATGAATGAAAAGCTCTGTCCAACTATAAATGTAAATGAAATATATGTAGAAACATTAATTCTATGCTGCTGTGTGTCACCAAGCTCTGCGATAAGAGCATTGTATGGTGTGCAGAACATTGTCATGAACAGATAAAATATCATCAACAGGATAAAAAGAGCAAAATCATTTGCAATTATATTACCAGTCTGAGGTATCACGAACAGGCCAATTGTGCAGAGTGAAAATGGAATTGCCATGACACGCATAAATGGAAGTCGTCGACCACCTTTATAGTTACTTCTATCTGACCATCCTGCTATAAGAGGATCTGTTATGGCATCAAATATACGTCCTACCGCAAGGACGAGACCAAACAATGTCAATTTAAATAGTATTGGGTTTTGGGTAATTCCTGAGGCGAAAATACCTGTAGTAGGATTCTTTGCATCTGGTGTGCCGCTGTAGTAATACACCATCCAGTTGGTTACTACTCCTGATAGTAAACTCCATCCAAACTGACCTAGAGCAAAAATCCAAAGAAGTTTGTTAGTGATAGGTTTTAGTTGTTTCATTATTTATTCCCCCTAAATAATACAAAAAGTAGCTCAATACCTTTGTATTGAAGCTACTTTGATTATACCTTATACGGAACTAGTTTTGCAAATATTAGTTTCCTACTTTCCAGGATGCACAATGTGCATTTCTACATGATTTTGAACTTCTTCACTTGGATTAAAAGAATATACAATTTCAGTAACTATATTTTCAAGTATTGCAAGTGATATATTGTTATCAGTTTCTCTTATATCAAATTGTTCCCCTTTGTAATCAATGTATACAACACATTGATTTTCCACAGCAGAATACTCTGTTTTGATATGGATATAGGGATTTTTATATTTTGGAAAAAGTATCTGCTGCAATATTTCTTCAATAGCTAGTCTAATTCTATTTTTCTCTATGGATAACACATCATTTTTAATCAGATACATCTCTAAATTTGTATCCATTTCAATGAAATCATAGTCTCTACTATCTATTTCAGTCTCGAATACTCTTAGACCTTTTATAAACCTTCGCGTAAGTTCTTTTTGAGGAGCATCAAAAATTTCTTCCGGTGTACCTTCCTCGTATATTCCACCTTCATCCATGTAAAATACACGATTAGATATAGACCTTGCGAAGTTCATTTCATGAGTAACTATAATCATAGTCTTTCCACTCTTAGATAGGCTCTTTATTACAGACTGTACTTCTGAAACCATTGTAGGATCAAGGGCTGATGTAGGTTCATCTAGCAAAATCACCTCTGGATCCATGCATAGAGTTCTGGCAATAGCCACACGTTGCTTTTGCCCACCCGAAAGTTCATCAGGATAGGAAAATGCTTTTTCTTTTAATCCTACTTGTTTTAATAGTTCAATTCCCTTTTCATAAGCTTCCTGCTTATTGCGGTCCATCAAATCCATTTGTGGAATCATCAGATTTTCTATTACAGTCAGATGTGAAAAAAGATTAAAGGATTGAAAAACCATTCCAATCTTCCTTCTCGCCTCCTTCACATCAAAACCTTTTTCTGTTATATCTTGTCCATCCAAAATAATCTTACCGGATGTAGGTTTTTCCAATAGATTAATGCATCTTAGAAATGTACTTTTTCCAGTTCCGGAAGGACCTATCACAGATATTACATCTCCATCATTTATAACAGTATTTACCTCTTTAATAGGTACCACACTTGGAAATTCTTTTTTTAAATTAACTATCTCAATCATCAACATTCACCCCCTTTAATATATCAGCTGTTAGTCGCCTCTTAGGGTCAAAATGTCTACTTAGTCTTCCTACTATAAATTTTATTACTCCTCCAAGTATAAAATATATAATAGCAACAGCTATCAAAGGAAAAAATGCTTCGTAAGTACGTCCCCTTACAATATCACCCATTTTTGTCAAATCTTGCACTGCAATATATCCTACTATTGCTGTTGCCTTTACAAGTGACACCACCTCGGCCTTATATGCAGGTAGAAAATGTGGTATTGCCTGGGGTAATATAATACGGAAAAAGGCTCTGATATCGCTGTATCCAAGAGATAAAGCTGCCTCCATTTGTCCCTTGTCGATAGCTCCAACCCCCATTTTCAACATTCCAAATACACTGGCTCCAAAAATAAGAGTAAACGCTATAACAGCAACAGTTATTCCACTTAAATCAGATTTTGCGAAAACTATATAATATAAAATCATAAGCAATACCACAACAGGTATTCCTTGAATAAACCATAATACAAATGCCGATACCTTTTTCGTTACCGCGTTTTCTCTGCGACAAATCAAGTATGACAAAAATCCAAGAATAGAGCCAAATACTATTGCAGAAACCGTAATAGCAAGTGTAGTAATTATTCCATCTATAAATAGCTTATAGCGTTTTTCTCTAATAAAAGTCTTTTTAAAACTCTCTTTTACTTTTGAAAAGAATGAATTATCAACTGTGTCTACATCTTTTGCCCTCACAACAAATACAAATGATGCCGGCTGATATTCCAAAAAATCCATACTTTCTTTACGTTCCTCGGTAATTACGATAGAGCCACAGGCAATGTCTGCCTTCCTCGCTTCTATCGAAGACAAAACTGCTGAAAAATCCATCGGTATAAAGTTTACATGAACATCCAACTCCTTTGCTATAAGAAGTATTGTCTCTATATCAAGTCCTAATATTTCGCCATCCTGTCCCACATAGCTCATAGGCTCCACGGTATCGCAAGCAGCAACATTTACTGTACCATTACTTCCTGGCCAATCCTGAGTTGGAATTGTTTTAATACTATCATCAGCACTAGTCCATTTTTCCCACAGTTCTTTCTTTGTTTCATCCGATATACTTTCGTATACCTTTGCCCATTCATCACATCTTTCATCCCCTTTCGCAAAAGCCAATCCGAAGGCAGTTTCTCCTAAATGTTCAGGAAATACTGCAAGTTCAGAATCTCTGTTTGCCACTAAGTCAGCTATAGCATTGTTCATAAGCCCTGCATCAGTTTTGTGTTCTTTGATTGCAAGCATCATATCAGGAGCAGATTGAAAATATGTAAACTCTTTTACATTTTGAACTTTAGAAGAAATCAAACTTTCAAATGGGGCACCTGTCAACATTGAAATTGTTGCTCCATTTAATTCCTCAAATGTCTGATATTCAGGTACAGACTTTGATGAGATTTCATTTGCTGATTCTAAGTCTGCTGTAGGCACTGCTAGTACTACACCACCATAATAAGTTGGCTCTGAAAAAAGCACCTGTTCTTTTCTTTCGTCGGTAACATTCATATCTGTTGAAAAATCGCATTTTCCAGACTGCACAGCAGGAATGCGTCCTGAAAAATCTGTATCCATAATTTCAAGAGCATATCCTCTATCTCTACAAAAACGAACTATCAAATCGATATCATAACCAACATTTTTTCCATCTTTTATATATGACCAAGGCATATCTGTAGAAGTGGTGACAATCTTTATTGTTCCATTTTCGCCAGTAAGATCAGACATATCAATAGTCTTTTTTTCTTCATCTATTCCTAGCCATATATCTCCAATTTCTTCAAAAGTACCATCCGCTTTGATTTCATTTAAAAAAGCATTAAATTCAGAACAAAGCTCTGCACTCTCACTACTATTTTTATTAAAAGCAAAGCTCTGATCCTGTTTTGTAATTTTATCATTTATATAACTTATTATAGGCTGCTCGTAATTTATTGACCTAACATTAGCTTCATCGGATAAAAATGCATCAATTTTCCCAGTAGTAAGCGCTGTACATAAATCAGGATAGGAATCAAAATACAAATATTCACTGTCTGGAAAATTATTAGCAGCAATATCTTCCATTAGCGTCCCTGTTAAGACACCAATCTTTTTTCCGTTATAATCCTGCCAATGTATAGACATATCATTAGTCTCACCTTCGGCAGATACAATTTTTGAAAAAGTTGGTAACAGTAATACGACCCCAATAATCATTAAAACTAAATACTTTTTAATTTTCATATCTCTTCCCATCAACCCCCGTTTTTTTCAATTTTATATTTTTAACGACATTGATACAATAAATGTCCAATAAAAACACAGAAATATCATAAATATCGTAACGTTCTAAAAACAAAAATATAAAATCGATAATAATTACTATTTTATTATTGACATATCACTTGAACATGTTATTATATAAATAATCATTATTGATTTTGCGATTTTTAAGGCGGTGTTTTATGAATTACAGTAGACAAAGAGAATCAATTAAGCAATATTTAATGTCTACCCATGAGCATCCTACTGCTGAGGTTGTTTATCAGCATGTTAGGGAAGAATATCCTAAAATCAGTTTAGGTACTGTATATAGGAATCTTACACTTTTGGTTGAGCTAGGCGAGGCCAAAAAGATTTCAACTGGCGACGGTACCGACCATTTCGATGGTGACACCTCTGCACATAGCCACTATTACTGCAGGTGTTGCAAGCGTGTAATGGATTTGGATATTACACCTAGCATTGAGCAGATTCTGGCAGCTTCAAGTGCTGGGCTAGGCACAGTCGAAAATGCAAATCTAATATTCACTGGCATTTGCAAAGATTGCATTATCAATAACCAAAAACAATAATCATTTTTATTTTTGAAAGGAGATTTATTATGGCAAAATATGTATGTCCTGTATGCGGTTACGTTCATGAGGGAGACAATCCACCAGAGGAGTGTCCAGTGTGTCACGTAAGTGGTGATAAATTTAAGAAGGTTGAGGGTGAAATCGCTCTCGCTGCTGAGCATGAGTTCGGCGTATACGCTACAACAGTTAAGAATAATCCAGAGATTTCTGATGAAGATAAAAAATACATTTTCGAGCAGCTCAAGGCTAACTTCGAGGGCGAGTGCTCTGAGGTAGGTATGTACCTCTGCATGGCACGTGTAGCTCACAGAGAGGGCTATCCTGAGATTGGTCTTTATTGGGAAAAGGCAGCCTATGAAGAGGCTGAGCACGCAGCTAAGTTTGCAGAAATGCTCGGTTCTGAGTTAGAAAAGAATATGACAGACTCTACAAAGAAGAATCTTGCTTGGAGAGTTGATTGCGAGTACGG
>JAEEGL011586220.1_pt1 | contig 38039 bp, 33 predicted proteins | sample 9134231 | NCBI WGS metagenome assembly JAEEGL01 (sample SAMN16246548, study PRJNA631951) | gut metagenome | biome: gut microbiome; feature: rumen; material: fiber-attached | host: Bos | place: Iran: Karaj | collected 2018-10
GTCGATGTCAAGCGCTTTACGCGTGACAACTGCGACGAGCTCGGCCCGGGCGTCAATGAAATCGTCCGCTGCTATATCGCACAGAAGCGCAAGATCTCCGTCGGCGACAAGATGGCCGGCCGCCACGGAAACAAGGGCGTTGTTTCCCGTATTCTGCCGGAAGAGGACATGCCGTTCCTCGAGGACGGTACGCCGCTCGATATCTGCCTGAACCCGCTGGGCGTTCCGTCCCGTATGAACATCGGTCAGGTGCTCGAGGTTCACCTCGGCATGGCCGCAAAGGCACTCGGCTGGCATATCATGACGCCGGTCTTTGACGGTGCGCACGAGGATGATATCCGCGCATGCTTCCGCCTTGCACAGGAGCGCAATGACGAGATCAATGCGAAGAAGGAAGCAAAGAGAGAAGCCGGCGAGGATTCGCAGACCTTTACCCTCAGCCCGATGCAGAAGGTCATCGACACCACGTCGATTCCGCTTTCTGAGGACGGCAAGTTTACCGTTTATGACGGCCGCACCGGTGAGAAGTTCGATAACCGCGTCACCGTCGGCTATATGTACTACCTCAAGCTCCACCACCTCGTTGACGACAAGATCCATGCGCGTTCCGTCGGTCCGTACTCGCTGGTTACCCAGCAGCCGCTCGGCGGTAAGGCACAGTTCGGCGGTCAGCGTTTCGGTGAGATGGAAGTCTGGGCGCTGGAAGCATACGGCGCTGCCTATACGCTCCAGGAGATCCTGACGGTCAAGTCTGACGATACCACCGGACGCGTCAACACCTATGAGGCGATTGTCAAGGGTCAGAATGTGCCGAAGCCGGGCATTCCGGAATCCTTCAAGGTTCTCATTAAGGAAATGCAGTCGCTCGGACTGGATGTCCGCGTGCTGGACGAGGATCAGCAGGAGATTGACCTGAAGATGAGCTTCGACGACGATCTCCCGCCGCGCAGCTCCTCTGACTTCGATGACGAAAATACCGCAGATACGACACATTATGAGGATGCGGATATGGGCGATGCGGGTTATAATACCGCAATGTACGGTGAGGATACCGAAACCCATGAGGTCAATCACGATCAGCCGGACGATGCCGATGAGGATGACGAGTTCGGTTATGACGATCAGGACGATTCCGCCGCATACAGCGAAACGGACATGTCTGACGATATGTTCGGTGCAGGCGACGAGGATCTGTAAGAAACCCAGTTCACGAACGGTATCAGGCAGCGGAGCAGCTGTGTGCTGCATTCCGCTGCGCTCCGACATAGAATTTAGGAGGGAACACATTGGAATTCACCACCTTTGATTCCATTAAGATCGGTCTTGCATCCCCTGAGCAGATTCAGAAGTGGAGCTATGGCAAGGTCGAACGTCCGGAAACGATCAATTACCGTACCCAGAAGCCGGAAAAGGGCGGTCTTTTCTGTGAAAAGATCTTCGGACCGACGAAGGACTGGGAGTGCTACTGCGGTAAGTTCAAGAAGGTTCGCTTCAAGGGCAAGGTCTGCCCGAACTGCGGTGTTGAGATCACCCGCGCCAAGGTGCGCCGCGAGCGTATGGGACACATCGAGCTGGCCGCGCCGGTCGCACATATCTGGTACTTCAAGGGCACGCCGGCCTGCATCCGTCAGGTGCTCGGCGACCTCTCCCAGAAGGACCTCGAAGCTGTCATTTATTTCACCAAATATATCGTCACAGACCCCGGCGATCCGGATCCGGTGCATGAGGGTCAGTATGTGACAGGCCTCCTCAAGCAGCAGACGCTTTCCGAGGAGGAATATCAGAATGCGATGCAGAAGAATCCCGGCCAGTTCACCGCGGAGATCGGTGCAAGCGCCGTGCTGCATCTGCTCCAGGAATACAGCCAGGACCGCTACGACAAGTTCCGCGACCAACTCATCACGGAGGGCAAGCTGACGCTGGAGCCCGATGAGCAGGAGGCCTGCAAGAACTGCGAGCTCGGCCGCAACTGCCGCGAGTGCTCGTTCTGCGCATCCTGTGAGGACGAGGAGTGGAAGAACAACCTCGTCATGGCCTGCGACCAGCTCAAGGAGGAAGTCCGCAAGCTGGATGAAAAATCCACCGGCAGACAGACCACCCAGAAGAGCCAGAAGCGCGGCAAGCTCCTGAAGCGCCTGGAGATTCTGGAGGCGTTCCGCCAGTCCGGCAACCGTCCGGAGTGGATGGTCATGACGATTCTGCCGGTCATTCCGCCTGACATCCGCCCGATGGTCATGCTCGACGGCGGCCGTTATGCGACCTCTGACCTGAATGACCTCTACCGCAGAGTCATCAACCGCAATAACCGTCTGGAGAGAATGCTCCAGCTCAATGCTCCGAGCATCATCGTCCGCAATGAGGCGCGTATGCTTCAGGAGGCTGTCGATGCCCTGATCGACAACGGCCGCCACGGCAAGGACGTCACCGGCCCGAACAACAGAAAGTTGAAATCGCTCTCCGATATCCTCAAGGGCAAGCAGGGACGTTTCCGTCAGAACCTGCTCGGTAAGCGTGTTGACTATTCCGGCCGTTCCGTTATCGTCGTCGGCCCTGAGCTGAAAATGTATCAGTGCGGTCTGCCGAAGGAAATGGCTCTGGAGCTGTTCAAGCCGTTTGTATTGAAGCGGCTGGTTGACATCGGCAAGATTCAGAATATCAAGAGCGCCAGAAAGATGGTTGACCGTGCAAACGACGACGTCTGGGATGCACTGGAGCATGTCATCCGCGAGCATCCGGTGCTGCTGAACCGTGCGCCTACCCTGCACAGACTGGGCATTCAGGCCTTTGAGCCGGTGCTCGTCGAGGGCAGAGCACTGAAGCTCCATCCGCTGGTCTGTACCGCTTTCAACGCCGACTTCGACGGCGACCAGATGGCTGTCCACCTCCCGCTTTCCGCAGAGGCACAGGCAGAAGCAAGATTCCTCATGCTCGCAGCAAACAACCTGCTGAAGCCGTCTGACGGTAAGCCTGTCGCGGTTCCGACGCAGGATATGCTGCTCGGCTCCTACTACCTCACCATGGTCAAGGACGGCGAGCCCGGCGAGGGCAAGGTGTTCCGCGATGTCGATGAGGCAATGATGGCCTACGATGAGCATGATATTACGCTGCACTCCAAGATCAAGGTGCGCATGACCAAGGAGGTCAACGGTGTCAAGACCTCCCGCATCATCGACTGCACCGCCGGCCGGCTGATCTTCAACGAGATCATTCCGCAGAACCTCGGTTTTGTCAACCGCAACGATCCCGAGCATGAATTTGACCTTGAGATCACGCAGGTTGTCAAGAAGTCCGTGCTGTCCAAGATCATCGACCAGTGCCTCAAGGTTCACGGCGTCACCGCGACCGCAGAGGTGCTCGACCGCATCAAGGCGCTCGGCTACAAGTATTCCACCAAATCCGGCCTGACCGTCGCCGTCATCGACGCAGAGATTCCGCCGCAGAAGAAGGATATTCTGGCCGCAGCGGATGCAGAGGTCGATGCACTGAACGAGCAGTATCAGTACGGCTATATCTCCGGCGAGGTCAAGTATGAGAAGGTGTGTAAGGTCTGGGCGGAAGCGACCGATCAGATCACCGAGGCACTGAAAGCCAACTTCGACCCGTTCAACCCGATCAACATCATGGCGGATTCCGGAGCCCGTGGTTCCATCAACCAGATCCGTCAGCTGGCAGGTATGCGCGGCCTGATTGCGAACACCTCCGGTGCGACGATCGAAATTCCGGTCCGTTCCAATTACCGTGAAGGTCTGAACATTTCCGAATACTTCATCTCCAGCCGCGGCGCCCGCAAGGGTCTGGCTGATACCGCTCTTCGTACCGCGGACTCCGGTTACCTCACCCGCCGTCTGGTCGATGTTTCGCAGGATGTCATCATCCGTGAGATTGACTGCGGCTCTGACGAGGGTATCGAGGTCTACTGCATCAACGACGGCGAGCGCGACCTCGAAACGCTCCAGGAGCGTCTGGTCGGCAGATACCTCGTCGAGGATCTCCGCGACGAGAAATCCGAGCTGTTCATCCCCAAGACACGCGCCATGACCAGCCATGATGCACAGCGCATCGTGGACGCAGGCATCACGCATGTCCGCATCCGTTCCGTCCTCGGCTGCAAGGCCAAGAAGGGCGTCTGCGCAAAGTGCTACGGCGTCAACCTGGCAAACGGCAACCTGGTTTCCGTCGGTGAGGCGGTCGGCATCATCGCCGCACAGTCCATCGGTGAGCCGGGTACCCAGCTGACGATGCGTACCTTCCATACGGGCGGTATCGCAAACGCAGAGGATATCACACAGGGTCTGCCGCGTGTTGAGGAGCTGTTTGAGTCCCGCCGCCCGAAGAACGGCGCGATCCTCGCAAAGTCCTCCGGTACCATTCAGATGTCCGAGGACAACGGCATCAAGACGATTGTCATTCACGATCCGGAAACCAATACGGATTCCACGCCGTACACCATTCCGTATAACTACCACCTGGCGAACGGCATCAAGGACGGCGCTGAGATTCAGCGCGGCAGCAGACTGACCACCGGTTCCATTTATCCGATGGATCTGCTGGAAATCCTCGGTGTGCAGGCTGTCCAGAACTATATCATTGAGGAAATTCAGTATGCGTACCGTCAGCAGGGCGTCGGCATCAATGACAAGCACATTGAGGTTATCGTCCGCCAGATGATGCGCAAGGTGCTGATCGCGGATCCGGGCAGCAGCTATCTGCTTCCGGAGGCCATGGTCGATAAGCGCGAGGTTGAAACCATCAATGCAGGCATTCAGGCACGCATCGACGCCGGCGAAACCGATCTGCGTCTTGTCACGACCAGACCGTCACTGCTCGGTATCACGAAGGCATCCTCGTCCTCCGAGAGCTTCATGTCCGCTGCATCCTTCCAGGAAACCGCAAAGGCTCTGACCGATGCAGCCATCAACGGCAAGAGCGATTATCTGCTCGGCCTGAAGGAAAATGTCATCATCGGTAAGCTCATTCCGGCAGGTACCGGTATGGCGCTGTACAACAATGTACAGGTTGTGCGCGCAGACGGCTACCCGACTGATTATCAGCAGCCGCAGATGCCGCTGTAACTGAGATCAAACGGGTGACTCCGCTGCGGAGTCACCCGTTTTTGCATCCGGGATGCATCCCGAATAGGAGAAAAGATATGAGCAAAAAACTTGTGAGCCGCTTTGCAGCCGGACTGTTCAGTGCCGCGCTGCTCTGTATGACGGCGGCCTTGCCTGTGCTTGCGGATCCGGAGGATTCTGCTGCGGAAACCGCTGCGGCCGGTGAAGAGTCTGCGGCAACAGCTGCGCCGGAAAGCACCGCGGCACCCGCTGAGGATTCCGCGGAGGAAACGACAACGGAGCCGGAGCCCGATCCGGATGATCCGCTGGCCGGTCTGGAATATGAAGAAACTGAGGACGGCGGCATCCGCGTTACGAAATACAAATGGACAAGCGCCAAGGCAATCGAGATTCCGGCGGAAATCGACGGCAAGCCCGTCACCGAGATCGGCAACGAGTGCTTCAAATACTGCTACGGCGAAACCGTGACGCTGCCGGATACGATCCGCGTGGTCGGTGAGCGCGCCTTCATGTTCTGCGACTATGTTGAGCGCATTGAGGTGCCGGAGGGCTGCGAAACAATTGGTACGCACGCATTCGATTCCTGCTCCCGGTTAAAGGAGATTGTGATTCCGGATACGGTGACGTTCATCGGCTTTGCGGCATTTGAGGACTGCGCCTTTGACGAAACGCTGACCGATGAATTCACGGTGCTCGGCGACCACATCCTCTACCGTTACAACGGAGAAGCGGAGGACGTGACGATTCCGGACGGCATTAAATATATCGGCGAGTATGCGTTTGAGGCCAAGCCGCTGAAATCCGTCAAGATTCCTTCCAGCGTTCAGATCATCTATGACATGGCGTTTGAGCGCTGCGACGATCTGGCGAAGATTGACGCGCCGGATACACTGGAAAAGGTTGCCCCGAATGCTGTTGCAAATACCAAATGGCAGATGAGCAGCAAGGAAGATTTCATTATCCTCGGCAAGATCCTGCTGGCTTACAACGGCAGCGATGCGGATGTAACCGTTCCGGACGGTGTCCGCGTGATCGCAAAGCAGGCGTTCAATTTCAACGGCGAGCTTGTTTCCGTACACCTGCCGGATTCGGTCATCCGGATTGAGGAGGGTGCATTTGCCCGCTGCGCACAGCTCCAGATTGTGGAGCTCGGCGAGAACATTGAGGTCATTGAGCGAAAGGCGTTTGAGGCCTGCAAGTTCCTGAATTATGTCCGCTTCGGACATCATCTGCGGGAGATCGGGCCGGATGCGTTTCTGGAATGCTGGAAGCTCGAGGCGGTTTATCTGCCGGATACGGTCAGTACCGTTGAGCCGCACGCGTTTGGCTATCAGTTCGGCGAGGATGCGCATACCTATCTGAAAATGGATAATGCCCTGCGGATTTACGCGAATGCCGAGGCTGTGCGCAAATACGCTGAGGAAGCGGGAATTGAGCACGAGCCGCTGCCGGATGAAGAAAACACCAAGCCGGAGGAAATCGTGACGACACCCGCAGGCGAGGCCGCGAAGCTCGGCAAGCCGGGCGGACGCGCATGGATTCCGGCTGCGCTGCTCGGCGGCGCGCTGGTGCTCGGCGGCGTGGCGGTTGCGGTCATCCGCGGCAAAAAGGAAAACAGCTGATGCTGTAATCAAAATGTGCCTCCGGCGACTCATAATGGGGCGCTGCCCCATACCCCGCCAAAGGGATAAATCCCTTTGGAATCCCGCAATAAAAAATCAATGAAAATACATTGTTTTCACTACAATGGGATTCTTAAGGGACAATGTACCTTAGGCAGTGGCTTGGACGGAGGCCATTATAAATCCATCGGAGATATCTATATATCAGAAAACAACAGGATCCCCTTTCCGTTTGGAGAGGGGATCCTTCTGTTTGTACAGAAACTGTGAAAGGCAATCAGTAAATGAGGTAGCTGTAATTGCCGGTCATTCTGCCTTCGCTGTTGTTCATGAAAACGCCGAATGCATCGCGCCAGGTGATCTGCCAGTCGCCGTCGATATCGGCAGCTGCCATCTGGACGTTATAATATGCGCCCGGGAAGCTGTATGCGTTGTAATGGTTGCTGAGCCAGGTGACATCCGCGCTGTCAACGACGGAGTCGCCGTTCGCGTCGCCTTCCTTGACCGGACGGACAACATAATCGACGGTAAAGACAGTGCCGTCAGAGAGGCGTCTGAGCTTGTTGGGGCCGAACTTGACATAACCGGAATTCCAGTTGACGCGGCCGTTCACCAGCTCGCTGCCGTCGATGGTGTAATCCGTATATACGCAGGTGACGAAAATTGCATGCTTCTGACCGCTGCTGCTGGTCATGACGATCTGGTCGCCGTTCTTTGCGGTGGTGACGTCATCGACCGTGGAGGCGGGCTGCTCGGTGAAATAGAGGTGCTCATTGCCATAGTTGCTGATTGCGAGGTGTCTTGCCCATGCGAGCGGAGCCGGGAGCGTCTGACCCTCACTGATGCCGCTGAGGTTGGTGGTGGAATAGCCCGGACCGAATACCTTGCCCTGGCGGACTGTCTGCGACCACTGGCTGTTCTGCGGGTAGTTGTAGACAGACCAGTAATAGAGGTTGTGGCCGAAGTTCATGCCGAATTCGGTGGAATCCTGGGTGTTGCCGGAAACGGGATGCGCGGGTGTGGTTGCGGATGCTGTGACTGCCTGCATAACGCAGACGGCGGTGATTGCAGCGCAGAATGCAGCTGCGGCTCTTGATGCGATGTGTTTCATGATCGTTTCACCTCATGTGCAAAATTTACGCATATTATGCGCATAATCTGATTATAGCATAGAGAAAACCGCTTGTCAATAAGACATGCGATTTCTTAATAATTATCTAATTTCAAATTATATTGCGGAATTCGACTATCAAAAATCGCAGAATAGCATGTGATTTGTTATATGTTGTGCGATATTGCGAAACCGGATGCGGATGCGCTGCGGCAGCGCCTGCTGATGCATAATTGTATGATAAATGCACAAAAAAGCTCCCCGTTCCGTAGAACGGGGAGTTTTGCATGAAGAATTAAAGATCGTTGACCGTGACAAAGTAGTAGTTGCTGCTGCCGTCCCATGTCATTCTGCCGGTGTCGTTGTAAACACCCTGCTGACCGTTCTTGTGGTTAAGATCCCAGCCGACGGTGTAGTAGGTAGAATACGGGATCGTCCAGGTCTGCTTGTCACCCATAGCTGCTCTGATGAAGAGCTCTGTTGCTTTGGTGCTCGGATTCATGAGCGCATTTGCATCCTTCGGATAATTGCTCATATCACCGATGTTATTATTCAGCCATGTCTGATCAGCTCCGGTGAATACACCGTCACCGTTCACGTCGCCCTCCTTAATCGGACGAATGAGAAAATCGGTGTAGATATTATCTTCTGCGACGGTTCCGTTCGCATTGAGGCGCTGGAATTGGTAGGAATTAGCCTTCTTTCTGTACTTGCAGCATTCGATCTTGTTGTTGGAATGATTGATCGAATAGGTATCGAAGGTGTTGCCGTTCACATAGGTAATGAAAATGGTCTTCTGTGCTGCGTTACGCGTGCTGCCGAGTCTGACCTGATCGCCCGGCTTGTACACAGTGTTTGATCCGGTAATATGCTCCATAAAGACAGTGGTGCCGAAGAAGGACTGTGCCATATGCATGCTGAGACCCTGGGACTTTGTCAGCACGGTGCCGTTGTTGTTGCCGCTGTAAGAGCCTTTTCCGAAGTTTTTCTTGCAGATCGGGCCGCAGGTAGCGCTTCCGGTCCACGTGGTGCCAGCGTTGATGTTGCCAAAACGGCTCCAGCCTCTGACGACTTCGCCCATGTACTGTGCATTTTCAGCCTGATCCTGCGAAATGACAGTGTAAACAAAATGATTCACGTATGCGGATGCAGAAATTGCCTGCATGCCGCAGACTGCGGTGATTGCAGCAAATGCTGCTGCTGCGATTCTGGTTTTCATGTTCTTCATATTCTTCCACCTCATGTATAAAATGTTGCATCGTTCCCGATGCACGATTAGGATTATACCACAAGTTGAATCTGTTGTCAATATTATTTACTGTATTTTAATAATTATTTGATTATAAATAATGTTGCTATGCTGAATTTGCGCCTAAATCCAGTATCATTTTGCTCTGAATTCGGAATTTGTTGTCGAATGATGTGCAATAATTTACGAAGTGTGCAGTTTTTTGCGCCGGTGGCGGCCTTTTTGATATTTACATAATTCAACAATTAAAACTGTTAAAAGCGCGTATTTACGTTTAACTTCTGCCGTCCCGCATTTATTCTTTTGGAAACAACGCAAAAAGCGCCCGCACGCCTCAAAAAACCGGCTGATATTGCACTCTTTTCGGCTGGATTCTGAAATTGATACCATATTGCTATGACCGGGATCCGTCGGCAGACAAAAAAGCCTCCGGCAGCGGACTGCCGGAGGCTTCGGATATCAGAGATTCGTTCAGAGCAGGTTCAGGAGCATGTTGTAGTTCATGCCCATTTCCTGTGCCTTCTTGACATAGCCGATCATTGCGGGAACGAGGATCGCACACAGCAGAATACTGAGGACGATACCGATAATCTGAAGAATGATCATCAGCGTCGCATAGTTCTTCGCAGTCGGATCCTTGGAGTTGATCTTCATGATGATCGGTCCGATGATCGGGAGAATGCCGCAGAGGAGCGTCCAGCCGAACCAGCCGCCCATGGATGTCACAACGCGCTGCTCAGAGATCGGCACATAGCCGGAACTCGCCGGTGCGGAAACGCCCTTTGTAAGACTCGTGCCGCCGCAGTTCGGGCAGCTCGTATAGTAATCCGGCAGGTCAGCGCCGCAGGAATTGCATCTTGCCATAATTATACCTCCTGTTTGTCAAACACACTTAATAGTTCATGCTGCTGAGAGAACCGCTCGCAGCCATGCAGATGAACATAATGATGTAAAGCACGATTGCAATAATCTGAAGAATCAGCATCAGCTTTGCGTAGTTCTTCGCAGACGGATCCTTGGTGGAACAGAGCATGATGATCGTGCCGATGATCGGCAGCAGGCTCATCAGCATGTACCAGCCGAACCAGCCGCCGGTCGTGGTTACCGGTTCCGCAGGCTGATAGGAAGGCGCCGCGTAGCTGACCGGTGCTGCTGCCTGCTGCTGTGCAGCGGAAAGCGCAGAACCGCAGTTCGGGCACTGGGTATAATAATCCGGATTCTGGGATCCGCAGTGCGGACATGTGAGCATAAGATGACCTCCTTATAAGTCGTAAAAAACACTCCGAATGGTATGGATTGGAGTCCTTCCTGCCTGCACGGCATGAATTGAACATATTATACCATATTTCGGCAAAAATTGCAAGATTTCACTTATCACCGAAATTCACAAAAAAATGTGCCGTTCCTTGTGCAATCCATATAGTCGCCTGCGCCGCGGTTTCATGAAATTTTCGTGAGAAAACAAAAAAATTGCAAAAGGGTATAGACATTTCCCGCAAAATCATGTATAATAGCAATGTATCGGGTTTTACAAACTACCCAGAATTGAAGGAGGCTTTTTTTACCTATGAATCTGTTTCGGAGAGCCGCAGCAGCAGGACTGGCACTGTGTACCGTTCTGAGCTGTACTGCCTGCGGCGAAAAGACAGCCAATGCAATGCAGGTCGGCGGCTCGGATGTGCGCGCCGGCATCTATCTCTATTATGCGACCAGCGCTTACGGCGAAGCGATCGAGGTGCTGCGCAAGGGCGGCAAGAACTTTGACGATGTTGTGGAATCAAAGGATTACAAGAAGATTCTTGCCGAGTCCGATATTGACGGCGTCAAGGCGGATGAGTGGATCCAGAACAAGGCCGCAGAGCACTGCGAAACCTTTATTGCCATTGAGAAGGAGTTTGAAGCACTCGGACTGAAGCTGTCCGGCGACGAGCTCGCGTCTGCGGAAAACAGCGCCAAGAGCAGCATGTCCTTCTACGGCGAATTCTTCGATAAAACCGGCATCGGTGAGGAATCCGTCAAGGATATTCTCCTCAATTCCTTTAAGCAGGACAAGGTCTGGGAGGCCTATTACGGCAAGGACGGCAAGGAGAACATCCAGGACCAGACGCTCTACGATCACTTCAAGGAAAACCACATCCGCATCAAGTATATCGAGATGCCGCTGAAGGACGGCGAGGGTAATCTGCTCAAGGGCGACGGCAAGGCGGAAATCGAGAAGATGGCGAATGATTATCTCAAGCGCCTTGCAAAGAAAAAGGGCGAAGCCGAAAAGATGGCTGAGTTCGATTACCTGATTGATGAGCATAACAATTATGTGACCTCGCTCTCTGAGGCAGCCGTCACCACGACCGATGAAAACGGCAGCACAATCACCACGCCGACCACCGCGAAGGTGACGACCGTGGACGAGGACGAAACCACCACCGCAAAGCCTGTCACCACCGCTCCGGCTGATGATGACGATGCAGAGGCGGAAACCGATGAGAACGGCGAAACGGTTGCCGCGGCAGAGGTCACCACAACGACCACGACCACCACGGCTGCGACCACCGAGGATCCTGCGGAAACCACCACGACCGTGACCTACGGCGGCCCGGGCTACAATACTGCAAACGAGCGCGTGCTCGCAGTCAGCACCTCTGCCAAGGAAGAGGATGCAGATGAAACCGAAACCGAGCCGACCTATACGCCCTGCGAAAAGGTTTACAACTGGGCAATCAATCCGGATACCAAGTATCTGGAGCCGGAGCTGATCAAGGACGACGAGTGCTATTATGTTGTCGTCAAGCTCGATATTGAGGACCGCATGACCGACGATGACCAGTGGAACAGCAGCGCGATTGAGAATGTCCGCCGTGAAATGTACTACGATACATTCCTCGACAAGCTGGACAGCATCGCAAAGGATCTGCCGGTTACGCGCAATGCAAGCGCATTCCGCCGGTACAAGGTTCTGGACATCGACTATAAGGGCTATCAGGATGCCATGATGCAGGCATACTCCAGTATGTACGGCAGCTATTTCGGCGGCTGATCCCGCAGCGGAAAACAGGCAGGGGCATCGTAAAAATGTCCCTGCCTTATTTTATACTATACAGGAAAGGAAGATTGCAATGTCCGAATATTCCGTTCACGAACCGATGGATGAACAGCTGATTATGCGGCTGGAGCGCACCGTCAAGGCACTTGCGGCGAACCGCATGGAGGCCTGTTGGGTGCGCAACAAGGCGGAGGCGCTGGAGCGCGTGCAGGCGATGATTCCGCAGGGGGCGCTGGTTGCAAGCGGCGGCTCCATGACGCTGGAGGAATGCGGCATCATGGATTTGCTGCGCTCCGGGGACTACGAATACCTCGACCGCGCAGCCGTCACAAAGGAGGAGCTCCCGGCGCTGTTCCGCCGCTCGTTCTGCGCAGATGCCTACCTGATGAGCAGCAATGCCGTCACGGAGCAGGGCGAGCTGTATAATGTGGACGGCAACGGCAACCGCGCCGCGGCGCTGGTTTACGGGCCGGAGAGCGTAATCGTCATTGCGGGCGCAAACAAGCTGGTGCCGGATATTTCCGCAGCGGTGCAGCGCGTCAAGCGGCTGGCGGCGCCGGTCAATGCCATACGGCTGAAGCAGGATACGCCGTGTGCATCCTGCGGCACCTGCGCGGGCGTCAGAGGGGATCTTGCCGCGGGATGTAAGGCGGAGCAGCGGATCTGCTGCTCGTATGTCGTGTCCGGCTATCAGCGCTTCCCCGGCCGCATCAAGGTCATTCTTGTTGCAGAGAATCTCGGCTATTGAGCAGGTCTTGCATTTTTGCGGGATTTATGCTATACTGTATCTAAAATCGAATGACAAGGAAATGAGTTGATCCAGTTGAACAGAATCCCTGCACTTTCCGCGGTTGTGCGCGAGGAGGACGCAGACGCAATGCTCCTGACCGGAGAGGTCAATCTGATTTATATCACCGGCCTGACGGCGCTGGAGGGACAGTGCCTGATTTTGCCGGATGACACTGCGGTGTTTGTGACGGACGGGCGGTATACCGAAGTGGCGGAGCAGCAGCTCCGGCCGCGCGGGTTTGAGGTGCTGACGCGCAGCAATCTGAGCGGCATGTACGATTTTCTGCGCAGCGTGCTGGAGCAGCACGGCGTCCGGCGGCTGATGTACGAGGACGATGTGCTGACGGTTTCTGACTTTGCACTGATGCGCGAGCAGCTCCAGCTGACGTTCCAGCCGATCGGCGACCGCATCCGGCGGCTCCGGGCGTGCAAATCGCCGGAGGAGATCGCCTGTATCGTCAAGGCGCAGCGAATTGCGGAGGATGCGCTTTCCCGTCTGCTGCCGGAGCTGCACGCAGGCATCACGGAGCGCGAGGCCGCTGCAAGGCTGAATTATTATATGGCGCTGGGCGGCAGCGAAAAGCCGTCCTTTGATACAATCCTGCTGTTTGGGGAGAACACGAGCAAGCCGCACGGCGTTCCCTCTGACCGCGCACTGCGGGAGGGCGACTTCATCCTCGCGGATTTCGGCGCGGTGTATCACGGCTATCATTCGGATATGACGCGCACGGTCGCTTACGGCCATGCGACGGAGGAAATGCGGCAGGTCTATGAAACGGTGCTTGCGGCGCAGGAGGCTGCGGCACAGGCAGCCAGAGAAGGCATGCTCTGCTGCAATATGCATGAGGCGGCCATGCATGTGATTGAACAGGCGGGCTACGGCCGGTATTTTACGCATGCGCTGGGGCATTCGGTAGGGCTGGAGATTCATGAAACGCCGGTCGCATCGCCGCGCTGCGAAAAGCCCCTGACGGCGGGCATTGTCATGACGGACGAGCCGGGGATTTATATGCCCGGAAAATTCGGCGTCCGGATTGAGGATATGCTGCTGATTGAAGGCGACACACCGCGCGATCTGACGGCGTTCCCGAAAGCGCTGGAGATCCTGGCGGTTTGATGCATCTGATTTTTACGGAAAGGAGGAACTGCAAATGAAGTATGTCTGCTCTGTCTGCGGCTATGTCTATGACGAAGCCGCCGGTGATCCGGACAACGGCATTGCAGCCGGAACGAAGTTTGAGGATCTGCCGGAGGACTTTGTATGTCCGCTCTGCGGCGTCGGCAAGGACATGTTTGAAGCGGAATAAAAATGTTCCGGATGGCATGATAAACAGCAAAAGGGCACCTGCGAAAGCCGGTGTCCTTTCTTTTGACGAAAAATGTAAAACATTCACGATTATTATTCAAATTTGTTGCTGATTTTCTGTGCTTTTGGTTCACATTTGACCATTGTGCATACGATTTGATTATGTTATAATAAAATCAGCACAGTGCATCTGCGGGTGCGGTGCGACGAAGTTGATTTGCAGAAGCGAAAAGGAGGTTTTATGATGAAAAAACGATTGAAGGCGGCAGCGGCTGCTGCCATGGCGCTGGCGATGCTGGGCGGGGCTTTGCCTGTTGTGCCGGGCGGAGCGGAACTGCTGAAAGCACCGCTGACGGCACACGCGGCGGGCTATGCTGTATTGAACAATACAGACAACACGCTGTACCTGAGCGGCGAGGTAACAAGGGAGCAGATTCTGGGATTCAAGTATAATGACAATGTCAAAAAGATTGTTTGCAATTCCGGATGTATTCTGCCGGAAGATTGTTCACGTTTGTTCGAAGTTGAGCAAAAGTTTTGGGATAGCGTAGAGTGTTGGATAGAATACTCCGGGTGGCAAAGCGTAGAAAGTATTGATTTTACACATGCAGACACATCACATGTAAAAAATATGAAATATATGTTTGCAAGTCCCACTGATCGTGATTTTGATTCTCATTCCTGGGAGGAATATTACTCCTGTCCTAAATTATTGGGACTGGATCACTTTGACACATCCAGTGTCACGGACATGCATGGAATGTTTTGGCAAAACAAAGCGGATACACTGGATCTGAGCAGCTTTGACACTTCCAATGTGACAGATATGAGTGGCATGTTTGCCTATTGCGGAAATCTGGGTTCGCTGAATCTGAGCAGCTTTGACACTTCCAATGTTACGGATATGGAAGAAATGTTCTACAAATGCGATCTGTATTCACTGGATCTTAGCAGCTTCGACACATCCAAGGTCACGAATATGGATTCAATGTTTGCGTGGTGCTGGAGGCTGAAGACAATTTATGTATCCGACCTTTGGAGCACGGATGCCGTTACATCTGCTTACAGAATGTTCTTTAATTGTGATAGCTTAGTTGGCGAATTCGGCACAAAGAACGAAAGTGGAATGTGGCGCGAGAATGCGTATTATGCCCACATTGACAGCGGTGAATTTAATCCCGGATTTTTCACAGATATAAACGCTATTAGATTTGATGCAAATTCAAGTAACTATGTGAAAGGTGTCGGCCTCGGGCTCAGCAGCCGGATTGGCATCACGTTCTATGTCAATTTAAACGATCAGGCGAATAAAGTCGTGCTGGCAGGTTACCCCGGTGAGGTCACCGTCACGGATCTCACACCGATTGAGAGCGGCGATTACAAAGGCTGTGTCAAGCTGGTGTATCCGGTCAATGCCACGGAGGCGCGCCGCAGAATCAACCTGTGCGTGTATGACAAGGACGGAAAGAGGATGCCGCTTTACAACAGCGATCACCATCGCGTGATCGACAATACAGTTCGATTCTCCGTGCAGGAATATCTCGCAAAGGCATCGACGTATTATCCGGACAACGAAAAGGCGCTCGCATTGGCAGACGCACTGAAAAATTACTGCAATGCCGCAAGCAATTATTTCTGTGGTAAGCATTACACGGTCAATGGCATCGGGGACATCACGGCTGACAGCTTCAGCACGTTCAAAGCTCCGCTGAACGGCCTGAAAATTGCACTGGTCCTGAACTCGCAGACAGAGCTCCGGGTGTACGGCATCGGCACAACCGAGAACTATACCGCAAGGAACGGCCAGCTTCCGGATCTGATCTATGATGCGGAAGGCGGCTATCACAAGATCACAGGCATCACCCCGAAGAAGCTCGCCAATGGCGAAGAATACCTGATCAACGGCAAATATGTTGTAGTTTCGCCGCTGACCTACGGATACTACGTCATGAACAATTCTGACGACAAAGCGCTGAAAACCGTCGTCAGGGCGCTGTTCGTTTATGCAAAGACTGCCTTAGCATACTGATAAAGGAGGAAAAAACCATGAAATACATCACACCGGAAATCGAAATCTTCGCCTTTGAAGCGGAGGACGTCATCACCGCAAGCTCCGTGAAGGATCCGACACTTCCCGCCATCGGCGAGGAGGAATAATACGAAAACAGGCAGCCCGGAAAACGGACTGCCTGTTCTTTATTCTGTTCATGCCGACTGAGCGCGGTATCTTTTATGCCGCAGGTGAACTACCGGCGAACTTTAGATCATTGGAGGCGGGCACTGCCCGCGCGCTGACCGCTTATTCTTCCTCGTCGTCGCTCTTGACGCTTGCAACGACCTCGTCCAGCAGATTGGACGGCAGCGGCTCGTAGCGCAGGAACTCGAACGTATACTCGCCCATGCCCTTTGCCACCTGGCGCAGATACATCGTGAAGTCATGCATCTCACGCATCGGCGCTTCCGCCTGAATGACGGTGATGCCGTCGCCTGCCGGTTCCATGCCGAGCACTCTGCCGCGGCGCTTGTTCAGGTCGCCCATGATTTCACCGGTGTTTGCATCCGGAATGGTGACCGTCAGCGAGCCGATCGGTTCCAGCATAATCGGATCGGCCTTCTTCATGCCCTCCTTGAATGCGAGGGAAGCCGCGATCTTGAATGCCATTTCAGAAGAATCAACCGGGTGATAGGAACCGTCGAGCAGCGTCGCCTTGATGCCGACGACCGGGCAGCCTGCCAGCACGCCCTTCTTGACGCTGTCCTGGAGGCCCTTTTCGATTGCCGGGAAGAAGTTCTTCGGAACGGAACCGCCGAAAATCTTTTCCTCAAAGACGAGGCTTTCGCTGTCGGTCGGCTCAAACTCGATCCAGACGTCACCAAACTGGCCGTGACCGCCGGACTGCTTCTTATGGCGGCCCTGTACCTTGTCGGTCTTCTTGCGGATGGTTTCGCGGTATGCGATCTTCGGCTCTTCAAGCACGATGTCAACGCCGAACTTGCTCTTCATCTTCGCCTTGACGACGTCGAGGTGCTGGTCGCCAAGACCTGCGAGGATCTGCTCCTTGGTCGTGGTATCCAGACCGAAGGACAGTGCCTTATCCTCTTCAAGCAGCCGCTGAAGGCCGCCGGAAATCTTTGCTTCGTCGCCCTGCTTGCTTGCCTTGACGGCCATGCGGTAGGTCGGGTTCGGATAGGTGACCTGTGCATAGGAAACGACTTTGGAAGCATCGCAGAGGGTATCGCCGGTGTTTGCGGAAATCTTCGTTGCAACAACGATATCGCCCGCGACGGCAGAGGTGACCTCGGTCTGCTTCTTGCCGAGCATCGTGTACAGCTTGCCGACGCGCTCTGTTGCGCCGGTTGCAGCATTGACCAGATCCTTATCCGGCGTCAGCGTGCCGGTGATGACCTTGATGAAGCTCATCTTGCCGACGAACGGGTCAGCAACGGTGCGGAACACGAATGCGGAAAGCGGTGCGGATGCATCGACCTTGACGTCGATATCCTTGCCGTCCTTATCGGTCGCCTTGAGCGCCGCAGCGGTGGACGGATCCGGCATATACTTGAGGAATTCAAGCAGCAGGTCGCAGCCTGCGGGGTTCGTGCAGGAAACGGTGAACACCGGCATTGCGCGGCCGGTACGCATTGCCTCGTGGATGCCGTGGCTGATTTCCTCCTGGGTGAATGCTTCGCCCTCGAAGAACTTTTCCATGAGCTCGTCGCTGGTTTCCGCGACAGCCTCAGAAAGGCCGTCCATAAGGGAATCCGCCGTGATGCCTTCCTTATCGTTCAGAACGATGCCGGAAGCGTCAGCCGCAACGGAAACGCCCTTCTTGTCGTAGGTATAGGACTTCATTCTGCCGAGGTGGACAAGAGATTTGAACTGATTGTTTGAAATCTCCGGCACGATGACCGGGCAGACGGATGCGCCGAAGTGCTCCTTCAGGGAGTTGAGCACGGAATAGAAATCCTGGTTCGGGTCGTCGATCTTGGTCACGACGAACAGGATGTGCTTGTTGAGCTTCTTGGCAGCCTGATAGGCCTTGATGGTGCCGACATGGACGCCGGACTTTGCGGAAACGCAGATGATGACGGTATCGCCTGCATAAAGACCTTCGTTGGTGGCTGCTGCGAAGTCGAGCAGACCCGGAACGTCCAGCAGGTTGATCTTGTAGTCGCTGTATTCAAAACTCGCAAGCGAGAGGTTGATTGAATATTTGCGCTTGATCTCCTCGGGGTCGAAGTCACAGACGGTATTGCCGTCCGCGGACTTGCCGATGCGGTCGATCACGCCGGCGCGGTAGAGCAGTGCTTCAGCGAGAGCGGTCTTACCACAGCCGCTGTGTCCGGTGAGAACGATATTTTTGATTTTTGCGGTGTCCAAATTTTTCATGTGTGAGACTCTCCTTACTGCCGTTTACACGGTGCATATCCGATCAAAAATTTCGGAAACGCGTATATTTTGTATATTGGCGGCACCTCATGCAAACGGAAATTGCATATTTATTATACCATGTGTCAAAAATCCTTGCAAGTGTGAAATGCATTTTCTGCGTTTTGCCGAAAATCAACCCTCTGATTTGTGCATTTTAACGGGATGTTTCTCACAATTTGTTTACGATTCGTGATAGCTCAACTATCAGCTAATAAAGCTAATTATCGGAGTGGGAAATAACAGAGGAAATGCGTGGTATTTGATTTAAGAAAGGCGCGGCTGCATACATCTTTCAGTTTCCACGCTTGATCGTTTCGTCCGCTGTATATTTTTGTTGGGCGCGGGGCGCGAATCCTGAGAGGAAACCACAAGAGAGGAGAGAGATGCGCCGCAAGCGGCTTATTCTCTCCCCTCCCTTAAGGTTTCCTCTCAGACTCTCTTTCCTTATTCCGCCCCTCTCTTGCTCCGCGTTCAAACACCTGCCGGGGATGTATCCTCATCCCTTGCTTTATATAAAAATCCTGAATTATCATAAAATGGGATTCTTAAGGGCCAGTGGTCCTTAAGCGGGGGGGTGGGGGCAGCGCCCCCATTATAAATTCGCCGGAGGCACTTTTTTACAGCATGAAACAGGCGCCGGCTGTTCTTTCCGCCGACGCCTGTTCTGATATCAATATCGGGATTCCAAAGAGCCCAAGAGCATCTTTATACCATCAGGTCGCAGATCATTTTGCTGAGCGCGACCGGATCCTCGACCGGCATGCCCTCGATCAGCAGCGCCTGCTGATACAGCAGATCAGCGTACTTGCCGAGCTTTTCCTTGTCCTCGCTGAGCAGACGCTCCAGCGTCGCAAAGACCGGGTGCTCCGGATTCAGCTCCAGCACGCGCTCGGCCTGCACCTTCTGGCCGGTCGGCATCGTGTTGAGCACCTTTTCCATTTCCAGAGAAAGCTGTCCGTCGCTCGACAGGCAGACCGCATGGTTTTTCAGCCGGTTCGAGAGCCGCACCGCCTTGACCTTGCCTTCCAGTGCCTTCTGCATCTCCTCAAACAGATCCTTTGCGGCGGCATTCTTCTCCTCCAGCGCGGTCTTGTCCTCCTCGGATTCCAGACCGAGATCACCGGCGGAAACATTCTTGAATTCCTTATCCTGATACTTCATCAGCATCTGGATCGCAAATTCATCGACGTTTTCGGTGAGGTACAGCACCTCATAGCCCTTGTCGCGCACGAGCTCCGCTGCCGGCAGACCTGCGCAGCGCGTCACGGTTTCGCCTGCCGCGTAGTAGATATACTTCTGATCCTCGCGCATTCTGGTGACATATTCCGCCAGCGTCGTGAAGCCCTCTGCATCGTCGCAGCCGGAGCTGTGGAACATCAGCAGATCCTGTAAGAGCTCCTTGTTTGCGCCGAAGTTGTTGTAGACGCCGAATTTCAGCTGAATGCCGAACGCCTTCCAGAATTCGGTATACTTCTCGCGGTCGGTCTTGAGCAGCTTTGCAAGCTCGTTCTTGATCGACTTTTCCAGCGATTTTGCAATCAGCTTGAGCTGACGGTCATGCTGGAGCATCTCACGGGAAATATTCAGCGACAGATCCTCGGAATCGACCAGACCGCGCACGAAGCTGAAATGATCCGGCAGCAGATCCGCACACTTGTCCATGATCATGACGCCGCTTGCAAAGAGCTGCAGGCCCTTTTCGTAATCCTTCGTATAGAAGTCATACGGTGCCTTGGCCGGGATATACAGCAGGGAATTATACGTGACGGTACCCTCGCTGCGGTTGTGGATATGCAGCAGCGGCTCGGTATAGTCAAAGAACTTTTCGCGGTAGAAATTATTATAGTCCTCGTCGGTCAGTTCGTTCCGGTTCTTTTTCCACATCGGCGTCATGCTGTTGAGCGTTTCGACGTCGATGCTGGTTTCGTATTCGGTTTCGCTGCCCTCCTTCAGCTTCTCGCGGGTGATTTCCATGCGGATCGGGAAGCGGATGTAATCGGAATACTTCTTGATCAGCTGGCGGATGCGGAATTCTTCCAGGAACTCGGAATACTTTTCGTCATCGGTATCGTCCAGCAGCTCCAGCACGATTTCCGTGCCGACGTCGGATTTCTCGCAGGTATCGACCGTGTATCCCTCGACGCCCTCGGACTGCCACTCGTAGGCCGTATCGCTGCCGTAGGCCTTTGTGCGGACGGTCACGCGCTTTGCGACCATGAACGCCGAATAAAAGCCGACACCGAACTGACCGATGATGTCCGTGTTTTCGTCCAGGGTGTTTTCCGATTTGAACGCGCGGGAGCCGGAATGTGCAATGACGCCGAGGTTCTGCTCCAGCTCCTCTGCGGTCATGCCGATGCCGTTATCGGTGATGGTGAGGGTGCGCTTTTCCTTGTCCGGTGTGATTTCGATGTAAAAATCATCGCGGCTCTTGCCGACCTGATCGTCGGTCAGGGAGCGGAAATAGAGCTTGTCAATCGCGTCGGAGGCGTTGGAAATCAGCTCCCGGAGGAAAATCTCCTTGTGTGTATAAATCGAATGAATCATCAGATCCAGCATACGCTTGGATTCTGCCTGAAACTGTTTTTGTTCCATAAACGGTCACCTTTCTATCCAAAGAATTAGCACTCAACTATCCGGAGTGCTAATTCAAGTATACCACAAAAAATGGAAAATGCAAGTCACTTCACCGGATATTCACAGGACTTTCACAGGGCCATCACGCACGAACGGCTGCATATGCAGGGCGCAAACGTTCGTTCTGAACAACTTTTTTGCATGGCATTCTGTCATACAGACAACTTACGCAAGAAACGGGTAGCCATTCGCAAGAAATAACTTGTATATTTCCGGATTTATGATACAATCAAATTGCAGCCCGCAACAAACCACGAAACGGGCAATACTTTTACGAAAGCGAGGCAATGACCCGAATGACCAGAACCACCCTACAAAAGCTCGCGGCCGCTGCGGCAGCACTCTGTATGATGAGCGTCTGCACCGGATGCGGCAACACCGGCAGCAGCACGCCCTCTGCCGATACCCCCGAGCAGTCCTCCGAACCGCCGGCAGAGCCGCAGGTGTTCACCGAGAACATCACCGGCACGCAGGACGGCTATGACTATGAGCTGTGGAAGGATGAGGGCACGACGTCCTTCACGGTCGATCCGACCGGCGGCACCTTCTCCTGCGAGTGGAGCGACATCAACAATGCGCTGTTCCGCCGCGGCAAGAAGTATGACTGCACGATGACCTATCCGGAGCTCGGCAATATCACCGTTGATTACGGCGTGGACTATCAGCCGGTCGGCAACTCCTATATGTGCGTTTACGGCTGGACGAGAGAACCGCTGATCGAATACTATATCGTCGAATCCTGGGGCTCCTGGCGTCCGCCCGGGGCACCGTTTGCAATCGGCACCGTGACCGTGGACGGCGCGGTATACGATATTTATAAGACAACCCGTTACGAGCAGCCGTCCATCGACGACACCCAGACCTTTGACCAGTACTGGAGCGTCCGGCGCACAAAGCCGCAGGGCGACGGCACCAAGCTGGAGGGCACAATCTCCGTTTCCAAGCACTTTGACGCATGGAAGAAGTGCGGTCTGGAGCTCGGCAAAATGTACGAGGTTGCGCTGACGATTGAGGGCTATCAGTCGCAGGGCAAGGCCACGGTCTATAAGAATGATCTCAACGTCGGCGGCACCTATGCGGAAGCAACCGATATTGAGGTGACGGTTGATGAGGAAGCAATCGCAAAGCTGGCGAGCACCGAAACCGGTACGCCGGAGGATGTGGGCTTCTTTGAAACCAGCTTCGAGAACGGCACCGAGGGCTGGATCCCGCGCGGCGGCTCGATTGTCATGACGGACAGCGACAATGCTTCTGACGGTTCGCAGTCTTTGTTTGTCAGCGGCAGAACCGATTACTGGAACGGCGCGACGGTCATGCTCAGCAGCGATACGTATAAGGCGGGTGAGTCGTACCATTTCAAGGCGAAGGTCATGCAGAAGAGCGGTGAGGACATCACCATGAAGATGACGCTGCAATATGATCTGGACGGCGAAAAGTACGATCAGATTGCACTGGAGCCTGCACCGAACGGCGAGTGGATTACGCTGGAGAATCTGGCGTATATGATTCCGGAGGGTGCGGAGAATCTTCAGCTGTATGTGGAGTCTCCGGACAGCCTGACCGATTTCTACGTAGACGAGGTTTCCGGCGGCGAGCGCGCCGACGGGTAAGCGGGCGGTATCGGCTTCCGTTTCCTGCCTGTTCCGTATCTTTCAGGACGGAGCATCAATAGCCGGATAAAAAAGCGGCATCAGCTTACATTCAGCTGATGCCGCTTTGTTCTGTTGAATAAGGTATCGCTGCGCGATGATTCATAATGAGGGCTCTGCCCTCAAGCTCCTGCTGGGGATGTATCCCCAGACCCCATTTTGTATATAAATGACGCAGATACGAACTTATCATCAAAGTGGGATTCCAAAGGGTTACGACCCTTTGGCGGGGTTTGGGGCAGAGCCCCATTATAAATCCATCGGAGATACCTCTTTATCAACAAACTGAGCGGCATCAGCTTACATTTAGCTGATGCCGCTTTGTTCTGTTGAATAAGGTATCGCTGCGCGATGATTCATAATGAGGGCTCTGCCCTCAAGCTCCTGCTGGGGATGTATCCCCAGACCCTATTTTGTATATAAATGACGCAGATACGAACTTATCATCAAAGTGGGATTCCAAAGGGTTACGACCCTTTGGCAGGGTTTGGGGCAGAGCCCCATTATAAATCCATCGGAGATACCTCTTTCCCTCCGCATATCAACGGCGGTGCGCCTTTGCTGCTGCACCGCGGCAGCCGTCCCACGGCTTGTTGACGAACAGCTTGTTGCAGATCGCCAGCGCAAGACATGCATACACAACGCCGCTGATGAGTCCGCCCAGAATATCGGTCGGATAATGCACATACAGATACATGCGGGAGAACGCAATCAGCGCAGCCAGACACAGCGCCGGAATGCCCCACTTCCGGCTCCACATGCAAATGGAGGTCGCAGCGGCAAAGGATGCCTGCGTGTGTCCGGAGGGGAATGCGTAATCCGTCGGGGGCTTGACGAGCAGCTGCATGACCGTTCTGCCCTCCGGAATCACCGTTGCGCCGTCGCGGACGGAGATGCGGGAGGTCAGGTCTGTGACGGCGAGCCTTGCCAGCGGATTTCCGTTTTCCAGCCAGAACGGGCGCGGTCTTGCAATCACGTTTTTGAGAATCAGGTTGCCGCCGATGACACCGAACAGCAGTGCAAATGCACCCACATGCGCATATTTCCGTGTGCGCTTCGGAATGAACATCAGCAGGATGACGGCAATCCAGAAGATACCGCCGTCACCGAATTTTGTAATAATCGGCATGATGCGGTCCATGAGCGGAACACGGAACATATCCTGTATTCCGTTGAGAAATTCAAATTCCCAGTTCATTTTCAACGTCCTTTCAAAAGCAGAGTATGCATCTATTATAGCATATTATCCGGTAAATTTCAATGGGAGGAGTGCAAAAAAGCGATTGCTGTGTAAAATAGGGGCAAAAATGGAGCCGGGCACTGCCCGGTTATAGCATATTATCCGGTAAATTTCAATGGGCGATGTATGAATTATTTCTGAAGGCGGCCTGTCCCCGGAAATACGTAGGACAGCAGCGGCCCCGGTTTGTCGAAAAAGTGCTTCCGGCGGAGTTATAATGGGGGCGCTGCTCCCCCAACCCTCATTATCAATCCATCGGAGATACCTCTACATCACGATATATGCCAGCGCCAGCAGCAGCTTGCGGTCGGCCTTTTCCTCCCACAGCAGCCAGAGCAGTGCCAGCAGGAGCAGCGTTTCGCCGTCCGGGTGCCGCAGATGCTCCGCCAGACCGGAAAGCGCCTGCGGAATCTGCGGCGGGCGCTCTGCGGGCGCATGACTGTTTCCGCACATCCACCACATCGGTACGCCGTTTGCCATGCGCGCCTCCCCTCTCCCGTCAGGTTCCGCCGAACAGATCGTTCAGCATTCCGTTTTCCCGCAAAACGCCCGCCGCCGACCAGAGCCGGAGCATCCGCGCAGCCTGCTCCGCCCGTCTGGCACGTTCCGGCGACAGATGCGGTTTCAGCGCCAGTACCAGCGCGGCGGTTTCGTCCTGCTGCACCTGCGTGAGCGCCTGCCCGACCGCCAGCAGTCTGGTCAGATCCGGCAGCGGGCTCTCCCCGGAATCGGGCTCCGGCGCTGCCTGCGGATTCTCCGGCGGCGGATCGTCGTGCAGCATTTCTGCAAGCTCCCTCAGATCGCGCATGCTCTCCGGATCGGAAAGCAGCGACTGGAGCTTCTTTGTCAGATCGTCCACGGGCTGCGCCTCCCCTCCCGACTGCGGCCGTCAGCCGGTCAGCTTTTCGTAGAGCGCTTTTGCCTGGCGGCTGCTCATAATCTGATCCAGCTTTTTCGGATCTGCGAGCACCTGCCTGAATTTTGCAGCGCTCTTTTCGTCCATGCCCGCAAGCGCGCGGTCAAATTTCCCGGCTTCGAGTTCCTGCCGGAGCTGCTCGGGGGACATCCCCAGCTTGCTCCCGACGGTTTGCAGCAGCGCTGTCAGCTGCGCACTGTTCTTCGGTTTTTCCATCGGCGGCTCCTTTCAGTGATACGGTTGACACTGTTTTATTTCTATGCTATAATAGAACAAAACAGAACAAAGGGGCGTTTTTTCATGCAGATACTGGTGATTTCCGATACGCACGGGCGGTATGACGTTCTGCGGCATGTGCTGCTGACGCATCCGCATGCGGATCTGATTGTCCACTGCGGCGACGGTGAATACGAAACTGAGCGCTTCCTCGCGGAGCATCCGGAGTATGCGCCGAAATTATTGCAGGTGCGCGGAAACTGTGACCATGATCCGATGATCCCGCTTGCCCGGACGATTCCGCTGCCCTACGGGCACAAGGCGCTTGCTGTTCACGGACACCGGTATGTATCCGGCGATTTCCCGCAGAACCTGATTGATACCGCAAAGCAGGACGGCGCAGATCTGGTGCTGTTCGGGCATCTGCATGTGCGCATGGACCGGTATACGGACGGGATTCACCTGTTTAATCCCGGCAGTGCCGCGCAGCCCCGCGACCAGTTTTCGCCGTCGTACGGGCTGGTGGATATCATGGAATCGGGGATTCTCACCTCGCACGGGGAACTGAAACGCACCCCCGCCCCCTTTGATGATATGTTTTCGTTCTGAATAATGTGCAAAGAGGTATCGCTGCGCGATGATTTATAATGGGCTCCACCCAAACCCGCCAAAGGGTCAGTGACCCTTTGGAATCCCGCGATATAGAAAAAACGCAGCAAATGCATTGCTTTCACTATAATTGGATTTTTACGGGCTAGCAGCCCTTAAGCGGGGTATGGGGCGGAGCCCCATTTCCGCTCCATCGGAGATACCGCAAAAACAAAGGCACCGGCTGAATCGGCCGGTGCCTTTTGCATCCCTGTATTTAACGCTGCCTGTTCCGTGATCAGAACAGAATATCCTTGAAGCAGACCTGCGGGCAGTTGTTGTCGAAATCCCAGGTGTGGTATGCATCGCCGTGACAGAACTTCTGCTCGCTGCAATTCCGGCATTTTTCGCAGTCCTGGCTGAGGTCGCGCCGGAAAATTTTGAATCCGTTTTCCCAGACGTCCTTGAAATTATCCTTCAGGATATTGCCCTGAATGAACTCGGGACGGCGCTCGATGTCCAGACATGCGGTGATGTCGCCGTTGACCATGATGCTTGCGGTATACAGTCCTGCGGTGCAGAGAAAATACCAATCTCTGACCTCGCGCTCGTACTCCATGCCGAGGTAGTGGCTGCATCCGTAGCAGACCGGCTCACCGGCAATGCGCTTGTTCCGGATGAACTCGAACAGATACTGATAGTCCTCCTTGGTCAGCAGCAGCTCGGGGTGCAGCTTGGCTCTGCCGATCGGATCCATATTGACCACGCGCCACGAATCAATCTCCACATTCTTGAGAATATCGTAGAGCGCGTCCAGCTCCCTGATGCTCTTGTGCGAGCAGACCGTCGTGACCTGCACTGCCTGAAATCCGCCGACACGCAGCAGATTCATGACGCCGTCCATGGCCTTTTTCCAGCCGCCCGGCGTTCTGCGGAACGCATCATGCGTTTCCGGCAGGCCGTCCAGACTGATCGAGATCGTGCCCATGCCGACCTCTTTCAGCTTTTTGGCGACCTCCTCGGTGATGAGCGTGCCGTTGCTCGTCATACCCCATTTGAAGCCGAGTTCATGCGCAAAGCCCATGATTTCAAAGAACTCCTTGCGCAGCAGCGGCTCGCCGCCGGTGATGCAGAGCATATAGCCGTCGGTACCCATGTCCTTTTTGAGCTGCGTCAGAAATTCCTTGTACTGCTCCAGCGAAAGCTCGTCGGAGGGGACGTCGCCCGCGCTGCTGCCGCAGTGCAGACATCGTTCGTTGCAGCGGAGCGTCAGCTCAAGAAACAGATTCTTGAGCTGCGGCATCGCTTTCAGACCTTCGCGGTAGACCGCAAGGCGCTTCATACTGTCTTCTTTCATTGCCGGATTGAGCATAATTTTTCTCCTGTGATATGAATTTTAGGATACGGAGTTTCCGTCCGCTTCACCGACGGTTTCCGTTTTGGTTGTTTTCTCGTTCTGTCTTTTATTCTCACTGAGAGCGGAAAAGACAGACTCCATCTCCGCCGTGTCCCGGATCAGATCCCAGTCGCCGGTACGGGGCGGGCCGTACAGTGCGACGGCGCCGGTATCGGTAAACGGGAGCAGACCGGTGATCAGCCCCTCTGTTTCGCGCGTGCTGCGCGTATGCATGGTGCGGCGCGTTGCGATTGTGGTGCCGTCCGGAACGGTTGTGCCCGGCACGGTCGTGGTTACGGCGGGTTCCTGCTTCGGGATGCCGAGCCGTTCCTCTATGAAGATGCGCACATCCTCTTTGTCCAGGACGCCGTCCAAATTGACGTCTGCCAGGTGCGCAGCGTACGAATTCTGCGGATCCATGCCCTCAAGGACAGCGTTCTTGATGTACGAAAGGTCACGGGCATCCGCTCTTCCGTCCCAGTTTGTATCACCCGCGAATGCGACGGGCGGCGGGCCGTACACCGGCACCGGAACGGTATTCGTTGTTTCGGTATAGGTTGTGCCTTTGGCCGTTTGCGTCCTTCCGGTTCTTCTGGTTCGCACGGTCGTTTCTTCCGGCGGTTCCGTCGTAAACATGGACGGCGGGCCGTAGACCACGGCCATGCCGGTTTCAATTTCTGCAATCGGATCGTCAAGTGCCCGCACGGGCTGCTGCATCCGGGACTGCGCCGAGCTGCCGAGTGCGGTCGCAAAGATCGCAGCCGTCAGGAGCGTCTGCGCTGTTTTCTTCATAAGAGCATCTCCTTTTCTGCCGTGAAACCGCACCGTTGCGGTGCTCAGAAATCAGACGGTTTCTGCCGGAGCCTCCTGCTTATTGCAGCATGGAGGGCGGGCCGTAAAGCACAACCGGAATATCCGTATCCCGCGTGGTTTCAGGCGGCGCTGTCATTTCGCTGATCGTGGTGACAGGCGGCGGGCCGTAGATCGGAAATGTGACCACCGTTGTTGTGGTGAGGAGCGTGGTCATATCTGCGGAAGTCGTGACGGCAGGCGTTGTTGTGACTGCCTCCTCCTTCTTCGGAATGCCGAGCGTTTCCTCCATGAAGACGCGGACATCCTCTTTGTCCACATCGCCGTCATGATTGACGTCTGCCATGTCATACCAGCCGTCGAACTGATCTCTGCCTGCCATTGCAGCGCGCTTGATGAGCGTCAGATCGCGGGCATCTGCGATTGCGTCCCAGTTCATATCGCCCGAAAAAGCGGTGCGCGGCGGGCCGTAGGCCGGCTCCGGAATGAGATCCGTGGTAACCGGAACCTCCGGCCAGTCAGGATATGCCGGAATACTTGCAACAAACTGGTTTGTTGTGGTATAGGTTGTTGTGTCTGTGGTTTCCTCTGATGTCGGCTGCGTCGGCGGCGGGCCGTAAACCCCCGCGTAATTTGTCTGAAGATCAACGATCGGATCGTTTGCTGCCTGAACGGGCTGCCGCATCTGCGACTGCGCCGAGCTTCCGAGCGCCGTTGCAAAGATCGCAGCTGTCAGGATGGTTTGCGCTGTTCTTTTCATCAAATGTTCGTCCTTTCCCTCAGAATCTCCGTGCTGCGGCAGGTTCCGTTAATCCATCATCGGAGGCGGGCCGTAAAGGAGCATGACCGTTGTTTCCGTTGTGGTTTCCAGGCTGCTGACAATGTCGGGATCCTCATCCGGGCTTGTGGTGACGGTCGTGGTCGTGACGGGTTCTTCTTTCTTCGGGATGCCGAGCGTTTCCTCCATGAAGATGCGGACATCCTCCTTGTCCACTTCGCCGTCATGGTTGACGTCAGCGATGTTCCGCTCCATGTAACCGGTGTTTCTCGCGGGGTTCAGTGCCAGCTGCTTGATGAGCGAAAGGTCGCGTGCGTCGGTGACATTGTCCATGTTGACGTCACCCGTCGGATAGAAGACCCACGGCGGGCCGTAAAGTACCACGGGCGTTGTCTGATACGGATCGTCATCCGGCCGCATGGTCGTTGTCTGATACGGCTCGTCATCCGGTCTGGTGCCGGTCGCAATTCTGTTGCTGTCCGTCAGATAAACAGCCGTTCTGAGGACTGAGCCGTTTGCAAAATCCGAGAGCGAATCGCCCGAAACGGGTGCTTCGCTGCGGCCGCCGTAAAGCGCGAAGGTGTAGTTTTCCGGCATATTTTTGATCCGGATGCCGTAGGTGATACTGCCGAATGCATCCCACCGTTCAAATTCGTATTTCAGCTTTGAGATTGCGACCTTCGTTTTTTCGGAGGTGTTCCATGTCAAAATAACCTCGCCGGTCTGCTTGTTGAAGAATTCGCATTCCAGACCCGGCACATTCTCATTGGTGTCGATGTCCAGCACGGAAAGCTGAAGACTGTATGTGCCGGTCAGCGGGAGCTCCGAAAGATCGAGTGCGGTGGTCGTCGTTCCTGCTTCCTCATCGACGGTGGTCGTTTGGGTGGTCGCGGTTTTCTGCCGCTCCTCCTCAAGGCTGGAGAGTACCCACGGCGGGCCGTAAAGCGGCGGTACGGTCGTGGTGGTCAGGGAAGTGGTCGTGTCCGCATTCCTGGCTGCCGCATAGGCCACTCCTGTGCTTGCATTGGCTGCCGAATTGCCGAGTGCCGTTGCGAACATCGCGGCGGTCAGCAGCGTCTGCGCTGTCTTTTTCATGTTCAGATCATCCTTTCCGTCTTTTTGCTCCCGCGCCTGAAAGCGGGAGCGTATGTGATTCTGCGCCCTGGCCGCGGGCGCGCGGATTTACCCGTTTGCCTGAATTTTCAGCGTCAGGCGGCGCTTTCTGTGTCGGTTACGGTTCTTCCTCCGGTTCGGTCGGATCGTTTTCCTGATATTCCCGGTCGAATGCCTCGGCGAGTAAGTCGATCTGCTCGACGGTGTACTCCGGGTCTTCGATATCCTGCCGCGGTTCAAACTGTGCGCCGGATATACAGGTTCCGGTCGTCATATTGTATTCAACGATGCCTTTGTCAAAAAACGTAATATTCCCCTGCTCGTCAGCGGAGCATGTCTGATAGGAATACTCGAATGCAAAGCGGTCGGGCAGCGCCGATTCTTCATCGGCGGCCGTATCCTCCCAGATCCGTTCAAATGTGATCAGCGCTTTTCTGACAACGCCGGTATTGTTTGGCAGTTCTGCGAAATGATCCAGCCGGATCTGCACGGGGTCGCCCGGCATCAGGGATACATAGTCTTTTTCCGTCCATTCCGAGGAATCCGTTTTGACCGTGACACTGTAAGGAACAGTAAGCTGCTTGTTCAGCTCGTATACCCGTTTCATTTTTTCATCCCGGCTCAGTTTTTCTGCTTCTGCGGGATCATACGCAACCGGATACACAAACAAGTTGAAAGTAGTCGGGAGCTCTGCGCCGGTCATGCGGTTCAGCATTGCACGGACATCCGCCTTTGAGAACTTCTGGTCGTTATTGAAATCCTTCACGCCGCTGTAATCGGCTTGGCCGAAGGCGAGATGCCGGAGCTGCATGACGTCCGCATCATCACGGGAAAACATCAGTTCCCGCTTCATCAGTGTCACGTCACGCGCATCCAGAATGTTGTTCTTGTCCAGATCGCCGACCTTGTCCATGACCGGCGGCGGGCCGTAAAGCACCATGGCGACCTGCTGATCCGCCGGGGAGAATGCCGCTTCAGCGGAATTTCCGCCGACGGCCGTGCTGATTGCCGCCGCAAACAGTGCAGCGGTCAGGCGTGTCTGTTTTGAATGCTTCATAATATGTCACCCTTTCGTTCGGGATATGTCATTCCGGGAGATTCTGTTCCGGTGTCAGGCATTCATGCATCCGGAATTCTCCGGTGTTGACGTCCCATTCAATCAGGAGCTTGTCAAAATACTCTTCTTGCCCGTCCGCATAGCGGGTATAGGTCGGGAAGCTGCTGTGGTATTCGCAGAGCGACATCATCGGTGCAGGCAGTCCGTCATCCGAATCCTCGCTGTCCCCGCTGATGACCGCCGTCAGAGGCTGATCCTCAAAGGGCATGGACAGCGTGATTTCCGTCCGGTGCTGACACACCGCGCCGGTTTCATCCGCGCCGTCATCAAAGAATGTATTGGGCGCAAAGCCGTCCGGCACCTTCATCCGATAGATCCTTTCCAGCGCGGAGCCCCAGAACGGTTGCTCTCCGCTTTCCAGGTCATAGGGCAGGAGCTTCTTATTCTGCTGTTCCGGCGTGAGAGAATAAACAAATTCAGGCGCAGGGGCATCGTTCCGGTCAAGATAGTTTTCGATCCGCCTGAGCCGGAGATTTGCCTCCTCTGTCAGTCTGAACCGTTCTTCCATGACCTCCGGCACTGCATCTGAGAAATACGGAACCGGTCTGAAATACAGTGTGAAGCTGACGGGACGTTTGTTTTCTGCATCGGCCTCGCCGGTCAGATGCTGCATCAGAGCGCGGGCGTCCGCGCCGTCGTCGTCCGTGTCAAAGAGGAAATCGGCTGTATAGGAGTAGTTTTCCGCGCCTTTCAGAAGCCGCTGCTTGATCAGCGACAGATCGCGGGCATCGAGCACCTTGTCACCGTTGAGATCGCCGCTGACGGGCTTTTCAAAATCCGGGCCCGGGCCGTAAAGAATCTGCATGGTTCTCTGATCGGTCGCGGCCAGATAGACGGATGCATCCACAGGGACGGTTCCGCCCGCGGAAATGCCGAGTGCCGCCGCGAATACCGCAGCGGTCATGGCTGTCTTTGCGTCCTTTTTCATCTGATTGTCCTCCCCTGATTCTGTCGGAGTGAAGCCGCTGCCGAATGCATCGGGCTTCACATAGCTATACACTTTAATTATAACAGATTCCAAGCGGAATGTCAAGCCGGTTTCAAGAACGAACGTGATTTTTATGCAACATTATCAATGCGTCGGCTCTTGACGAACCACTCTGAATTGTGTATAATGAAAACAACTCCGGTTCTGTGCGGGAAACAGGGCGCCTCCGGCATCCGTTCTGCCGTGAAGGGGTACGGCATGCGGCGCCTGCAAGCGGAATGCTCCGCACAGAAAAGCGGAATCCCGCAGGGAAGCCTGACAGCGGATGCTGTACACGGGAAAGACCGGTGACGCACGGCTGCTGCTCCGCACACCGGATTGACAGGATACTGCCGTCTGCCGGGGACAGGAGTCAGTTTTACGGGAGCGCCGGTGTGTGACCGGGGCTGCATTGACTCCGAACAGGCGGCGGCCTGATGGATCCGGATGCTGCGGGAGTGGCTGCACATGATCGCAGCGGTCTTGCTGGCTCCTGCGGGAGATGCTTTTTTCGCGGCGGATTTGCCGCATCATTCAGTTCCGTCAGCCCTTTATCGGCAGACGGTCAGCCGTGTCTGCCGCTTCGGATGTGTACGGGCATCCGGTCTTTGGCAGACGGCGTTTTCTATGCATGTGGGATCAGCCGGGGGGACTTTTCCGCAATGCACAGGCTGTTCGGATTCGGTGCGGTCATCATGCCGGGAGCACAAACCGGTGTCCGGCCGCGTCTGATCTGAACATTCCCAGGTTCATCTTATCACAGGATTACGTAAAAATCAAGCAGTTCCGCACATCTTTGGAAACAGTCACAATCTGCACCGGAAAAGTTTGGACGAAATTCCATGTAACCTTTTTCGCGTTTTCGAGTATCAGAGCAAGATCGGCGCGTTTTGCGGCAGATGACCGGCGGAACAGAGAAACGGAGGGCGGCGCATGACAGTCTGGAATCCGTGGCACGGATGCAAAAAGCTGAGCGCAGGCTGCGCAAACTGTTATATGTACCGCCGGGATGCTTCGGTCGGTCGGGACAGCACGATTGTTGCAAAAACGGCGGGCTTCCGTCTGCCGGTGCAGCGAAAGCGGGACGGCTCCTATAAGCTGAACGATCCGGAAACCGTTTTTGCCTGCATGACCTCCGATTTCTTTCTGGAGGACGCCGATGCATGGCGCCCGGAGGCATGGGCGATGATCCGCGAGCGCAGCGATCTGCATTTCACAATCATCACCAAGCGGATTTCCCGCTTCACGGTCGGACTGCCGGAGGACTGGGGCAGCGGCTGGCCGCATGTGACGGTCTGTGTGACCTGCGAAAACCAGCAGGCGGCGGACAGCCGGATACCGTTGCTGCTCTCTCTGCCGATTGTACACCGGCATATTATTCATGAGCCGATGCTGGAGGCGGTTGACATTGCGCAATATCTGCAAAGCGGCCTGATCGGGCATGTCAGCTGCGGCGGCGAATCCGGAGAGAACGCCCGCCTCTGCCGCTACGAATGGATCTTATCGGCGCGCGAGCAGTGTATGCGCTGCGGCGTACCGTTCACCTTCCGGCAGACCGGCGCGCGCTTTGAAAAGGACGGAAAAATCTACCGGATTCCGCGTGCGCTGCAATTATCGCAGGCGAAGAAGGCCGGAATTAACACGGGAGGTGCCGTTTGAATTACGGAAAAACGATCCGAGCCTGCTTTGTCGGGTATATTGTGCAGGCTATCGTCAACAATTTTCTGCCGCTGCTCTTTCTGACGCTTCAGCGGCAGTACGGCATTCCGCTCGGGCAGATCACGGCGCTGATTACGGTGAATTTCGCGGTGCAGCTGACGGTCGATCTGCTGTCTGCATTCTGGCTCGACCGCATCGGATACCGCCGCGGGATTGCTGCGGCGCATGTGTTCTCTGCGGCGGGACTGCTTCTGCTGCCGGTGCTGCCGGAGCTTCTGCCGCCGTTTCCGGGTATTCTTGCCGCGGTGGTGCTGTATGCCGTCGGCGGCGGTCTGCTGGAGGTGCTGGTCAGCCCGATCATGGAGAGATGCCCGACGGAGAACAAGGAAACCGCAATGAGCCTGCTGCATTCGTTCTATTGCTGGGGGCAGGTCGGCGTGGTGCTGGGCTCGACGCTGTTTTTCCGGTTCGCAGGGATCGGAAGCTGGAAGCTGCTCGCCGTGCTCTGGGCGGTGATTCCGGTCTGCAACGGCTTTTTCTTCCGCAGCGTGCCGATCGCGCCGCCGGTCGCACCGGATGAGGCACAGATCCGTCCGCGGGCGCTTTTGAAAAATAAGCTGTTTCTGCTGTTCCTGCTGATGATGGTCTGTGCGGGCGCGGCAGAGCTTTCGGTCAGTCAGTGGGCGTCCTTTCTGGCAGAGCAGGCGCTGCATATCAGCAAGACGGCCGGTGATCTGGCCGGGCCGATGATGTTCGGCGTGCTGATGGGTTCCGCAAGGATGTTTTACGGGAAATACGGCGCAAAAATCCCGCTGGAGCGCTTCATGACCGGCAGCGCGGTGCTCTGCATCATATCTTATCTGATGATTGCGCTGTCGCCGGTGCCTGCGGTCAGTCTGGCGGGCTGCGCGCTCTGCGGGCTGTCCGTCGGGATTATGTGGCCGGGGACATTCAGCATGGCTTCTGCCTCGCTGCGGCGCGGCGGCACGCTGATGTTCTCGCTGCTGGCGCTCGGCGGCGACGTCGGATGCGGCGGCGGCCCGACGCTGGCCGGTGCGGCTGCGGGAACCGGCAGTATCCGGACGGGGATTCTGGCCGCTGCGGTTTTCCCCGCCGGGCTGATTCTGTGTATGTTTCTGTTGAAACGTGAAAGGAGCAGATTATGAACGATATCAATGTGTATCAGCAGTATTTTGCGGCAAAATGCGTATATAACGGTGTGGAACGCAGGGGCGCGGCGGTGTCGCTGACTGCGGCCTCGGGTGAGGGGCAGATCCGCTATACGGTGCAGGTGTCGTTTTTCCCGCACCGGGATGCAGAGGATTTCGGCATCAGCTATGACGCGGCCGCGGAAAAGGTGCTCTATGAAGCAAAGGGCAGACGCTCCAAAAAGCGCGAGCAGGCGCTCATGGAAACGCTGCGGGCAGAAGCGGATGCCCTTGCCGGAACGCTGGACGGCAGCATCTTCTGGGAGCAGCCGCTGATCGAAGCGCGGCTGGGATAAGCGGATTCTGAAACGAATATTTATAATTGCGGCGAAATCCGCAGAAGCCCGCTTTTTTCGCTGAAATCCGATTGACAAGCACGCGGCCGCTGTGGTATAATCAAAATATATATTGTATACTGCCGCCGCCGGGAGATGCGTCATGCGGAACGGCGGCGGTGAAACGGGAGGAAACTGCCATGAAACAGGTTCCGTCGCGGCTGCGTGTGCCGCTGTATCTCGCGGGCGCCGCAGTCATTGCGCTGCTCGGCGGCCTGCTGCTGCTCTGGGCAGTCGGCCATGCGGATTTCTCATTCAATCACGGCAGGAACGAGAGCTCGGTCTATGCGGATATATACTTTATCATGGTGCCGGTGCTCTGCATCGTCTGCGCATTTGCAGACCGTTCCCTCTATCCGGAATGGTATAAGAGCCGAGCCGTACACTGGCGGCTGCTACGTGGATTTGCCGTCATGCTGACGGTGCTGATCTGCTATTTTGCAGGCGGCTATATCGCGGTGATGCTGAAAGGATAATCATAAAGGAAGGCGTCTGGAAAATGAAAAAAACGTTTTCTCTGTGCCTGAGGCTGGTGTGCTGGCTGCTGACAGCCGCTCTGCTGATTGGCGGATATGTTTTCGTTTGTTCCAATCTGTACCGCAACAACGTAATAAATACAATGGAACTGCTCCGGAAAAGCGTGGAAACAACGGCCTTCCCGGATGAAACGCGCGGCATGCTCGGCATTGTATTGGATACGAGCGGCTTGATTCGTTCGTGGTCACAGTCGCATCTGGAACTGTCATCCGCGGATTCCAGGGAACTGATGACGATGGTTGCAGAACAGGCGAAGGATGGCCTTCCGGACAGTGATGTATTCGATTACATATATTATAAGGATGTCAAATACCGCTTGCTGAGAAGGCCGCTTGCATCCGGCTGCGAGATTGCAGTTGCGGAATGCAGTGCGGAGCAGGCAATGGGCGGGAAGATACAGTATGGCGGATATGCGCTGATCGCGGCAAATCTGCTGTTGCTGCCGGTGTTTCTGCTCCTGCGGAGGCGGAAGCCGCCGGCTGCGGAACCGGACAACGATACAAATAAAGAGGGGTGAGCACATATGCAGCGGAGATTCCGCCTGCGCTTTATGGTCATCAGTTGGCTTCTGCTGATGCTTCTGCTGATTGCAGCCTGTGTGGGAATCAGTGCGTACATGTACCAGTCCTCGGTCAATGATACGGAAAAGGCACTTCAGGCTTCCGTGGAAACTTTGAATTTCCCGGATCCGACGCGCGGCATGGTCGGCGTCATGACGGATGACCACGGGATCCCGCGCATGTGGGCAAGCTCGCATATGAATGTGACAGAGCACACGCTGACGATGATGGTCAAGCAGATTGAACCGAAGGGCAAAAAGAAAACCGGCACTTTTTATTATGAGGATGTCAAATACCGCTATCTGTCCGTGCCGGATACGCTCGGCGCCCGTACGGGCATTGCGGAGTGCTCCGGAGAGCAGGAGCTGATGAAAACGCTGAAGCGAAACTGCATGATTATCTCGCTGCTCGGCATGCTGCTGCTGGTGCCGGTCTGCGCGATGCTGACAAAGTGGGTCAGCAAGCCGATGGAGGCCGCATGGGATAAACAGAAAAGCTTTGTGTCTGACGCGACGCATGAGCTGAAAACGCCGCTGACTGTCATTGCGACGAATACAGAGGCGGTGCTTGCGAATCCGGATGCAACAATCGGCAGCCAGGAGCGCTGGCTGGACAGCATTCACGGCGAAACCTCGCGCATGTCAGGGCTGGTCACGAACCTGCTGTTTCTGGCGAAGATTGACGCCGGGGAGATCCATCTGGCGGCGGAGCAGATTCCGATCACGGAGCGGCTGGAAGAAATGTGCATGGAGCGCGAGAGCGAATTCTTTGAGGCCGGGCGCGTGTTTGAATACGACATGACGCCGGATCTGCAATATTACGGCGACTGGAAGCTGATCCGGAAGATGACGGAGGAACTGCTTTCCAACGCGCGGATGTATACGCCGGAGGGCGGAACGATCCGCATGATCGTCAACCGCGACCGGAAGCAGCGGCTGCGTATGGTGATGTCAAACAGCGGCGGCGAGCTGAAGCCGGAGGAGCTGGAGAAGCTCTTTGACAGGTTCTACCGCGCCGATCCGTCCCGTGCGCGGGAAACCGGCGGGTACGGCCTCGGACTCTGCGTGGCCAAGAGCATCGCAGAGCTGCATAACGGCACGATTACAGCGGAGAGCCAGAACGGAATTAACGTGTTTACGGTGATTTTAGGCGAAACGGAACGGAAAGACAGCAAAAGCGACAAAAAAGAGTGAAAATATGCCCCTCGGTTTTACGCTCCGAGGGGTTGACTTTTCTGCCGATATGTGGTATTATATACAAGTCGCCGCAAGACAGCGACAAAATCTCCGAAAAAAGTCGCCCGAAGGGGTTGACAAAATGCCGGAGATGTGATATAATAAGGAGGTCGCCTCAGAAAGATCTGAGCACGGCAACCTGATTCACGGCACCTTGAAAATTGAACAATGCAACCAAAGAGGAACCCTTGAAGATTCCGTATTTACTGAGGAAACGAGGTAGATACAACGTCGAGGCGCGACGGTAAAGAGCGCAAAGAAGTAATTGCGAGTGATCGTAATGACTAGGATTTAATGATCTTACTTTTGAAAAAAGAGTGAGATGATTATATACAAACTTTTTTAAGAGTTTGATCCTGGCTCAGGACGAACGCTGGCGGCACGCTTAACACATGCAAGTCGAACGGAGTTAGATTGGAGCTTGCTTTGATCTAACTTAGTGGCGGACGGGTGAGTA
>JAEEGL013620768.1_pt1 | contig 38038 bp, 37 predicted proteins | sample 9134231 | NCBI WGS metagenome assembly JAEEGL01 (sample SAMN16246548, study PRJNA631951) | gut metagenome | biome: gut microbiome; feature: rumen; material: fiber-attached | host: Bos | place: Iran: Karaj | collected 2018-10
ATAAGTCGGACGCGGTCTATGTGCATAACGGTACGAGCAATAGTGGTGATGATAGTGGAAATCATAACAACGACCGTAGAAATAGTCATATTCCCAACATCTATGTACATGCCACCAAGTAGGATAATATCCCCAATAAAATGGTGAATGCCAGCACACCCAATGAGGTCCCCAGAACCAATCATAGATGATAGGACGGCGATAATAAACAGGCTCAATGATGTACGCATCACCGTAAATATACGCATCACCAACGATTTGTACCTTCGTTTGCTTGGTTACACGATCCTTTTCAACAAGAATACTTGCTATATCTTGAAAAATATCTTTGGCCAAAACGGCTTGAATAATCACTAAATGGTCGTCTTTTTCACGCGTTTCGAGCACACGCAAATAATCAATTTCGCCATCACCATTTAAATCCAAATTATTTAATGCTACTTCGGGGTCATTGAGTTTGCGTTCAAATTCCTCCAAGTCTTTGCTATCAGCAAATAACGTAGCAACAATTTTCAAATCTAAAGCCTCCGAAATATCGGCGTTCGTGGAAGTCACGGTTATCTTGCTGTTTGCAGCGAAACAAAACGAAGACAGCCAACCTAACATTACCAAAAAAACAAAACGTCTCATAATCATATCAATTAAAGGGTTTGTATATCTTGTAGTTTGGTACATTATTCAACAATCGTACCAAACAAATAATCGGTGCGAAGATACTACTTTTATTCTAAAAAGAAAAAAAACACACCATGGATATTCTTCGCAGGTGTGTTCATTGATTTATGTGCTATTTTTTTAGTCTTTACCTTGCTCTTTTTTTACCAACGATATTAGTTTTTTGAAAAAATCACTATCAAGCAAATACGAAAGAAAGGCAAACATAAAAACCAAAGAAATTTGGTAAAAACACATGGTATAACGCCACGTGGTACATGGGCACGAAATGGTTTGACCGCCAATGATAAAAATAAAAGAAAGCATAAAGACGAACAGGCAGAGCCATGCTCGGTCTTTGAAACATTCTTTTCGCATCATGATAAAGAAAAGTAATGCCGAAATTACAGCACATATCCAATAAATAACTTGTGCAATACGCCGCACTCCATCGGTCTTTTGAAAGAACGAAACTTCGCGTTTAAAATCGGTCAAATCTATACCATAATACTGTTGGTATAAATCTGGGACACTAAATACCGTATTTTCTTCGGCAAATGGATGAAATTTGGTGTTACTCCACAACGAAGGCAATATGTAAAGTTTGCAATAGCGAAAAGGTTCCTGTTTCACCAACTGATCTGCATAGCGACCAAAAACTTCACTGGATATAATCCATTGTAGGCCAAGAAGACGTTTAAATTCCATGCATTTTTTGAACGTATATTGCTTATAAGGGCCTTTGTTATTCCACATATAATCCGTAGAGAACGTACGCTCTGCTGAAAAGACAGAATCGGGTACGCTTTGCATATAAACGTGCAGTTTCCGTACTTCAGAGCCGTGAAATTTCCGCATAGGTATTTCTTTAGCCTCGGGGAAGAGGACCGAAGCGTTGTTTATTTTCTGCCAACCTGCAAAGCCCGCAAAAACATCTCTATCGGTTACCTCTTTATACTCGGCTCTCGTGGTTTTGTAGAACAATACCCCTAACAAGGGTGGAAGTAGTAACAAAAACCACGGGACTATCTTCCGAACACCCAGCAAAGAAACAATATAGGTTACTAACAGCACAGGGATGAAAAACAAACCGCTATAACGTATGCTGCACATTGGCCATAAGATAATCAAGCCTATTATCATCCAAGTATAGGAGCGTTTGTGGATGGTCCATAAACACGCCGTCATAAACAAAGCACACAAAGAAGTAAAGATACTATCGCTCATGATATAGTTGGTGCTAAAAATTAATCTTGCAGATAGGATAGCCAACAAGGACATCGCCCAGAAGATTCCGTTTTTGATTTTAAGCACATACTTCGCCGAAAAAAGCAAAATCAACGTGCTTACGGCAAACATAAGGTATTGCGACCAAAAGATACCGCTCAATTTAGGCGTAATACCATGCACAAATTGCAAAAAGTGCGGATAACCATTGGGGCGATAAATATCAAAATCGTCATCCATGGCTGTCTTTACGTATGTGTTGGAGTCGGGATAGATAAACGGTATTTCATAATAGGTCCTCATAAATGCTCCGATTCCCAACAATAGGATTATCAGAACAGCCAGCGATATAAGTTGTTCGCGATGGCACATAAACGTCCAAAAAGACTCCATTTTCACTTCGGGTTGTTCTTCTTGAATCGTTACCGTTTCTTCTTCCTGTACTATTAACTCCTTTTGTTGTTTCAATTTCTTTTTCATCATCTTTATTTATTTTTTCATTTTAATATTTTGTTCCATACGTTGGCGTTCATTTTGTTCCACGCTATCCAGTATCAGTCCACAGACAAAAATCAATAACGCCATGATGAATATCCCGCTGGCAAGCACGGCTGACGGCACCTTGGAGACATAATGCGTCTGAACAAACTCCACTACCGTAGGAATACCAATTATCAGAGATATAAACACCAGTATCAACGTTAGCCACGAAAAGAAAGATAGTGGCCGATAATGGCGATACATATTGAAGATCGAAATGAGAACCCGCATCCCGTCTGAATACGTGTTGAGTTTGCTCTCACTGCCTTCGGGACGCTCCACAAAATCAATCGGCACCTCCACAATACGCAACTTATAATTCAGGGCAAAAAGGGTCATCTCGGTTTCTAATTGAAAGCCGTCATTCAACACGGGGAAGGCCTTTACAAACCGATTGGAAAAGCAACGATAACCCGTCATTATGTCGTGCAGTTGAGCGTTAAAAATACGGTTGATGGTTGAACGCACCAAATTGTTACCAAAGCCGTGAAACTTACGAGTGTTTTCTTTGTAATAAGTCCCATTGGTTAAGCGGTCACCAATCGCCATGTCGGCTTGCCCTTGTGCCACAGGATGTACTATATCGTGTACCAACGAGGCTGGATACGTATCATCTCCATCTACCATCACATACAAGTCGGCATCAATATCACGGAACATACTCCTTACCACAGAACCTTTCCCTTGCACATATTCGTGACGCACGATAGCCCCTGCTGCAGTCGCCTCTTGGGCAGTTTTATCCGTGCTATTGTTATCATAAACATAAATATCCGCCTGAGGAAGTTCACGCCGAAAATCACTCACTACTTTACGTATGGTTATCTCCTCGTTATAACAGGGAATCAGCACTGCTATCTTTTTCATCTCCATATATGAATGTATTTTTTAATGCAAAACGAACCAGAAAAAAGTTGATTGGCACTACGATACACAACACGAGTACGGGTGCCACCAACTCAGACAATCCGAGCCAAATAAACAAGTTAAGCAATAGAAAATGCAACGCATAATTGATGGCATGTGACCCTAAAAATTTAAGCGTTTTGAGCCAACCAAAAGTCGTCTTAAAAGCAAATCGTACCGAAGCAACATAATTGAAAATCAAACTCCCCACATACCCGCAAGCATATGCACCATTATACGGCATCGCAACCCAATGAAGCATGACATAGTAAATTCCGTAGTGTAAACCTGTCGCCACCACACCCACAATAATCCATCTCAAAGCCTCAGCATTAAAGATAGTTTTTTGTAGTAAATCCGCTATATCCAGACGGTTCTTCTCCCTATTCATAACTTGCACGAATGCCATGACTTCGTAAAAGTACTATTTTTTTTAGATGTAAAAAAATATACTCCACTTTTAAATCCTATTCAAATTAGCCGTGCAAAATGCGACTTCGATTTTTGCCACACATACCTCATCGCATCCAACCCAAAACCGAAAGACACGCAAACATATCGTTTTTCATACAGAACACTAACGCTACCCCGAACATAGTCCCCGAAAGAGGAATGAGTAAAACAACAAACAGCGTGATAAAGTTAGCCTTTTAAATACATCAAACGCCCGTAGTTTTTAAGAAATCTTCAACTCTTTTCTTCTACGTTCGTAGTATTCATGCCGTTTGGGATTTTCGGGGAACCAACCGCGTAACACACGCTTCTCTTGCTGTAGCACTTCATGAATGCCCCAAAAGCAAGAGAAAGCAAATGCTGCCAAAATCGTGGAACCAATATAGTTTTCAATCAGCAATGAAGCCACTGTACAGATGACTCCTACCACAAAAAAGGCCCACCAACCTTTGCGTCAAAAACAGTATTCAAGTTTGATCGTGATGGGATGGCATATCCCAATACTCAAAAAAACAGCAGCACCAATAATAATTCCTGTATAATTCATATCGTACCTAAATTTATCGCAAGTAAAAATAGTATATATTTTCTTAAATTCGTTTTAAGTTTTTCTTAAGATATGAAACTTGATTGGCTAATTCGGCTTCTATATCACGCTCAAAATCCTTCGGTTCAGTAGTCGGAGCATAGCGTTGGCTCGTTTTACCATCTTTGGAGTTGAAAACTTGGTAAAAATTTAGAAAATATCGCCATGCACAGACGGTTTGTTTCGAAGCACATGGCGATAGGAAAATTACATCATTGCCATGAGGAAGTTTTCGTAACCAATTTTTTCGATCAATTGGAGGTACTGTTTTTCCCAAGCCATGTGGTCTTTCTCGCCGTCAATCCACTTTTCGATGAGTTTCTTAGTAGGATAATCGTCGTTGAAAGCCTCTGCCAACTCGCTGAGTTCCTTCACTGCCTCAGGTTGGTAGTCGGACTCGATTTGTTTCTTCGGGTCGTCATAGAAGGGGAACTCAACGGTCTTCATAGCCTCTTGGAGGTCAGCAGGTTTGCAACCAAGTTCCACCAAACGGTTGAGCACTTCTTCTGCCTCTTCCCACTCTTCTTCGGCTTCTTCTTTCCACTTATCAGCCAACTTGTTCCAGCCTTGCAGACGGCAATAAGCCGAGAAAGCGAAGTGTTGTTTACTGTTTCCAAACCATACTGCACCTGCATAGGCGAATCCTTTTAATGCTTCTTCTTTTGTCATAATTGTAAAAATTTATTGGTTTATATTAAGTATTTTTAATGCTTCAATCAACATCTCAAGTGTCGGTATCATCCCCATAATTTCTTCCTCATTCCCTAATTTTGGCGTTACCTCTGCACGAATACTATCATGTATTCTTTTCGCTTGTTTTTGCATCGTACGCCCTTTGTCTGTAAGCGACACGATACGTTGGCGAGTATCTTTTTCCCCTCGTGTACGTGTAACGAGACCCGCTTTTTCCATCCGTTGAATAAGGGGCGTGATGGTGTTTGTGTTCAATAACAGCCGTTTGCCAATGTCGCACACAGGTTGCTTATCCTGCTCCCACAGCACGAGCAACACAAGATACTGCGGATACGTGATACCAAGCGGCTCCAAATAAGGTTTATAAGCCCCCATCGTAAGCCGTGCTGCCGTGTATAAACGAAAACACAACTGATTATCTAAATGCTGTTCATTTTTATTCATAACTTATGTCGTTCACGACACAAAAGTAGGAAATAAAATTTATGTCGCAAACGATATTTTTATTTTCTTAAAGTTTGTGCAATTTTTCTTAAAAAAAGAACTAATTTTAGATAATTTAAAAAGCGTTGTAAGTTTAGCATTAAGATACAGACATAAAACTTAGAAAAATTGTCTTGTTTTTTGCTTTTTGAGGCTACGATTGATGGTTATTTTGGGATACAACAAGTTATGTAAACCATAAAAAAGTTCGGTGCAATCAAAAGCAAAAAAAGGCATGCCTCTTGACACACCTTTTTTCGCAGTAAGAACCTTAAAATAACTATTTTTCGTTTTCTTTGCTCGTTACGGTTATCCTATCAAACGCTCCAAAACCCGTTCCTGCAGGAATCAAATTACCACAAATAACGTTTTCTTTCATTCCCAACAAATAATCCGTTTTGTGAGCGATTGCCGACTCGTTGAGCACTTTGGTCGTTTCTTGGAAGGAAGCCGCAGACATGAACGATTTGGTTCCCAAAGCGGCTTTGGTTACACCTTGCAAGACCTGTTTTGCTGTTGCAGGAATGGTATCTCGCACGGTAACCAACATCTTATCTTTACGGCGTAAAGCACTGTTTTCGTCGTGTAATCTGCGTGTATTGACCATTTGTCCTTTTTGCAAATTCTCGCTATCGCCTGGGTCGGTTACTATTTTTTTACCGAACAAACGGTCGTTTTCGTCCAAGAAATCCAATTTATCCACCAACTGCGAAGCCATGAAATTCGTGTCGCCCGCGTCAATGATTTCCACTTTTTTCATCATCTGACGCACGATAACCTCAAAGTGTTTATCATCAATTTCCACACCTTGCAAACGGTACACCGATTGGGCTTCGTTCACGATATACTCCTGCACAGCCGTTGGACCTTTGATATCCAAAATATCACTTGGCGTTTCCACACCATCGCACAAACAAATACCAGCACGCACATAATCGCCGTCCTGTACCAGCAACTGCCGTCCTAATGGCACAAGGTAATTCTTTGTGACGTTTTCATTCACACGCGAGGTGATGATTATTTCGCGATTACCACGTTTGATTTTGCCCAAACTAACGAAGCCGTCAATTTCGCTCACAACCGCAGCATTAGACGAGTTACGAGCCTCAAACAACTCCGTTACACGAGGCAAACCACCCGTGATGTCACCAGCCGTACCCATCGAACGCGATTGCGTGTAGAGGTAATCACCCTTCTTTACAGTGGCACCATCCGCAAACACAAGCACACTATGCACAGGCAAGATGTAATTGCACAAGACGTTGCCTTTTTTATCCACAATTTCCGCCGCTGGAATCTTGGTTTTATCCTTCGATTCGGTGATGTAAATCTCCCGTTTGCCCGTTTGTGGGTCAGTACGCGTCTCGGTATTAATACCTTCACTCAAATCGCGATACTTCACCTGTCCATCGTACTCAATGATAAGCATGGTTTTGTAAGCATCCCATTCGCAGACCAAAGTCCCTTCGGGGTAGGTCTTGCCGGGTGTGATGTAGAGGCGAGCACCGTAAGGGATGGAGAAGTTTTGGAGGATATTGCCTTTTTTATCCAACACGTGCAGGTCGTTATAGTGGCTCACCACGATGTTTGAACCGTCTGCAAGCGTCAACAAACGCAACTCTTCAATCTCAATTTTTCCCTCTTTTGCCAAGGTGAAACTGTTTGCCACAGCCGTATTTCCAGCCACACCACCCGAGTGGAATGTACGCAAAGTCAACTGTGTACCCGGCTCACCGATGGCTTGTGCAGCAATCACACCGACTGCTTCACCTTGTTGCACCAAAGCACGCGTTGCCAAGTTACGACCATAGCATTTTGCACAAACGCCACGGCGACTCTCGCAAGTCAATACGCTTCGGATTTCCACTTCGGCAATGCCTGCTTCTTCAATCTTGTCGCAAACACTTTCCGAAATCTCTTCGCCACCTGCCACAATCAGTTTTCCATTACTATCTACAATATCTTGCAAGGCTGTACGACCTAAAATTCGCGAACGCAAAGGCACCGAAACCGCACCATCTTGCTCGATAGCACGCACGGTCAAACCACGCAAGGTACCACAGTCCTCTTCGGTGATAATCACATCGTGTGCCACGTCCACCAGACGTCTGGTCAAGTAACCTGCATCGGCTGTTTTCAAAGCTGTATCCGCCAAACCTTTACGAGCACCGTGCGTCGAGATGAAGTACTCCAACACACTCAAGCCCTCTTTAAAGTTGGACAAAATCGGGTTTTCAATCGTCTGACGGCTATCCAAAGCACCACCTTTTTGTGGCTTTGCCATCAAACCACGAATACCTGCCAACTGCTTAATCTGCTGTTTCGAACCACGGGCACCCGAGTCCATCATCATGTACACCGAATTGAAACCCTGTTGTGCTCCTGACATACTTTCCATCAAGGCTTCCGTGATTTCCGTATCAATCATCGACCACGTATTAACGACACTGTTGTAACGCTCGTCATCGCCCATTTCACCCGAATTATACTGGTCCATAATGTTGGCAATTTGCGAGTTACCTTTGGCAATCAACTTCTCTTTTTCGTCAGGGATTAAAATATCGTCCAAGTTAAACGAAAGACCTCCGCGGAAAGACATATTGTAACCCAACGACTTGATGCCGTCCAAAAATTCTGCCACACTCACGCAACCGCTGTAACGGATAACCTTGCTGATGATGCCTTTCAATTTACCTTTGGTAATCAGGGTATTTTCAAACGGCATCCCTTTGGGCAAGTACGAGTTCGCCATGATTCGACCCGCAGTCGTCTCGATGATTTGGTTATCCTCCATCCGCACACGCACAAGAGCATGAATGTCAATCACGCGTTCGTTGAGAGCAATCATTACCTCCTCTTTGGAACCGAACAACAAACCCTCACCTTTCGCTCCCGGCAACTCTTTGGTGATGTAATACAAGCCAAGAATCATATCCTGCGAAGGCACCGTGATTGGGTTACCGTTGGCAGGGTCTAAGACGTTATGGCTACCTAACATCAGCAGTTGAGCCTCCAAAATAGCAGCATTAGACAAAGGCAAGTGAACAGCCATCTGGTCGCCGTCAAAGTCCGCATTAAAACCACTACAAGCCAGCGGGTGCAACTGAATAGCCTTACCTTCAATCAACTTAGGTTGGAAAGCCAAGATACCATGTCGGTGCAAGGTCGGAGCACGGTTGAGCAACACGGGATGCCCGAGCATAATGTACTCCAAAATATCCCACACCACAGGCAACTTGCGAGCAATCACCTTCTTGGCACTCTTCACCGTCTTCACCACACCACGTTCCAACAAACGCCGAATGACGAAGGGTTTGTATAATTCAAGAGCCATATCTTTTGGCAAACCACACTCGTGCATACGCAACTCGGGACCTACCACGATAACCGAACGAGCCGAATAATCCACACGTTTTCCTAACAAGTTTTGACGGAAACGTCCCGTTTTACCTTTCAAGTTATCCGAAAGCGACTTCAATGGGCGAGCCAATTCGCTACGTCCAAGTGCCTTCTTCGTTGCACCAAACAAACTATCAACCGCCTCTTGCAACATACGTTTTTCGTTACGCAAAATCACATCGGGGGCTTTAATCTCAATCAAACGCCGCAGACGATTGTTACGAATAATCACCCTGCGGTACAACTCGTTCACGTCCGAAGTGGCAAAACGTCCACCATCCAACGGAATCAACGGACGAATCTCGGGTGGGATAACCGGCAAGACATGCAACACCATCCATTCGGGACGGTTGGGCACCTTGCAAGAAAGGAAAGCATTGATGATTTGCAAGCGTTTCAGAGCCTCCAAACGACGCGAAGAAGAATTGTCTGTGTGGGCTACATCACGCAACGCATAACTCAATTTTTCCAAATCCAAACGTGCGAGCAAGTCATAGATTGCCTCGCCACCCATCTTGCAGATGAATTTGTTCGGGTCATCGTCTTCCAAACGACTATTTCCTTCGGGCAACGCTTGCATCAATTCTGCGTATGCTGCCTCGTCAATGATACTGCCGTTGTGGATTTCTTCGCCAGCAACGACCGTTCCGTCCATCTCGCCTGCGTTGATAACCACATAACGCTCGTAGTAAATGATACTCTCCAAACGTTTTGCGGGTATACCGAGCAACAAAGCGATTTTACTTGGCAACGAACGCAGATACCAGATGTGAACAATTGGCACAACCAAGCGGATATGTCCCATGCGTTCGCGACGAACCTTCTTCTCCGTTACCTCAACGCCACAACGCTCGCACACGATACCACGATAACGAATACGTTTATACTTTCCGCAATAGCACTCGTAATCTTTTGTGGGACCAAAGATATGCTCGCAAAACAAACCGTCACGTTCGGGCTTGTAAGTACGATAGTTAATGGTTTCGGGCTTGGTTACCTCACCGTGCGAGTTATGCAAAATCTCATCAGGCGAAGCCAAACCAATAGAAATACTATTAAAACCCGTTGACCTTTTCGTTTTATTTTCTGATTTATAAGCCATTTTTCTAACCTTTTATTTTTCTTTATTTTACATCAATATCCTATCCAATTACTCTAACGTTATTGATAGTGCCAAACCTTGCAACTCGTGCAAAAGAACGTTCAACGACTCGGGGATACCTGGCGTTGGCAGTGGGTCACCTTTGACGATTGCCTCAAATGTGCGAGCACGACCGTTAATATCGTCCGACTTAACCGTCAAAATCTCCTGCAACACATTCGCTGCACCGTGTGCCTCCAAAGCCCATACCTCCATCTCTCCAAAACGCTGACCACCCAACTGTGCCTTACCTCCGAGGGGTTGTTGCGTAATCAAGCTGTACGGACCAATCGAACGAGCGTGCATCTTATCATCAACCATGTGTCCTAACTTCATAAAGTAGGTAACACCGACAGTCGTCATTTGGTCAAAAGGTTCGCCCGTTCCACCATCGTACAGTTGCACCTTACCTGAGGAAGGAATACCCGCTTTGGTAGTCCATTCTTTGAGGTCGTCCAAGGTACAGCCGTCAAAAATCGGGGTTGCAAACTTAACGCCCAACTCAGCACCAGCCCAACCCAACACAGCCTCAAAAATCTGTCCGATATTCATACGCGAAGGCACACCCAATGGGTTCAAAACGATGTCCACAGGCGTTCCGTCAGCCATATAAGGCATATCTTCCACACGCACGATACGCGACACGATACCTTTGTTTCCGTGCCGACCAGCCATCTTATCACCCACGCGAATCTTGCGTTTCTTAGCGATATAAACCTTCGCCAACCGCAAAATACCGTTGGGCAACTCATCACCGATAGTGAGGTCAAACTTAGCACGTTTGTGGCGAGCCTCAATGTCTTTCAGTTTATCCAAATAATTCACGATACAGTTGCGAACGAGTTCATTGGTATGCTCATTGCTCGTCCAAGACTGCAACGAAATATACGAGAAATCCAAGTTCTCCAACAACGTGCGGGAGAATTTTTGACCTTGTGCAATCAACTCTGTTCCGATGCTATCCACCACGCCGTTACATGTCTTGCCTTTCAAAAGCGTGTATAACTTGGTGATGAGCAATGCGTGCAATTCGTCGCGTTCCTTATCGAACTGTGCATCCAAGGTCTCGATAGCCGTCTTTTCTTCCTGCTTGCTCTTGCGGTCTTTCACGGCACGCTCGTACAAGTTACGCTCCACAACCACACCGCTCAAAGAAGGACTTGCTTTCAACGAAGAGTCTTTCACATCACTTGCCTTGTCACCGAAGATGGCTTTCAACAGACGCTCTTCGGGGGTTGGATTACTCTCACCTTTCGGCGTAACCTTACCCACAATGATACTACCCGGTTCGATGGGAGCACCGATACGAACGATACCGTTCTCGTCCAAATCCTTCGTCATATCCTCGCTGATATTCGGGATGTCAGCAGTAAATTCTTCCACACCACGTTTGGTTTCGCGAACCTCCAAGAACTCTTCCACCACATGAACAGACGTGAACATATCCTCACGCACGATTCGCTCGGACAGCACGATAGCGTCCTCGTAGTTGTAACCTTTCCAAGGCAGATAAGCCACCTTAAGGTTTTTACCCAAAGCCAACTCACCATTCTGGGTTGCAAAACCTTCGGTGAGGATTTCATTGGCAACCACCCTATCGCCCTTACGAACGATTGGACGCAAGTCAATCACCGTGTTTTGGTTGGTGCGTTGGAATTTCGGGATATTGTATGCTTTTTCAGCCGACACAAACGACACAAATTCTTCGTCTTCTGTGCGGTCATACTTAATTTTTATCACATTAGCATCCACGTAGGTAACCACACCGGGACCTTCTGCCGTGATTTGTGTACGCGAGTCGCGAATCAACTGTCCTTCGATACCCGTACCCACGATAGGTGCTTCGGCATTTTGCAACGGAACAGCCTGCCGCATCATGTTCGAACCCATCAACGCACGGTTAGCATCATCATGCTCCAAGAACGGAATCAAGGCAGCCGCAATAGACGCAATCTGGCTCGGCGAAACGTCCATCAGGTTAATCTTTTTTGGCTCCACAACGGGGAAGTCTGCCTCAAATCTTGATTTTACTTTGTCGCGAATAAAATGCCCGTTCTTGTCCAACGGAGCGTTACCCTGTGCAACGTACAAGTTCTCCTCGTCTTCGGCAGTCATAAACACCACATTATCGTTGTTCAAGTCCACCACACCGTCTTTTGCACGGCGATAAGGCGTTTCGATAAAGCCCAAATTATTTATTTTAGCATAGACGCAAAGCGACGAAATCAGACCGATATTCGGACCTTCGGGCGTCTCAATCGGACACAACCGACCGTAGTGCGTGTAGTGTACGTCTCGCACCTCAAAACCTGCACGGTCACGACTCAAACCACCAGGTCCCAACGAGGACATACGGCGTTTGTGGGTGATAGCAGAAAGCGGGTTTTGTTGGTCCATAAACTGCGAAAGTGCATTCGTACCAAAATAGGTATTGATGACGCTCGTAATAGCCTTCGAGTTGATAAGGTCCATCGGCGTAAACACTTCGTCATCGCGGGTATTCATACGCTCACGAACAGTCCGTGCCATACGATTCAAACCTACCGAGAATTGGTTGTACAACTGCTCTCCAACCGTGCGAACACGCCTATTAGACAAGTGGTCAATGTCGTCCACGTCCGTGTTGGAGTTGTCAAGTGCTACCAAGTTCCGAACAATCTCAATGATGTCTTGGTGAGTCAACACTTTCACGTCAGTTGGCGTATTCAAACCCAAACGGCGATTGATACGGAAGCGTCCAACCTCGCCCAAGTCGTAGCGTTTTTCGCTCAAGAACAACCCTTGAACCAATTCGCGTGCCGAAGCATCATCGGGTGGTTCGGAGTTACGCAATTGACGATAGATGTAGAAAATTGCCTCTTTTTCGGAGTGCGAAGGGTCTTTTTGCAACGTGTTGAAAATCGCCGAATAATCGTTGTCGCTATCCGTTTTGTGCAATAAAATCGTCTTAACACCCGACTCCAAAATGACGGGGATAATATCTTCCGTAATCTCCACTTGACGGTCAACGATAACCTCATTTCGTTCAATGGAAATAATCTCGCCCGTATCTTCATCCACAAAATCTTCTTGCCACGCCTTCAATACTTGTCCTGCCAACTTGCGTCCCAAAGCCGCTTTCAGGTTCTCCTTCGTTACGGTTATTTCCTCTGCCAAATCGAAGCAATCCAGAATATCTTTATCCGTCTCGTAGCCAATCGAACGCAGCAAAGTCGTCAATGGCAACTTCTTTTTACGGTCAATATAGGCATACATCACGTTGTTTATATCCGTTGCAAACTCAATCCACGAGCCACGGAACGGGATGATTCGAGCCGAACTCAACTTCGTTCCATTCGTGTGGAAGAACGTACTGAAAAACACACCCGGCGAACGATGCACCTGACTTACGATAACACGTTCCGCACCATTGATGATAAACGAACCGCGAGGCGTCATATAAGGTATTGTGCCCAAATAAACGTCCTGTACGGTTGACTCAAAATCCTCATGGTCGGGGTCGTTACAATATACTTTCAGTTTAACTTTCAACGGCACAGCGTAGGTCAAACCGCGTTTTATACACTCCGTAATGGCGTAACGAGGTTTATCAACATAGTAATCGATAAACTCCAACACAAAATTGTTACGCATATCCGTTATCGGAAACACTTCGGAAAAAACCTTGTACAAGCCCTCATTACGGCGTTGTTCAGGTGTAGAACCAATTTGAAAAAAATCATGAAATGATTTTAGTTGAACATCTAAAAAGTCGGGATAAGGCATCTGCCGTTGCATTACCGAAAAATTCACCCGTTCTTCTACTGGATATACACTCATTAGACTATATATGATTAAATTATTATTTCAATTCCAAAAATTCACTCGCTTATTTTATTAAACTTTTTTAATAATTTATAGCGAAAATTTAAAGTTTGTTATACTTTTTTAACTTTTTTATTTTTTAGGCTACAAATAGTTTAGACCCTTTTTTGACAAAGAATCTAAACTATTTCGTAAAAATCGGTACGTAACCTAAAAGGCGGAAATTATTTCAATTCCACCGTTGCACCTGCTTCTTCAAGTGCTTTCTTCAAAGACTCAGCAGTTGCTTTATCTACACCTTCTTTTACATTGGCTGGAGCAGCATCAACGATGTCTTTTGCTTCTTTCAAACCAAGACCGGTGTGTTCTTTAACTGCTTTTACAACTTGCAATTTTTGAGCACCTACATCTTTAAGTACTACATCGAAAGATGTCTTTTCCTCAGCGGCTTCTGCACCACCGCCACCTGCTGCGGGACCTGCTGCTACTGCAACGGCTGCAGCGGCTGGTTCAATACCATATTCATCTTTCAATATCTGAGCAAGCTCATTTACTTCTTTTACTGTTAAATTTACTAATTGTTCAGCAAACGCTTTTAAATCTGCCATTTTCGTATCTTTTTTTATAAATTATTATTAATGTTAATTCTATCCACGTTTTTCCAAAGTTGTCAGAATTCCGTGAATTTTGCTTCCACTTGATTGGACAGCAGAGACGACATTCTTTGCCGGAGATTGTAACAAAGCAATTAAATCGCCCAAAAGTTCCTTCTTAGATTTGATAGCAACCAAGACACTCAGTTGATTTGCACCCAAGTAAACATTTTCTTCTACATAGGCACCTTTCAAAACGGGTTTGATGTCTGGATTTTTCTTATCAACATCCTTGAATTTTTTAATCACTTTTGCGGGAGCATTGCCCGTATTACAAAGCATCAGAGCCGTATTTCCTTTAAGTATCGAAAACAAACTTTCGTCCGCAACGCCTTTTTCTTGTAACGCTTTATGGAGCAACGTGTTCTTGGTAACCAACAACTTGATGTCGTTCTTAAAGCATTCGCGACGCAAATCGCTCGTTTGTTCAGCATTTAACCCAGAAATGTCTGTAATGTAAAAATGTTGATACTCATTCAGGTAATCCTTCAATTTTACTATGATAGCATTCTTTTCTTCTTTTCTCATGCTTATTCAACACTTTTAGGATCAACTTTTATACTCGCACTCATCGTAGAGGACAAATAAAGGCTCTTGATATACGTCCCTTTCGCCGTAGCGGGTTTCAACTTGTTTATCGTTTGCATAAACTCTTTTACGTTTTGCACGATAGCATCAGGAGTGAAAGAAACCTTACCCACAGAAGTATGAACAATGCCAAATTTATCCACTTTGAAGTCAATTTTACCTTGTTTTACTTCCTTAACGGCTTTTGCTACGTCATCGGTTACCGTACCACTTTTAGGGTTTGGCATCAGTCCACGAGGTCCCAAAACTGGACCAAGCGTACCCAACTTACCCATGATTTGTGGCATCGTAATAATCACATCTATATCCGTCCAACCACCTTTAATCTTCTCTATGTACTCGTCCAAGCCCACATAATCAGCACCCGCTTCTTGTGCGGCTTTTTCTTGGTCTGCAGTACATAAAGCAAGAACGCGAATTACCTTACCAGTACCGTTCGGGAGAGAAACCACGCCACGAACCATCTGATTCGATTTACGAGGGTCTATTCCCAAGCGTACATCCACATCCACCGAAGCATCAAACTTTGTTGTCGTAATCTCCTTCAACAAACCTGCTGCCTCTTCTATGGTATAAAGTTTGCCAACCTCAATCTTATCGGCAACCAATTTTTGTTTTTTTGTTAATTTAGCCATGATGATTGAAGTTTAATTTTTAACCGTTATACCCATACTTCGAGCCGTTCCAGCCACCATCTTGTAAGCACTTTCCACCGTGAAGCAGTTCATGTCAACCATTTTATCGGAAGCAATTTGGCGACATTGTTCAGCAGTGATTGAACCAACACGGTTACGATTAGGTTCAGCAGAACCGCCTTTCACCTTGGCTGCCTCAATGATTTGTGATACAACTGGAGGAGTCTTAACGATAAACTCGAAACTCTTGTCCGCAAACACAGTAATAACGACCGGTAAAGTCTTACCTGCCTTATCTTGTGTGCGGGCATTAAACTGTTTACAAAACTCCATGATGTTCACACCTTTCGAACCCAATGCGGGACCTACTGGAGGAGATGGGTTTGCTGCACCACCTTTTATCTGGAGTTTAATAAAACCAGCAATTTCTTTTGCCATTTTTTAATTCTTTTTAGAGCATTGCAGACAAATCTACGCTACTCTGGTTACATAATTATAGTTAAACTATCGAGTAGTAATGCGACATGTAACGGTGTCTTCTACTCTCTTTCTACTTGATTAAAACCTAATTCCAGACTCGTTTCGCGTTCAAAAATGGTAACAATTACTTTTAGCCTTCGCTTTTCATTATAAACCAATTCTATCACGCCACTAAATCCGCTGAAAGGACCATCTGCCACCTTCACTTTATCGCCAACATTGAATATCTCATCTAACTGAGACTGAATTGCACTTTCATCGATATTGCCGACAATTTTATTTATCTCCGCCTGCGAAACAGGAGTCGGACGATTCGTAACCTTGTCTTCACTCAAAAAGCCCAACACATAAGGAATGTTACGAAGTAAAGGATAACATTCACGAGTTAAATTACACTCTACCAACACGTAACTCGGAAGCAAGTTATGTTCTTTCACAACGCGTTTACCACCTTGCAAAACAACCACCTTTTCAGTTGGAATCAACACTTGCGAAACATATTCTCTAAATAAAGAAGAAGTCGTTAAGGCACTTTCGATGTATTCGCGTACCTTATTTTCCTTCCCACCTACTACTTTGAGAACATACCAATTTAAATTACCCGTAGCCATCAATTCGTCAACTAAAACAGACCGTAGATAAAGAGCATAAATTTCTCAAAAACCGTATCTATAAGCCAAACCACCAATGCTAATATTATGGAAGCAATTAACACTAACACGGCACTCTGAGAAAGTTCTTTGCGACTTGGCCAGCTTACTTTCTCAACTAATTCGACATACGATTCTTTGACACTTTCAATAAGTTTCATCTCGTAGATTTTTTATTTCGCACGGAAGGAAAGGCTCGAACTCTCGACACCCGGTTTTGGAGACCGGTGCTCTACCAACTGAGCTACTTCCGTGTATCATTTAGCAAAGGTAACAAGATTGCTCCCACTACCTTTGCAACACATCATAAATTAGCCAATCAATTTCGTGATTTGACCTGAACCTACCGTACGACCACCTTCACGGATTGCGAAACGAAGACCTTCCGAGCAAGCAACAGGGTAAATCAACTTAACCGTGATTTCCAAGTTATCGCCTGGCATAACCATTTCGGTACCTTCTGGCAACGTAATTTCACCTGTTACGTCCATCGTACGAATGTAGAACTGAGGACGATAGTGGTTGTGGAAAGGAGTGTGACGACCACCTTCTTCTTTCTTCAAGATATAAACCGAAGCCTTGAACTCGCTGTAAGGTTTAACAACACCCGGGTGCGTAATAACCATACCACGTTTAACTTCGTCCTTATCAATACCACGGAGCAACAAACCTACGTTATCACCTGCTTCACCTTCGTCAAGCAACTTGCGGAACATTTCCACACCTGTAACAACGGATTTCTTGCCTTCAGCACCCAAACCGATGAGCTGAACTTCGTCACCAACTTTTACAATACCTGTTTCGATACGACCAGTTGCTACTGTACCACGACCCGTGATAGAGAACACGTCCTCAACAGGCATCAAGAATGGTTTATCAATGTCACGAACAGGGAGTTGAATCCAATTATCAACTGCGTCCATCAATTCCATTACTTTTTCTACCCATTTCGGGTCGCCATTCAAAGCACCAAGTGCCGAACCACGGATGAATGGAGTGTTGTCGCCATCAAATTCGTAGAAATTGAGCAATTCACGCATTTCCATTTCTACCAAATCCAACATTTCAGCGTCATCAACCATATCACATTTGTTCATAAATACCACCAAACGAGGTACGTTCACCTGACGAGCCAACAAGATGTGCTCGCGTGTTTGAGGCATAGGACCATCAGTTGCAGCAACTACGATGATAGCACCGTCCATCTGAGCAGCACCCGTTACCATGTTCTTCACATAGTCAGCGTGACCCGGACAGTCAACGTGAGCATAGTGGCGATTTGCCGTTTCGTACTCAATGTGAGCCGTGTTAATAGTAATACCACGTTCTTTTTCTTCAGGAGCGTTATCGATTTGGTCGAAAGATTTAACTTCTTGTTGACCAAAACCCTTGTCATGAAGAACCTTAGAAATAGCCGCAGTCAAAGTCGTTTTACCATGGTCTACGTGACCAATCGTACCGATATTAACGTGAGGCTTTGAACGATCAAACTTCTCTTTTGCCATAATTTATTCTATTTATTTTGTTTATATTTTTTCTCTGAGCTGATGGCGGGATTTGAACCCGCGACCTCTTCCTTACCAAGGAAGTGCTCTACCCCTGAGCTACATTAGCAATTAACCTCTGTCATATCCCCCTTAATAAAGAATATCTACCTCCCTTTATTCTTCACACAAAAACGAGCGGAAAACGGGGCTCAAACCCGCGACCCCCAGCTTGGAAGGCTAGTGCTCTATCAACTGAGCTATTTCCGCAAAATACGGTTTGTGGGTGCGGATGGATTCGAACCACCGAAGTCATCGACAGCAGATTTACAGTCTGCCCCATGTGGCCACTCTGGAACACACCCAGTTCTAATTTAAAAATCAAAAAATACAAATAACGCTTTTTTCGAGCCTCTTGTCGGATTAAATATCCTTTGCCTGCGGCAACCCGACTTGACAACTCTTCATCGCCTGTCATCTGAAAGCACGCTTTCGCTGCCATTCGATGAATTTTTGAGCCTCTTGTCGGATTCGAACCAACGACCCCGAGATTACAAATCACGTGCTCTGGCCAACTGAGCTAAAGAGGCAATTATCTTTTAATCTTGCGTGGCTTTTGACCACCATTTTCAGAGCGTTGTAAAGAATCAAATTCTACACCCGAACAATCTAAACGGTAATTGGATATTTTTTCTATATCCTCACGTATCCTCTCTATGCTCGCTTCTTGGTCTTTATTCCAAATCAAGTTCTTCTGACGCATACAACTCGCAATATAACATAAAGATAAGTGTTTCGTTTCTTCATCTTCAATGGTCGTTATGTAATCTACCATATTTTGTATGATTCGACCATAATTGCGCATCCGAATTGTTTCCGAACTTTTTTTGACTTGATCCATCAATAACTCTTTTTTAGTGACCCATGCAGGATTCAAACCTGCAACCTCCTGATCCGTAGTCAGACGCTCTATTCAGTTGAGCTAATGAGCCATAAAAGACTGTGGTCATGCTATTGGGCAAACCACGAAAGTCTTGCAAAGGTACGATATTTTTTTTATTACAAAATAAAAAATGTTTTTTTTCTTATTTTTTTTGCAAATACTTCGGATATTCTGCCTTAAATAGAGCCAATGCTTCCTTTATCGTTCCCAAAAATTCGCCTCCCGAAGCATTCAGATGTCCTCCCCCACCAAAGACTTTTTTTGCAAACTCATTCACGGGTCGATTGCCTTGCGAACGGAACGAAAGGCGTACAATAGGTTGATTTTCAGCATTATAATCTGCCCGCATAAGCACTGAATAGTACACTTTTTCTATCTGCAAGGGATAATTGACCAAGCCTTCCAAGTCCCCACTTTGGAAGTTAAACCGTGCCAATTCCTCATGCGTCAGATAAATCAATGACAAATGGTAGGTCTTGTTAATTTGCATTTTTTTGTGCAAACAATAGCCAAAGAGTCGCATCCGTGAGATGGAAAACGTGTTGAAAATGCGGTCGTATATCACGTCTTTTTCAATTTGGCAATTCAGGAGCATACCGACCATCTCAAACAACTCAGGACTATTGGAATTATACGAAAAGGCTCCCGTGTCGGTCAAAATACCCGCATAAATGGAGATAGCCATCTCTTTGGTGAGCCAAAAAGGCGTGTTGAGGATTTGGGTTTGGATTTGGTAAATGAAGCGGAAAACCACTTCACAAGCGGACGAAGCGTCAGGATACGAGAACTCAACATCGGTAAACGATTCGGGTTTGAGGTGATGGTCAAGCATTATTTTTGAGCAAGGATTCGCCAATAAACACGCATCCAAAGGTGCTCCAATACGGCTTGGCTGGTTAAAATCCGAACAAATGATACAATCGGCTTCTTCTATCGTTTTGATTGCCAACTCGTTATTGTCATCGTAAAAGATAGCGTTTTCCAAGGAAGGGAACCAACTTAAATAGGGTGGCAACTCGTTCAAGATGACGATTTTAGTTGTTGCACCAGCAGGTTGTATCGTTTTGACAAATTGGCACAAGGCTGTGGTTGAACCCACCGCATCGCCGTCCGAAGACTTGTGGGTCAAAATAACCAAACGAGAAGACTTCTGGATAAAACCATAAGCCTTCTCTAATTCAGCCAACGGAAGCAGATGACGAATCATCGTTTAGCCTCCGAAGTTATCGAAACGAATCATATCGTCCTCAACACCCAACGAATGCAACAAATCCAACACGGTTTGTGCCATCATAGGAGGACCGCATAAGTAGTACTCTATTTCTTCGGGTTCTTCGTGCTGTTTCAGATAGGTGTCACCCAACACGTTAGCGATGAAGCCAGCCGTATATTTAACGCCTAAGCTGTCCGCTTTGGGATCCTCTCTATCCAGTGCCAAATGGAAGTGGAAATTCGGATATTCCTTCTCCAATTCGAGGAAATCTTCCATAAAGAACACCTCATCGATAGCACGAGCACCGTAGAAGTAGTGCATTTCTCTATCCTTCGTGTGCAAGGTTTTGAGCATGTGCATAATCTGAGCACGCAACGGAGCCATACCAGCACCACCACCGACCCAAATCATCTCGCGTTTGGAGTCAAAAACAGGGTGGAAGTCGCCGTAAGGACCTGACATCATAACCTTGTCGCCTGGTTTGAGCGAGAAGATATAACTTGATGCGATACCAGGGTTCACATCCATAAAGCCTACTTGTGGTTTCGGCTTAAAGGGTGGAGTTGCGATACGAACCGTCAGGGTAATAATATCACCTTCGTCAGGGTAGTTTGCCATAGAATATGCACGGACAGTTGGCTCGGTATTAACACAATGTAAGTCATACATACCAAACTTCTCCCACGTTGGGTTGTACAAGTCGCCAATCAAACTGCGGTCATAATCTTTGTAGTACAAGTCAAACGCAGGGATACGAATCTGTGCATACGAACCAGGAAGGAAATTCATGTGCTCGCCCGGAGGTAATTGTACCTTAAACTCTTTGATAAACGAAGCCACATTGCGGTTGCCAATAACTGTACATTCCCATTCTTTTACGCCCAAAACAGATTCGTCTATTTTGAGTTCCATGTCGCCTTTTACTTTCACTTGGCAACCTAAACGCCAGTGGTCATTTTGTTGTTTGCGATTGAAATGCACCGTTTCGGTAGGCAAAATCTCGCCACCACCCGACAACACTTGGCACTTGCATTGTCCGCAAGAACCCTTTCCACCGCACGCAGAAGGCAAATGAACACCTGCTTCACCCATCGATGATAGCAACGTGCCACCTGCGGGAACACTATATTGTTTGTCGCCATTGACAACGATGCTAACATCGCCAGAAGCAACTAAATAACGTTTTGCAACTAATAGCACTATTACAAGGAAGAGGATTACAACCAAGAATAAAACTACTGCACTTATTATTGCTGATATATTCATCTTTCTATTCTTTTTAGATATTCAAACCACTAAAACACATAAACGCTAATGCCATCAGGCCTACTTCGATAAACGTGATACCAAGTCCTTGCAAAGGTTTTGGCACGTCGTTGTATTCCATCTTTTCGCGTATAGCCGCTAAACAACAAATGGCTATCAACCAACCTATTCCCGAGCCCAAAGCGTAGATAACCGAATCTCCAAACGAGGTAATGGCTTTTACGTTTTCAGGTTCCAGCAAAATACGTTGTTGCATAAACAATGAGCCACCCATAATTGCACAGTTTACCGCAATCAAAGGCAAGAAAATACCGAGACTTGCGTAGAGCGAAGGACTGTATTTTTCCACAATCATCTCCACCAATTGCACAATAGCAGCAATCACCGCAATGAAGAGGATGAAACTCAAATAGTTCAACTCCATCGGCGAGAGAATGTACTTTTGGAGCAAATAATTGATAGGTAAGGTGATGAGCAACACAAACGTAACTGCAGCCCCTAAACCTAAACTCGTCTTAACATTCTTACTTACAGCCAAGAATGAACACATGCCTAAGAAGAAGGCAAATACCATGTTATCCGCAAAAATGCTACGAATAAATAAACTAAAAGCGTGTTCCATAATTATTTACTCTCTTTATTGATACTACGGTGAAACCAAATAACGCATGCCACCAAAATCAACGCCATGGCTGGCATCACCATTAAACCACAATTCTCGTAAAAACCACCATTTGCAACATACCAACTTTCAGGTATAATACGAATACCGAAAAGGGTGCCGCTACCAAACAATTCGCGAACGAAAGCCACAACCACAAGGATAATCGAATAGCCCAGACCGTTGCCTAAACCGTCCAAGAAACTATCCCACACTTTGTTCGTCATAGCAAACGCCTCCAAACGTCCCATCAAGATACAGTTCGTAATAATCAAACCGATATACACGGAGAGTTGCATTGCCACGTCATACGCAAACGCTTTGAGGACTTCACTCACGAGCGTAACCAAAGCCGCAACAACCACCAACTGCACAATGATACGAATACGCATTGGGATCGTATTACGAATAAGCGAAACAATCACATTGGCTAATGCTACGATGATTGTAACCGAAATACTCATCACCAACGCTGGCTTCAACTGCACCGTTACAGCCAAAGCAGAACAGATACCCAACACTTGAACTACGATTGGGTTATTTGTATTGAGTGGACCTAATAAGGTCTCTTTTGTCTTTTGAGAAAGTGCCATAATCTTAATTCGTTTCGTTGTTTTCTCTTTCTATTATTTTTATCACTTGTGCCTCTTCATACGTTGCCTCGTCTACCTCTTGCAAAAACTCAGTGTATTCGATGAGCGATGAGAGCAACATATCATTTACACCCGTAGAAGTGATGGTAGCACCAGCCAAAGCGTCCACTTGCTCTTGACCATTCGGTGCAAGCGTACCCGTTTTCAGGACAGCAACCGACAAAACGTCATTGTTTGCGTTTTTGATTTTTTTGCCCTTAAACTGCTCGCGGAATTTAGCCGTTACTATATCACCACCAAGACCCGGCGTTTCAGACTCATGTCCGAAGTTGATACCAAAAATGGTGTTCTTGTCATCATTTAAGGCAATATAGCCCCAGATGGCACCCCATAAACCGCGACCACGCAAACGGAGAACATACTTTTTGGCTCCATCTACCGTAGCAACGAACAAAGGTAACCCATTATCGGTACTATCTTCTTGAACATATTGTTTGTATAAATCGCCAGCATTCTCTGCCGTATATTCGATATTCAACGAAGTTAGAATCTGTTTTTGAACATCTAATTTCTTGTTGAATTCTTGTCGTTCCGAAAGAACTTGATTCACAACTGCCAACAAAACCGCCACGATTACGACGATTATAGTAGCATAAATAATAGTATAAACGTTACTATTTGTATCTAATTTTTTCATAATGCTACCTCCTTCTTTTGAGAACGTTTCATACGTTTGTTGATATTTGATTGCACAACACACCAGTCAATCAGTGGAGCACAAGTATTCATAAGCAAAATTGCCAACATCATACCTTCGGGGTACCCTGGATTGAGGACACGAACCACGATAGCAACTACACCAATGAGGAAGCCGTAGATCCATTTGCCTGTCTCGGTACGAGCCGAAGTAACGGGGTCTGTAGCCATAAAGACAGCACCGAAAGCAAAGCCACCCAATACCAAGTGCATATACCAAGGTAAGTGTGCAATCGCTGTATCAGGACCGAAAGCATTAAACAACCAAGCCGTGATAGCACCACCCGCAAAAACGGAAAGCATCGTCTTCCACGAAGCAACCCCCGTCGTCAAAAGCAAGCAGGCACCTAACAGAATAGCCCAACAGCACGTCTCACCAACCGAACCCGGGATAAGACCATTGAAAGCCGTCCAGAAGTCAACTGGTATAAGAGTTGCATCAGAAGTGGTTGCCAACTGACCCAACGGAGTAGCTCCCGAGAAGCCATCAACCAATGTTTTGCCTTCGTCCCAGCCCCATGTGCCACTCGTGCGAACAAACACCGAGTCGCCAGACATGTGCGTGGGGTAAGCGAAGAACAAGAACACACGAGCAATCAAAGCCACATTCCAGATATTGTAACCCGTTCCGCCGAACACCTCTTTGGCAAAGATAACCGCAAAAGCCACTGCCAAAGCAACCATCCACAACGGTGTGTCAATCGGTACAATCAGTGGGATAATGAAACCCGTTACCAAAAAACCTTCTTGGATTTCTTCTTTTTTCCATTGTGCTACCGTAAATTCGATACCCAAACCTACGATGTAACTCACAAGGATGTAAGGCAAAACAGCCAAGAAACCAAACCCGAAAGCCTTCCAAAATAAATCGCAAGTAACGCTTCCACGAACCAACTCACCCGTTGCCAAGAAATGTTGATAACCCACATTGTACATACCGAACAACAGAGCGGGAACCAACGCCATCACAACCATAATCATGGTGCGTTTGGAGTCCTTGCCATCATGTATCTGTGCTCCTACTTTACCCGCAGGCGTAGAAGGAGTAAACAGAAAAGTATCAAATCCGTCAAACAAAGAATGGAAAGCGTGCAACTTACCTCCTTCGGCAAACAACGGACGTAACTCTTCTACTTTTTTATATAAACGCTTAAACATAGTGTTTTTTAATTATTCTATTTCACTTTTCATATAATCCAACGCTTTACGAACGATTGCCTGCAAAGGTAATTTTGAAGTACAAACATATTCGCACAAAGCAAAATCTTCGGGTGCAACCTCGTAAGCACCTAATTGCTCCATCCTATCGATATTATTGGCAATCATAGCACGAACAAGTTGCTCGGGATAAATATCCATCGGGAACACCTTATCGTATTCGCCACTCATAATCAAAGCACGCAAACCACCTTTGAGACGACCGTCCCACTTGTATTCTTTCTTGCCAAATAACGAGCGAGTCATGCAGTTATCCAAGAACGTTGCAGGGTCTGTCCTGTCTGAATGGAACTCCGAGAAACGAGGCAAAAGCCAACCCATAAACTCGTGCGTTTCAACACCCGAATCAATAACCGTATATTGGTTGTCGTAAATCGAAATGGCATCATCCAAACTCACTTGATGACCCGACAAAGCGTTGCCTGCGATGTATGTGCAAGGAACTTCGGAGTACACATTGCCTTGAAGCAATTCTTTTACCGAAATACCAGGCAACACATTATAATATTGTGCTTCACGTACCATCGGTCCCGTCAAAGCAACTATTTTATGCATATCTACTTTGCCTTCGGTAAGCAAACGACCAATCAGCACAGCGTCTTGCACGTTGATTGTCCAAACCGTTTCGCCTTTGTTGACAGGTGAAATATGGTTGATTTGCACACTCACATTTCCTGCTGGATGCACGCCTTTAACTTCGTACAAAGTACAATCTTTGAGGTTTTTAAACATAGACGAACTGTCGGCTTTTTTGTCCAAACCCACATAAACGGGTGCTATCGTTTTCAAAGCACTAATCGCACATTGGAGTTGGTTGCTTTGTCCGTTAAGCACAAAATTGTAATCGGGAGCCAACGGAGCCGTATCAAAAGACGAAATGAAAATCGCCTTAGGCTCTTTGTTGGGCAAAGCAATACAGTCGTAAGGACGTTGCTTAATCAAGCACCAAAGACCCGATTTCAACAGCAAAGAACGCAAATCCTCCTTCACGTCAAAAGACTCGTAGCGAATCGTTTCTTCGCTTTCAATGTCTATTGACAACACTTTACGCCGTTCTCCACGCACAATCGCAACCACTTTACCGCTCACAGGAGAGGTAAAATTCATTTGCTCAAATTTCTTGTCGTGAAAAACAACGCCACCAGCCAGCACCGTATCCCCCTCTTTGACGTTCAATTTTGGGGTAATACCTTCAAAATGGCTGGGAACAATGTGAAATACTTTTGGACGACGGACGCTACCAATCGTGCGAACCGCCTCTCCTTCCAAAGGTATATCCAAACCACGTTTTAACTCTATTTGTTGCATATATCTTGAAATTATTTAACACTTAACATGCTTGGCGAAGTTACGATTTTTTTTATAAAAAGAAAAGGAAAACTTAAAAAGTACCAAAATTCTACAAAAACGTTACGGGAGCTGATATAAATAGGTTAAAGTGAGCTTCTTTTCACTAATTCCTTCGCCACCTTACCAGACAGATGCTCAATATCCATACGAAGCATCAAAAGACGATGACCACTTTGGTCTATTTTATGTTGTGTGGCAGCAGGTTGCCCAGGATTATAATGTTCGCCCAACATACGTAATGCTGCTATCTTTTCGTCTTCATCTTCAATGATTCGGATACGACCAAAGGCAATCACGGAGCGGTAATAAGTCGTGTATTCAGAAGGTTGAACGTCATCGGCAGCAATGATTGTAAACGAACATTTCTCTTCCGCACGAATAGCGTCTATCTTATGCCCTTCCAGTGCTGAATGGAAAAACAACACGCCCTCATGATACACAAAACTAATCGGCACACCGTAGGGATAACCGTTATCACCAAGCACACATAACACACCCGCAGTGGCATGTTCTATGATTTTAATGCACTCTTCTTGCGGAAGTTCTTGCCTGTTACGCCGCATCGGTCTAAAATTTTGCTCCATAGTATGATTAACTGTTTTATAGTACCCCACGAATAAAAACAAAAACGAATCTTTTAGACTTATCAATTGTTAATTTCGTATGACAAAATTACAGAAAAAAACGCTCAAAACCAACTTTTATGTTTTTTTTTATATTTTTATTGTACCTTTGTGCCGTTTTGAGAGCGAACTTAACGAGGTTGTTATATAAATAATGTGCATTTGTCCGAAAATCGAATGTCGCAAAAAAGTATGGCAATTGTAAAAAAATGTTAATAGAAGTACTAAAATCAAAGATACATCAGGTAAAAGTAACCGAAGCAAACTTGTATTATGTAGGTTCTGTCACGATTGATGAAGATTGGATGGACGCCGTGGGGATGGTTGCTGGGGAGAAAGTGCAAGTGGTGGATATAACCAATGGAAGTCGTTTGTGGACGTACACAATAGCAGGGAAACGTGGGTCGCATTGCATTTGCATCAATGGAGCAGCCGCACACTTGGTACACGTAGATGACATCGTTATCATCATGGCATTTGCACAACTAACACCTGAAGAAAACAAAACATTCAAACCGAAAATAATTTTTCCTATGGAAAATAAAATAAATTAATTATTAACTTTTTAAATTTTAGTTTTATGAACAAAACAGATTTGATTAAAAGTGTTGCTAAAGCAACGGATTTGACACAAGTTAAAGCAACTGAAGTTGTAGGTGCTGTGTTGGAAGACATCGTAAAATCTTTGAAAAAAGGCGAAGCTGTTACTTTGAATGACTTCGGTACATTCAAAATTACACAACGCAAAGCAAGAAAAGGTTTCAACCCACGTACAAAACAACCCATTCAAATCCCTGCTAAAAAAGCAGTTAAATTCACTCCTTACAAAACACTTTCTAATCTCTAATTAGATTGTGTGTAATGAAAGACTTCTATGGCAAGAAACGGCTATAGAAGTCTTTTTTAAATTTTGATTATGTCTTCTTTTTTTGATTTACAACATACGGATTTGCATAGCAACGCTCGTGCGGGCGTGATTCATACCGACCATGGCGACATTCAAACGCCCATTTTTATGCCTGTGGGGACAGTTGGGACGGTGAAAGGCATTCACGTTCGCGATTTGGAAGAAGACATTCACGCACAGATTATTTTAGGCAACACCTATCACCTTTTTTTGCGTCCGGGCATTGACATTTTGCAGCAAGTGGGGGGATTGCATCGTTTTGAGAATTGGAATCATCCGATTTTGACCGATTCGGGGGGCTTTCAGGTCTTTTCGCTTGCCGATATTCGCAAGATGAATGACGATGGTGTGGAGTTTTCGTGCCATTTGGACGGTCGGAAATTGCTTTTTACCCCTGAAAAAGTGATGGACATTGAGCGAAGCATTGGAGCAGATATAATGATGGCTTTTGACGAGTGTTGCCCCGGACAAGCCGACGAAAAATATGCCAAAGAGAGCTTAGACCGCACCAACCGTTGGCTGGATAGATGTATTGAGCGGTTTGATAGCACCGAAGATTTGTACGGTTATAAGCAGCATTTATTCCCTATTGTGCAAGGGTGCGTCTATAAAAACCTTCGCGAAGATGCCTCTAAACGGTTGCGTGATTTAGACCGTGACGGGTATGCGATTGGTGGTTTGGCAGTGGGCGAGCCAACCGAAAAAATGTATGAAATGATTGAAATAGTGAACGCTATTTTACCACAAAATAAACCCCGCTATTTGATGGGCGTAGGCACACCCGCGAACATCTTGGAAGGCATTGAGCGAGGCGTGGATATGTTCGATTGTGTCATGCCAACTCGCAACGGTCGCAACGGAATGATGTTCACCAGCAACGGCATCATCAACATGCGGAACAAAAAATGGGAAAATGATTTCAGCGAATTAGACCCGTGTGGCACTTCGTTTGTGGATAAAACCTACTCCAAAGCGTATGTACGACACCTCATTCACGCCCAAGAGATGTTAGGGTTGCAGATTTTGAGCCAACATAACCTCGCTTTTTACCTTTGGTTGGTCAATCAGGCTCGCGAACATATCCTGCAAGACGATTATGTAACGTGGAAGAAAAATATATTACCGCAACTTTCGCAACGGTTGTAAATGAAAAAGATTGATTTATACATAATTAAGAAATTTTTGGGAACGTTCTTTTTTTCCATCGTTCTTATTTTGAGTATCGCCATCGTGTTTGACATCACCGAGCACATGGACGATTTTTTTGAAACGCAAGTGTCGCTAAAAGAAATCATCACAGACTATTATATCCCGTTTATTCCCTACTATATGAATATGTTTAGCCAATTATTCATATTCATTGCCGTGATTTTTTTCACGAGTAAAATGGCGAGTAATAGTGAGATTATTGCGATTTTAGCGGGTGGAGTGAGTTATCGGCGTTTTGTGCTACCGTATATGATTTCGGCCACAATCCTGTTTTTGTTGTGTTTTATTTTAGGGGGGTATGTTATCCCGCACGCAACAGCCAAAATGCTCCGCTTTACAGACACATATATTCACAAATTTACAAGCGAAAATGCCCATAATATCCATCTGATGGTGGAACCCAACACGATTTTATACATCGAATCGTTCCGCAAAGACCAAAAGATGGGTTATCGAGCTTCATTTGAAACGTTCGAAGATAAAACACTCAAAGAACGAATCATCGCAGAACGCATTTATTACGTGGAAGATTACCATTGGTACTTTGAGCGATACACCAAACGAACCTTTGAAGGGCTCAAAGAGGCTTTGGAACGCGGGGAACGCTTGGATACAACCATCCATATTTACCCTAACGAGCTTTTTATTACGCAAGAGATGGCTCAACAGATGAACAATCACGAGTTGTACCAATACCTCAAAACGCAACGGTTGCGTGGTGCAGGTAGTTTGGAGGCGTTTGAAACCGAATGGTGGAAGCGTTGGGCAAACCCTGTGGGGGCGTTTATCATGACGCTTTTGGGCGTTACGTTGAGCAGCAAAAAACAGCGTGGTGGAACGGGCAAAAACTTAGGAATCGGCATCGTCCTTTCCGCTATTTACATACTTTTCTCCACCGTGAGCACCAGTTTTTCGGTAGGTGGTTTGATGAGTTCATTTACGGCCGTTTGGTTGCCCAATTTCCTTTTCCTCGCTATCTCAATCGCTCTCTATCGCAAAGTGAGCCGGTAATTTTTACGGCTGTTGTTGTTTTTTTACTGTTTGTTGTAATTTCAACTTTGCAGGCGAATAACGAGAATCAGATTCTAAAGTGATGGTAATAGAAAAAGTTTCCTCGTCTTTATTGTCAGGAAGAGGTTGAATTTGATACAAAACGGGAATGGTACCGTAATTAAATCCAGGTTTAAATTTTAAATTATATTTTTGGGCGTCTGTATCAATGGATAAACATGCTTTGCCAACTGATTCTGGGTCTTTCCATTTCAATTTTTGACTATCCTCACGATACTTTAATTTTACAACATTAGAATCACTTACTTCAACTTTCAAAGAAATCAAATCATTTGTGAAAGCATTAAAACCAAGCGAAAAATAAATATCTTCTGAACTCGTTCCATCTGAAATAATAGGGTCAATTGTCCAAGCATAAGCATCTGTAGTTGGGGTTACATCTAAGGTGTCTGCCTCTTGGTCGGCTTCATTATCACTTTTTGTCTTAATTTCACCATTATCTATTTTATACTTCAAAAAATACGAAGTAGAAATTTGCGGTGTATATTCGTTCTTTGAATCTATGTTACAAGAAGTCAAAAATGTCACTGCAATAACAGCCAAAATCGTAATATAATTTTTCATAATTTATTGTTTTATAGTGTTTTAGTGCGACATAAAGGACTCGAACCTTCACTCTTTCGAACTAGATCCTAAGTCTAGCGCGTCTACCAATTTCGCCAATGTCGCAATTATTATTTTATCAAAAATCCCTTGTTGTTTGGGTGCATCGTCGAATCAACGGTCATCGGTGTGATGCTAATTTTGTGATGATTAACAGCCCACTCGTCTGTGTCGGTTTGGTCGGGTTCAGCATTGACAAACTCACCCACCAACATATACATCTCGTTGCCTTTTTCGTTCTGATAGAGGTCTAATTCCTTCGTCCACCACCCTTTGCATTGCCGCGTATATTGTATGCCTTCAATCTTGCCAATAGGTGCATTGATGTTGTAAAAACAGCCGTAGGGTCGCTCTTTTTGGCTTAACTCCTTCACCAAGTCGGGTATAAAAGGTGCAAAATCCGAAAAATCCGCCTCCAAACTATGGTCGCACAACGAAAAACCGATTCCCAAAATATCATGCTCTGCTCCCACTCTGCAAATCCCTAACGTACCCGAATAAACCGAATTGATAGAGGTGTTGCTGCCGTGATTGATGCCACTTGCGATTAAGTCTGGTCTGCAATTTTTCCTCGCATAAATGGTATTCAATGCCAATTTGACACAATCGCTCGGCGTGCCATTTGTGAGGTATACGTCCACGTCCAAATCCTCAAAGACTCGCCCCAAACTACGCAATTGCAACGGTTTACCAATCGTCAAACTTGCTCCTGCCCCACTGCGAGGTCCTTCGGGTGCCACCACATCTATATGCCCCAACGGTGCCAAAGCCTTTATCAAAGCCATTATGCCACCCATTCCCCATCCATCATCATTCGAAACTAATATATTCATGTGCTTCTATCTTCTTTTTTACGACAATTTTTATACCATTTTTTTGACCTTATCCATAATCATCGTGGCTAAATTCTCCGCTTCTTGGGGTGTTTGAGCCTCCGAGATGACCCGTATGATGGGTTCGGTGTTGGATTTACGCAAATGCACCCAACCTTGTTCAAAGTCAATTTTTACACCATCAACATCGTTGATTTTCTCGTTTTTGTACGCTTCTTTGATGGTTGCAAGGAGCGAATCCACGTTTATGGCAGGCGTTAATTCGATTTTATTTTTGGAGTTGTAATAATTCGGATAGGTCTTCCGCAACTCGCTCACCTTGCATTTTTTCGCTGCCAACTGCGAAAGGAAAAGCCCAATCCCCACCAAAGCGTCTCGCCCGTAGTGACTTTCGGGATAAATCACCCCACCGTTGCCTTCTCCACCGATAATCGCCTTCGTGCGTTTCATCTCAGCCACCACGTTCACCTCACCCACTGCACTCGCCGTGTAATGTCCGCTGTGTCGTTTGGTGATGTCGCTCAAAGCCCGTGTTGATGACAGATTGCTCACCGTGTCGCCTGGCGTGTGGCTCAACACGTAATCCGCAACGCTCACCAAAGTATATTCCTCACCAAACATATCGCCATTTTCGCACACAATCACCAACCTGTCCACGTCTGGGTCAACCACAAAGCCCACATCTGCCTTATGTTCGCGTAAATAGGTGCTGATTTGGGTTATGTTTTGCGGAAGCGGCTCAGGGTTATGCGGAAAATGCCCATCGGGTGTGCAATTCAACTCCACCACATTGTTCACTCCCAACGCCCGCAACAGAGCAGGAATAGCGATGCCTCCTACCGAGTTAACCGCATCAATCGCCACCGTAAAATTGGCTTGGGCAATCGCGTCCGTATCCACCAACTGCAAGTTACGCACATTAGCAATATGGTAAGGCAGGTAGTCTTTGTAGGTTACTTTGCCCAGATTATCCACCTCGGCAAACACAAAATCCTCCGCTTCGGCAATCGCCAACACCTCTTGTCCCTCTTGTGCGTTCAAAAACTCGCCTTTCTCGTTCAACAGTTTCAGAGCATTCCACTCTTTGGGGTTATGGCTTGCGGTCAGAATGATACCACCTGCTGCTTGCTCGCCTGCAACAGCCAAACATGTCGTAGGAGTAGTTGCCAAGCCGATATTGACCACATTGTAACCCATGCCAATCAGCGTTCCCGTTACCAATGTATCCAACATCTCGCCCGAGATACGTGCATCACGCCCCACTACCAACGTCTTATTGTTGGGCAAATTTTTCTGCCTTTGGGTCGCATACGCACACACAAACCGCACTATATCCAACGGATTAAGCCCTTCTCCCACGCGTCCACCGATGGTGCCACGGATGCCCGAAATACTCTTTACGATTGCCATATATCAAAAATTAACCGTGCAAAGGTAATAAAAAAATGAAAATTGTTGCTATTTTTTTGCAGACATTTTTTGTTTTTTCAAAATAAATTGTACTTTCGCAATTGTAAAATGCAGTTTGCAAAATTAACACACAAAAAATGACGGGATTAACAGATGATATTCTAAGCAATAGTGCCGAAAAAGAGCTTAATTTGTTGAATATCAATGCTTTATACCCCATCCCGCGCAACTCGTTGATTTTCAGTCGTTTAAGCAAGATTTTTTCAGCAAAGTATTTACTTTGTTGTGTTTTTGGTGTGTCCATCGTCTTGGGAGCGTTGGCACATTATTACTATGGTTGATACGGCAAAAACTGCAAAACTGAAATAGCAAAAAATAAAAAATAATAATACTTAAATACTTATGATTATGAGAAAACACATTCTTGTTCTACTGATGCTCTTGTTGCCGTGCGTTTTGATGGCACAAATCAAGGGCGTAGTATTGGACGAATCGGGCGAACCGATTATCGGTGCTTCGGTGGTTGTTGTGGGTACCAATCAAGGCACAATAACCGACTTTGATGGACAATTTGTCATTGAAAACGCACCGAGTAACGCGACCATTGAGGTTACGTATTTGGGCTATCTTCCACAACAGTTGTCAGCAACGGCTTCGATGACTATCACGCTTCGCGAAGACGTACAAAGCCTTGAAGACGTGGTTGTGGTGGGTTATGGTGCTGCAAAAATCAAGGATTTGACTTCGCCGATTGAGTTGGTGAAAGGCGATGCGTTGGTTTCTATCCCCAGTTCTAACCCGATGGCTGCTCTGCAAGGTAAGGTTTCGGGTGTGAATATCGTCAACTCGGGTGTGCCGGGTGCGGGTCCAACGGTGCAAATTCGTGGTATTGGCTCATTTAGCAATAACACGCCTTTGTACGTCGTAGATGGTATGTTTTACGACAACATCAACTTCCTCAACAATAGCGATATTGAGGAGATGTCAATTATGAAAGACGCTTCAGCAGCGGCTATTTATGGTGTACGTGCTGCTAACGGCGTGGTGATTATCACGACCTAACGAGGTAAACAAAATCAACGTGCCGACATCACGTATGACGGTTATGTGGGTGTGCAAACCGTAAGTAACCTCATCCCGATGACCTCTTCCAGCCAATATGCCACAATGCTTATGGAAGCGGATCCTACTACTTATATGGATATGCTCAACAACTCAATGAATTCGTATGGTGGTAGTTACGATGCTGCAACGGGGCGTTATCATCTTGCTCAAAACACCGATTGGTACAAAGAATTACTTCGTCCTGCCTTGATTACGAACCATAGTATCAATATCAATGGTGGTAACGACAAAGCAACGTATGGTGTGGGTGGAAGTTACCTCTACCAGAATGGTATTATGAACACCGACAACGGCTATAATCGTTTGAACTTCCGCAGTAACGTGGAATATAAGGCGTTTAAGTGGTTGACGGTTGGTTTTAATGGTATTTTTGTGCAAAGCGAACAACAACTGACTAACAATGCGGCTTGGCAACAGGCGTATAATATGCCAGGAATCTTCCCCGTTTATGACCCTGCTACTGCCGATAAGTACACAGATGGCTATGCTTCACCCAATACACTCGGATTGACCAATAACTTCTATAATCCTGTGGCAACGGCGAAGTTATACGATAGTCGCAACAAAAACAATCAGGTGATGGCAAATGTGTACGCACAGTTTAATATCTTGCCCGAAAAACTATCCTTGCGTACTTCGTACAACTACGACTATACAGGTATGCGTGCCACAGTGTATATACCCGAATATAATATTGGTACGGCACAAATTAATCCGACTTCAAACTTGACCAAGAGCACCACGTCCTACAATAATTGGATTTGGGATAACACGCTCACGTACAGCGACACGTGGGGCAAAAGTTCGTTGAAAGTGATGCTCGGTTTGAGTACACGTGAGGAAAGCAACTACTATTTGGGGGGCGTTGCACAAGAAGTACCCGATGGCAAAGATAGTTATCAGTACATTTCGTTGGGTAACTCGCAAGGTCGCACAGTGGGCGATGATGGTTTCCGCTATCGTGCTTTGTCGTATTTTGGACGGTTGAATTATTCGTTTGATGACCGCTATACGTTGATGCTCACGCTTCGTCGCGATGGTAGCAGTAAATACAACGACAAATGGGGAACGTTCCCTTCGGTGGGTGCTGCTTGGACGCTGACGAACGAGAGTTGGCTCAAAGGTTTAGAAAACTTGAACTACCTCAAATTGCGTGCAAGTTGGGGTATGTTGGGTAACGACAAAATCGGTGCAAGTTATGGCACAACGAGTAGTAGTATAGCAACGGCAGTTTTTGGTACCAATACGGCTTTGAGTGGTTTTATCAATTCCAGTAATTTCTCGTGGCTCAGTTGGGAAAAAGTGAACGAAACCAATGTGGGTGTGAACTTCGCCTTGCTCAAAAGTCGTTTGACGGGTGATATTGACTGGTATTATCGTTTGACGCAAAATGCGGTTATTTCTGTTCCTATTCCTATGCAAAACGAAACCGTAGCGGGTAACTGGGGCGAAATACTCAATACAGGTGTTGATGTAAACCTGAATTGGGAACATAAAATCAACAAAGATTGGACGTATTTTGTAGGTGGTAACTTGTCGTGGTTGCACAACGAAGTGAAGAGTTTGCGAGACAATTTGCAGATGATAAAAAGCGGTAAAACCGTGCAAAGAGTCGGCGAAAAAATGAATAGTTACTACGGCTTAAAAGTGATTGGCATTTATCAAACCGATGAAGAATGTGCTTCTGACCCAATAGCTGTGGCAAATAATTTGGTGCCAGGCGATTTCAAATACGAAGATGTTAATGGTGATAAGGTGATTGACGAAGCCGATAAGCAAATTCTTGGCTCGTATGTACCTGATTTGACCTATGGTGCCAATTTAGGATTCCGTTGGCGTGGTATGGATTTAACCGTAGTGTTGACGGGTTCGGTTGGTGGTGAGATTTGGAACCGAAAACGTGCTTTACGTTATGCTTCTCAAACTTACAATTTTGACCTTGACCAATACGAGAAACGTTGGCATGGTGCAGGAACATCTAACACAGATCCTTCAGCAGCAGGTTTGATGAAGAGTTGGAATATCGGTGATAGCAAAAATGCAAGTTATTTCGTAGAAAGTGCAAACTATTTCCGTATTCAAAACATTACATTGGGTTACACATTCACCAATGTGGGTGCAGGCGAATATAAAATGCCAAGCATACGCTTGAGTTTGAGTGCAGAAAAACCGTTTACGGCTTTCAAAGCACATTCGATGACGCCAGAGATAAGCGATGTAGAAGGTTGGGATACCGAAGTTTATCCACTTACTTCTACGTGGTCATTTGCAGTACAACTTAAATTTTAACCATATAACATGATTGTGATTATGAAAAAGATATATTTTATCCTACTTGTGTTGTGTTTCACAACGGCATGTAATTTCTTGGAGATAGATACCGAGAATAAACTCGCCACTTCCGACGTTGATTATTCTCAAACGGCAAATATGTATCAGCCTGTTATTGGTGCGTACGCTCAACTGCGTTCTGGTATGCACTGGGCTTGTAATATGATTTGGATAGGACGCGATGACGATATGAATTCGGGACGTACCGACGATCAAGGCGATGCTCTCTTATTCGGTTATAGAGGTGGGTATCAATATTCCAATGCCTTTTGGGCACTAAATGAAGTATGGTTTCAATCCTATTCAATCATTCGTGTTTGTAACTCTACACAACTGGCGTTGGACGAATACGGGAAATATCTATCGGAAGGTTCCGCTGATTATGCAAAATATCTGAGTTATAAAGGCGAAGTAACCACTATTAAGGCGTGGGCATATTATATGATGGCAACGACTTTTGGGGCTTGTGTGATTTTAACCGATAATTCACAAACGGATTTTGTACGTTCTACACGCGAACACGTGATAGAGTATGCGTTGAAAGAACTTGATGCCGTTATCCCAAATATGGAACGTAAACGACCTAATCAAATGGAACATAAAGGTGCTGTAACTGCTTTTACGGCAGAGGCTTTAGCGGCTCGATTTGCTTTGTTGCAGGGCGATTATAAGAAGGTAGAAGAGTACACAGACGACATCATTACAAATGGTGGTTTTGCGTTGTATGATGATTACTATAATTTGTTCAAAATTCCAGGTAAATTATGCGATGAAAGCCTTATGGAAGTGCAAGTAACCGACCTTGGCAATGCAACGGGCGATTATTATGGTGTTGATCAATGGTTTAACTTCCAAGGAGCAGGTCTCAAAGGTACGGTTGATGGGAACGAAGTGTCAATAGGTGGTTGGACTTTTATGCGGTATAATCCTGCCTTTGTTCAGTGGGCAAAAGATAGAGGCGAGAGTGTGCGTTTAGAAACGAGTTTCTTAGTCGGAGGTGAAACAACAAAAGAAGGTTGGACGATTGAAGGTTCTGCTATCTGGAACGGCAAAGCATACATTCCTTACGAGCAAATGACGCCAGGTAATACCGAATATGGACGCAACAACAATGTTCGCCTGATTCGTTATGCCGAAGTGTTGCTGATGAATGCCGAAGCCAAAGTACGCCAAGGAAAAAGCGGTGATGCAAGTTTCAACTTAGTGCGTACGCGTGCAAAAATGACTGAAGTAACGGGCGTAACGGTGGAACAAATCCTTGATGAACGCCGTATGGAGTTATGTTCCGAGTGGGGTTTGCGTTATACCGACCTCGTTCGCACAAACAAGGCTGCCGAGGTACTGAATAATCCAGCATTGGTGCGAGACTTTGGTACTGGCGATTGGACGCCCGAAAAAGCGTATTGGCCTGTGCCAGGTCCACAGTTGGCAAATATAGCGGATTTGGCACTTGACCCTAAATAATGAACGTATGGGCTTCAAGAAATCTCTTTTATACGTTCTGGGGTGTGTTTGGTTGTTGTGTGCTTGCCAGCAGTCGCCTTCGACCA
>JAEEGL010411474.1_pt1 | contig 38034 bp, 18 predicted proteins | sample 9134231 | NCBI WGS metagenome assembly JAEEGL01 (sample SAMN16246548, study PRJNA631951) | gut metagenome | biome: gut microbiome; feature: rumen; material: fiber-attached | host: Bos | place: Iran: Karaj | collected 2018-10
CTGTGCTGCAGGCCAATGCGAACCGATATGTACAGAAACACAAATCAAATGCAATGGCCTGTGCATTGATCCCAAAACGAGCACCAAGCACTGCGGAGCCTGCAACAATGCCTGCGGCGCGGGTATGGAATGCCGCGAAGTTGAAGGAGGAACGGGCGCATGCCAGTGTGATGCAGGCCACTTTGACTGCGATGGCGATCCCGCCAACGGCTGCGAATCGACGACGGAATGTGTATGCAAGAAAGGTCAAAAACAAGCCTGCTGGCGCGGTACGCCCGAAACCCGCGGCAAGGGTGCATGCAAAGACGGCGAGCAGGAGTGCGATGCCTCTGGTAAGTTCTGGGGGCCATGCGAGGGCGGTACATATCCCTCGTCGGTTACATGTGATATCAAAGGGAAGTATATTGGCGGCGACCAGAACTGCAACGGCATCGCGGACGAGCAGGAAGAATGCAAAACCCAATGCGAGCTTCTGTTGTCCGAAAGCACCTATATTGGCTGCGAGTACTGGGCTGCTTATACAGATAATGTAGACACGGGCGGCAATTATGCTGTCATCATCAGCAATATGGGCGATCAGGATGCTACTGTTACAGTATATAAATACAATAACAATACAGTAGCAGCTACCAGGGTTGTCAAAAAAGGTACGGTCGAAACCATTGAACTCGCCGAAAGAGGCAATGGAAGAATTACGGGCACGACGATTCAGGCTGCCGGATTCCGCATCGTGTCCTCGAGCCCTGTAACAGCATACCAGTTCAATCCACTGCGCCAAAATGCTGTGTGGAACGATGCCCTGCTGCTGCTGCCCAAGAATGTTTATGGGAAACGCTACTTCAATATCATTGGAAGCGGTTCGACCTACATTGCCATTCAGGCGACATCCCCCGGTCAAACCAAAGTCACAGTAACTCCATCCCAGAATACCTACGCTGGGGGATCCGTCGGGGCATTGACAGCCAAAACGCCCCAAACATTTACACTCAAACAATTCGATGTTTTTCAGCTTTCATCCGGCAGTGATTTGACAGGTACCGAAGTCACAGGTGACAAACCGTTTGTTGCCATCGCCGGATGTGCCAGCTGTTACAACGCCAGGAGAATGTCCGGTGATGTTGTCGACCATTATTCGGAACAGCTCTTCCCGTTCCAGTCATGGGGCAGCGAATATGCCATCGCCGGTTTCCAAAAGCAGGGCGGCGAACACGATCAATGGAGAATTCTCTCTGCCCAGGATGCCGAACTGACCATTACCCCTCAAATCTCAACGTACGATGGAACGATTGGCGGAAGTAATAAGGTCAGCATAAAAGCCGGTGTACCCTATGATATCATTACACGGGACAACTTCCACATGTCTTCGAACAAGCCTATTCTCGTGGCAGGGTTCCTCGGTGATGAACACACATACAAGGATCCTTCATATACTCTGGTCGTTCCCGTGCAGCAGTTCAGAAATGACTATTCCTTCATGGTTCCCAAGGATTACAGCGAGAATTATATTTCTATTATTGCTCACAAGGATATATCGACCGTAAAGATATATAAAACGGCCGGTGGAACGGATTCTCTGATTAAAGATATCAAGAAAGCTGATTTCTCTGCCATTTCCGGAACGAATTATGTATTTTACCGGCATAACATGGGCACTGCGCATGCTGCATACAAACTCATTGCAGACAAGCCCATTGGCGTTCAGAGCTATGGTTATACGGGAAGTTCATCCTACGCGTATCCTCTGGGACTGAATCTCATCAATCTCAATGGTACGAACTGATTTTATTCATGTTGCCACATGGCGGCGAACGCCAGCCATGTGGCCGTTCGGCTATTGTCATACGCCGAACGCAGCGGTGCTATCGCGCAGCGATACGCACCGCTTTTTTATTATATATATACAAACCATCAACGGCATGATTGTACTTTATGATACAAGCGCCCCTAATGTTTCGGGCGCGTATTGGCGCAGCCAATAGCGACCGGGCGCAGTCCGCAGAACGACGGAGGCATGGCCGATGTCGTTCAAGGCGCGCCGCCCAAATTATAAATTATCATACATATATTTATCCTGAACGACAAAGATGGATTCGTGGTCGTCAAAATATAAAATACCTTTTGCCACATGTATATCAGGCATCAGGCTATGATGATAAATATAATCCGTATGTGATACGAATTCCGGTGCATGAAAGTCCGCCGAAGATGTGACGCCGCCGAGGTGTTCCGAACGACCGAGTGCCACGTGAATCGCGAGTTTTTCATCCAGAAGCGGATGTCCAACGGCCTCCACCCCCCATTCTCCGAGCACACCGAGTCCAAGCTCTGCCACATTTGCCCTTGCAGGATCCTGTGAAATTGCCTTTCGAAGCGACTCGGCAAACTCATTTTCACCATCGATGCACACCACGCGATTTTCGGAAATTTCGCACAACACGATTTTACCATCATGTTCGATGGGCAAAATGCCTTCGGTCATTGAGATTCTGCCTATCTTTTCACCTTCGTAGGGCACGATATAGGCTTCGCCGGAAGGCAGGTTCCCCACTTGTCCATTATTGAGATACCGCCCGGAAGCAGCAAATCCCATACGAAAACGCAAATCGAAAGTCACATCGTATTTCTGTCCGCCGACATCGAATGTCAGTTCTGCGGTATGCGCCTGAGTGAGCGCCCGAGCCAGTTTCGTGACCCTGACATCAAGTGCGGCAATGTCCACCGACAGAGCCGGCAGCATGGAAAGCGTAAAGCCGGGCATGGTTACGGCTCTGAATCCGAAACGCGCAGCAGCCATTTTGAGCGGAGCCGTAGCGGAGTACTGAGTCAGAGCGATCCAATACTCTGCGCGGGAATAGATTTCTTCGGCGTTGGCCATTTCACCGCGGCAATGGGCAAGTTGTTCTGCACAATCCGGAACATCATCGGCCAAAGCGATACAATACATGGGGTGAATGAGTTCAGCGTTGGCCCGGCCAACCGATTCATAGGCATAAACCATACAGGCATGGAACGAAGTTTTGACCAATGCTCTGGCCCACTGCATAACGAGCTTTCGTCGCTCGTTCCAGTCCGGGGTATCATCGCGGGGAGCAGATGGCACGTCGACGAGGAATCCGATTCTGTGACCGGATTCCGTCGAAAGATAGCCGAATACCTGCGAAAACAGCAGATTAAGCTCCGTACCATTCAGCATGAATATGCCCTGCTATGCATCCAGAGATTGATCGGATTTTATTTCAGTTTCGGCGACGGTGACTTCGTTATCATCGGCAGATTTATTATCTGCATCATCACTGTTGTCCTTATCTGAATCATCGGCATCCGCAGCCTGTTCAGCTTCTTTTCTGGCCTCATCTTCATCAATGAAGTCGATGTCCTGAACGGGCTGTTCTTCATTTTCCCGTGCTTCTTTGCGTTTTTTCGATGCTTTGGAAAGGTGACGCACACCGAGCGCTGCAGCAGTAGAAAGTGCAATCATTCCCACACTGGCCAATGCTTTATATAGGGCTCTCATCATTTACTCCTGTTCTAAACGCGATACCTGCATCATGTGCAGGTTTTCGGTATTATTATTGGGTATATTGAGCGCCGATCAGACGCTTCCGTCTTTTGGGATACCCCAAAGATGTCACCGATTTTTCACGATGGCGAAAAACCGGTTAACTGACCTGCCAGGTGGTTCCTTCCGGACGATCGAGGATCTGTACTCCCATTTCGGCCAGTTTATCGCGAATTTCATCAGATACTGCCCAATTTTTATCGGCGCGGGCCTGAGTACGTTCAGCGATCAATTTTTCGATTTGTGAAACATCGAGATTGAGGCGTTTGACAGCATAATCGCGCAATTCGAGGAGTGCTTTTTCGGGCGCACGCGTAAAGAGCCCGCAATAATCGCCCATATTCTGCAAAGCCTTGCGATATCCGAGCAAAGCGCGGATTTGTTCAGGCTTTTTCTTCCCGCGGGCATCGATAATGTCATTGGCCATTCTTGCGCACTGAGCCATGATGGCGAGTGCTTTGGGGGTGTTGAGATCATCGGCCATAGCTTCGACGAAGGCATCGACATTTTCCGAGACGATATTTTCGTCAGCCGTCAGTGAAGGATCTTTTGCCAGGGACTGTGCGCACAATCTGTCTGCAGCATCGAGCGTTCGGTACAGTGAAGTAATGCGCTGGGTGGCTTCATGGATCGTATCGTGCGAGAAATTGATATTATTGCGGTAATGCGTCGTCAGGAAGAAGTAGCGCAGGGCTTCCGGATGAACCTGTTTGGAGATATCGCGCACGGTCCAGAAATTCTTGAGGGAGTGGCTCATTTTTTCGCCATTGATTTCGACCATTCCGACATGCATCCAATGGCGGGCAAAATCACCTTCCTGAGCACCTTTTGCCTGAGCAATTTCATTTTCGTGGTGAGGGAATATCAGATCGCGGCCGCCGCCATGAATATCGAACGATGGAGAAAGATATTTGGTGCTCATGCATGAACACTCGATGTGCCATCCTGGACGACCGCGTCCCCACGGGGAGTCCCATCCCGGCTTATCTTCAGAGAGCTCACCTTTCCAGAGTGCGAAATCTCCAGCGGCTTCCTTGGCTTCGTTGACTTCGATGCGCACGCCGTTAATCATTTCATCCAGATTACGATGCGACAGCTTGCCATAGTCTTTGAATGCAGCGACCCGGAAATAGACATCTCCGCCCGCCTGATAGGCGTAACCGTTGTCGAACAGTTTCTGGATGAAAGCAATGATATCGGGGATATGCTGTGTAACCCGAGGTTCGATATCCGCCTGTTCGACATCGATCGATGCCATATCATCGTGAAGAGCATCGATCATTCGGGAAGCAAGTTCTTCCGGTGTCGTCCCTTCCTCACGGGAGCGACGAATGATTTTGTCGTCAATATCAGTATGATTGCGAACAAAAAGAACATCAAAACCCAACTTTTTGAGGAAGCGGCGAAAGACATCGAACACGACGAATGTACGTGCATGTCCGATATGGGGCAAATCATAAACAGTCAACCCACACACATAGATGGAGATTTTGCCCTCGACCAGAGGTTTAAAATCGACCTTGCTGCGGGCTGCCGTATCATAAATTTTTAAAGCTACCATTGAACAATCCTTAATATAATGATGAAAGCCGGCTTTCACAAAAACCGGAAAACGTCGGTATATTTCGCACAAATCCAATATGACGTCTATGATTTTTAACGATCTGACAATATGTTGATCGTTTGCCGACATTCGCAAGACGATGTGTTGCCCCAAATGGATTCTACGCACGAATACCTATGGAATAAGCGCAAAACAGAAAAGAATCTGCTTTCTTTGGCAACAGGAACACTGACTCAATAAATGCGAAAATTGCATTACAAACTTTGCAAATTGCGAGGGGTCGTGTATAAGCTATCGATTGTTTGTATGCTTTGATGGCATATAACGTGTTTTCTCATGGATTGTGGCTTTTCGCCCAGGCAACAGGAAGTCAGGATGCTCAGAATTTTAATTGAGGATTCCGAGGGTAAATCGAAACTCGCCCCCATAAACCCAGAAGCCAACGATATTACGATTGGTCGAAAGGAAGGCAATTTTATCCGCCTTAAGGAGCGCAACGTCTCCCGTAATCATGCGCGCATATTTTCGACACCGGAAGGTCTTTTCATTGAACCTGTTGCAGCCCGATATGGCCTCAAACTCAATTCAACCAAAATAGAGGGGAAAACCCCAATTGCCCTGGGTGATGAAATCCGAATCGGCGACTATCGTCTCTATATTCAGGATGAAAACAAACCCGACGTCCGCAAAGAAGAAAATCTGGATAGCGTTGTCGATATTGATCCTACGCTCCAGCCAAGACTGGTCGTTATTTCATCCAACTTTGCCGGTCGTGAATATCACATCATGCGTTCGAAAGTTACGATCGGACGCAATCCAAACAGCGATATCCAGATTCAGCATCAGAGTGTCAGCGGACAGCATGCTGAAATTCGTCGGACTCCGCGAGGTGACTATGAAATCCGCGATCTGAACAGTTCAAACGGCACAAAGGTCAACGGCGTTCAGATCTCAGAACCCTTCAGACTCGGAAGCGGCGATGCCGTAACGCTTGGACACGTCACGATGCGTTACTGTGGTCCGGGCGACTTCTGGACTCTCAATTTTGGCATCAATGATGAGCCTGCCAAAAATGCGATGATGCCGATCATCGTTGCCGGTGCGGCAGTTCTCGTTATCCTGCTTCTTGCTATCGTCATTATTTTCAAGATTAGCAACAATAATCCCACACCTCAGGTGATAACACAACCAGCCACATCCCAGGATGACTCTGCTTCCAAGGAAGATGAGTTCCTTAAGAATTTGAAGGAATGCACGAATTCCATGAAAGAAGGTTCCTTCGATATGGCTCAGATCTACTGCGATAAAGCAGAAAAGATAATCCCAAGCGATCCGAGATGGCAGAAAATGAGCGATCAACTCCATCAGGAACTGATGGCCAAAAATGCCTTTGAGGATGCGCGTACAAGCCTATCTGCACATCGTTGCCGCGATGCCATGGATGCCATTGAAAATATTACCCCCGATACCTGGGCATACCGTGAAATGATGGATAAAAATCTCAAATCCGAAGCCCACGACTGCCAGGAAAACAAGCTGCTTGCGAGAGCTCTTGAGTCCATCAAAAACGAAAATATTCTGGACGCCGAACTCGCACGGGAAGAAATCAGAACAATGCGATCCGACAGTCCAAATATTGAAAAGATCGATGAAGCTATCCGAAAAGCAAAATCATCCAAAGCTACAGGTGGTACTTCCGGTTCTCCCAAAACCAGACCCTCACAAGTCGAAGCCGCTCAGCCACCCAAACCAGCTGCACCTGATCCCACAGAAATGTGTGCCAATGCAACCAAAGCCAAAATGGCAAAAGACTATTGCGGCGCATATAAGCTGTACAAAAAAATCAAGAACATGGGCTATCCCAATGATACCTGCAAACGCGCCGGTGAATCCCTCATCGAACAGTATGCCGGTAAATGCGCGAAGCAAGAATAATCATTGCCTCAAAGCCTAACGCCATAAAAATACCCCTGAGCGAATCTCTTCACTCAGGGGTATTTTTTATTCAGTCATTCGACGGAGAATGTCCAACATCCTCCGCCAGAGAATCGCGATATCAGCCGGCAACACAGGCACCATTCATACAAATGTCACCTTCGTTCGGGCATTCGCAGTTCAGACGACATTCTGCACACATATTCGAAATACAGATTTTTCCTTCCCCGCAGTCAGCATCAGCACGGCATTCGACATCATCTTCGCACTCATTCGATGCATTGCAAATTTTGCCTTCCGGACATTCCGCATTACTCAGGCATTCCGGACGCGCGATGCAAGCACCATCCAGACAAATCTGACCTTCCTGGCAATTGCTGTCGACAGCACATTTTCCTGGCGCAAGACATACACCATCGACGCACAATCCGCTTTCACACTGCGAACTAAAGACACACTCAACTTCTTTCGATGTGTCACAGACATCCGTCTGGCAAGGAATGCAACGACCTTCTGTGCAAATCATATCATCTGCACAATCGCTGTTCTGAGCACATTCTGGAGCCGGTACATCGGCAATGCAGCGACCATCCGCGCAAATCATCCCATTCTCGCAATCGCTGTCCTGAGCACATTCTGGAGCCGGAACAACGGGAACATTGTCGGAATCGGGGACACAAACACCATTCACACATGCAGCATTCTCGCCGCAGTCGCTGTTCCAGACACATGCATTATCATTGTTGTTGTCAGGTCTGCTCGGAACGTTGTTGTCGGGATTGGGAGGAACGTTGTTGTCGGGATTGGGAGGAACATTGTTGTCGGGATTGGGAGGAACGTTGTTGTCGGGATTGCTGCAATTGCCCGATGCACAACTGCCGCAGCTGCTGCAGCCGCAGCTGCTGCAACCACACGATCCACAGGGGGCAGGATCATAGTAGTCATAATAACCATCGTAGTAATAGTAATCATCGTAGTAATAGTAATCGTCACACCAGGGATCACCGTAGCAGGAATCCCAGCATCCGTACATTCCCAACGAAGACGCGGCCAATAATGCAATAGAGAGTAATTTTTTCATGACGAGTTCCCCTTATTTTGATGTTAAAATTATTGCAATCAAGAAAGGTCTGAATGACCAACGAATATGTCTTCTGCAGAATCGATGCCAAAACACCTTCGAACACGTTTCAGTCAAAAAAAATAATTCTTCCGAACCCAATACTGCCCACCCCCACACAAAATGCCGCGAATCACATACACTCCCCCACACAGTCAGACATCAAAGCGCACCCTGGAGTCTTTCTGCAAGTACCTGACGGCAAATTTCGCGATCATCAAAGTGAATTTTCGTTTTTCCCAATATCTGATAGTCCTCGTGCCCCTTGCCTGCGACAACAATGACATCCTTTTCATCCGCAGTCAAAATGGCTTTTCGTATGGCGGAAGCTCTGTCCACATCTGAAACGATTGCTCCACTTTGCGGCATTCCCTCTAAAATGCCCTGAATGATAGCCTGAGGTTCCTCTGTTCTCGGATTGTCACTCGTCACAAAACACCGATCTGACATTTTTGCCACAATTCCCCCCATCATCGGTCGTTTGGAAGGATCCCGATCCCCCCCGGCCCCAAAAACGACACACAGATGTCCCCCTTCAGGCACACAGCTTCTCGCCGCCATCAATGCATTTTCCAAAGCCTCCGGCGTATGTGCAAAATCGACAATTACGGTTGGTTTCGTACTGATTCTCTGCATTCTGCCAGGGATTTGCTCAATTTTCGAAAGTGCTTCCGCCAATTCTTCCAGAGAATACCCCAATCCCATCATTGCCATCATTGCACCGGCTGCATTTGCAACATTATATGCACCGACGAGCGGCAGAGAGGTATGACAACGTTTGCCATGCGCATGATCGATGATTTCGATTTGCCAGGCTTCATCTTTCCAGTTTTGAGGAATCAGCTCAATATCCGCATGTTTTCCTGCGAGCGAAAACGAACAGACTCGCCCGCCCCAGTTTTCCGGCCGCGCAGCGTGAATATGAGCGACGACTTCATCATCATCGGCATTGGCAACGGCAATCGGACTTTTTCCGGCCCGGTGGCTCTGCACCAAATAATGATCGAACAGCCGCTGCTTGGCGAGTGCATACGCTTCGCGGGTTTTATGAAAATCGAGATGATCTGTTCCGAGATTGTTCCAGACTGCGGCATCAAATGCAACACCATCGATCCTTCCCTGCATGATGCCGTGGCTCGATACTTCCATCGCCACAAGATCACATCCGGCATCCACCATTCCAGCCATCAAACGATAAAGTTTCAGCGTACCGGGCGTCGTATTGGCCGAAATTTCTTCATATCCGGGATACCGATGCGAAATCGTTCCCAATACACCTACCCGCAGTCCCATGGCTTTGCCGAGACTTTCGATCAGATAGGTCGTCGTCGTTTTCCCGTTCGTTCCGGTAACAGCAATGACTTTTAATGACAGTGATGGTTTGCCGTAAAAAGCTTCCGCCAATCCCTGCAGTTTCTGATGCGGACTATCCAGTGATATGACCGGAACACCGCATTCGACGGAAAACGCCGGATCGGCAATCACCGCAGCAGCGCCGGCCGAAGCAGCCTGCGCACAATACGATCCGGCCTGTTCGGAAGTCAGCGGCGAACTTCCCTGCCGGAGAACAAAGATATCTCCCGGACTGACTTCGCGCGTATCATCCACGAGATGAACAGCCTCCGGAATGCTTCCATTCCAGCAGGCCCCCAGTGATATCAAGCCTTCCTCGAATCGTTTTCTGTCCACGATATCTTCCTCATCCATAAAATAAATGAGCCACGTATGGCTGAAAGCCATAGTGGCGAACAGCGAGCGTATGTTTGTGTATTTTAAAATACACAAACATAGCGAGTATATATAAAAAACAAAATCAGAAAATCATCCGCAATAGGGATCATCAGCATCACATGCATGAACCCCAAACAAATATTCTCCCGATTGTGCTGTGTTATTTTTGACAAATGTATCAATAACGAAATAATAGGTCCCCGCATTCAGAGTCTTTTCGAACCAGATATCATTGCGATCAATACATTGATTGTCTGTCGCCGAATTTTTTATATGAATATCGAGATCAGCATCGGAATCGCTGACCACAAATGCCCGAATCTTCGTTTTGGCGTTCAGAACCATTTTATAATAATATTCAGGCCCTCCCTCATTTGCAGTCGTATCACAGCTATAAGTCGAAATCTTGCTGTGCGGACTATTCTTGGTATTCGCAGAATGCGTAAACGGCAGACTCGATACAATCCAGGGATCCGTCGGACTGCCGCTGCCCTTAAAGGTCTCTCCTGTCGAATCCGGAACCGATCCGCCGTTGTACAAAGCACCCCAGGCACGATTGAGCATTTCCATCGAATACAGATTTCTGTTGTTCATTCCGTATTTGCTCAGCGATGACGATGTGAAATCACAGGCAGAACCGGCACTGGCCGCATGAATGCCATCACTCCAAAGCCCATAATTGTTTGAACTTCCAATCGCCTGATATACTTTTTGCAGATTCATATAGGGGAATTGATATGCCTCGGCAACACCTCGCTGAATCGCATTGAACGTCGTCACATAATATGCCGGTTTTCCGTCTGCAGAAATCGCAGGTGCCCCGGATAAATAGGCAATATTCTTCGGAGAATCCGTGCGTACACCAACACCAATAAACAGCGGAATGATTCCGTCGCTCATCAGGTCACGGGCCGTCCTGAGCACCCTCTGATAATAGATCTGCATGGCATAGCTGTATCCAGCATAATCTCCATTTTTCTTCTTCGTATATCCGCCATTGCCCATGTCGTTGGTACCGTGTCCGAAAAATGCAAAACGCGGATTAACCGCCGAAATCTCTGAACTCAGACGCGTCCCCCCATTATAGCTTCCGTAGGAATAATATGTATCCTTTCCACCAACTGCAGTAATGGAATCGCGGCTGTAACAGTCAAATCCATTTTTAAAGCTGCTGATCGCCGAAGAAATATTCGTGTGACTGTCCAGTGTAATTTTTGAATCCGTCGAAAAACACCTTACGAATTCCGATGTTATTGCCATGTGCGAATCGCCAATTTTCATAAAACGATTGCTCTTTCGATTCGCATTTTTTGCACTAATCGCCTGCATTTTCGAAACAACATAGGAAGTTATCGGCGAATGAATGCGATCTGCCAGATAACGCACAGGTTCATTGACCGTCGTCGTCACGCATGAACCATCCTTGCACTCCTTTCCCGATCCGCATTTCGTAACCTCAGACCAGTCGTAGCATCCGCTGCTCTTTTGCTCACAGACTTTATATCCTTCCTTGCCAGAACAGGTTTTCTTGTTGGCAGTACAGGCATCCGTGCAGTTCTTGGTGCATGTACCGCTTCCGGTACAGGCCGTTCCCGAACCGCATTTGACGACATTACCCCAGCCATAACAGCCATTGTTCTTGAGTTCGCAGGACTGATATCCCGTCGTTCCGGAACATTGTTTCTGACCGGAACTGCACTCATTCTGGCAGTTCTGAACACAGTTTCCGCCGGAACACTTTTCATTGGCTGCACAATTCTGGGGAGCCGACCAATCCAGGCAAATATCATCATCAAAATAGCCGCACGTCTGATAGGCAGAATTCCCGGAGCACTGCCGCTGCCCATTGGAACAATCATCCTTGCAGGACTGAGCCACGGATTTGCAGGCACCGCCATCGCACGTCTGCGTCGTCAGACAGCTCTGAACCCCCGACCATTCAAGGCAGGTATCATCGTCAAAACTTCCGCACACCCGATACGTCTTATCGCTCAGACACTCTTTGGCATTCGCCTGACACTCATCCGTACATGACGGCTTGGGATCTGTCGTCTGAACACACATGCCCGCCACACAAACTTCATCGGACTGGCAAGCGACAGTCTCCGACCACTCAAGACAGGAATCCTCATCAATATTGACGCATTTGTGATAACCGTTTCCTATGCATTCAAAAGCCCCCATCACGGGACAATCATCACTGCATGAATCCGGAACCTTTTCCTGCTGACAGATGCCGCCGATACAAACCGTTTCGCCCGTACATGCGACCGGATCTGACCAGTTCAGACAGCCATCTCCATCGGTATCGTCACAAATATAAGACGCCCCGCCCTCGCACTTTTTCTCCCCCGACATACAGGCATCCTTGCAGGGTTCGTCGGTCGCTATCTGACATTCCCCACCCTGACATACGCCCGTGTCACAATCCGAATCATCCGTACAATCCAGACATTTCGCGACTCCTCCGACGAAATCACAATGGCTGCACGCTGCTTTCTGCAATTCGCCATCGGAACAGTAAATCAAAAACTCATCCGAACAGCCGGATTTTGGCGATTTCTGCTCTTTTTCCGACACACATTTCATCAAAACATCGCCGGAACACGACAATTCATCCTCGACACATTTTTTTGTTTCCACCGGCTTTTCTTCCGGTTTATCGGGCTTTTCTTCCGGTTTATCGGGCTTTTCTTCCGGTTTTATCGGATCCTCTCCCTCGCCATCATCACCATCATCGGAGGCATCCGGACGAACCAAAACCTGACTTCCGTTATCACTGCAGCCCATCACCACACAGGATAATATCAAAAACAACCTGAACCACTTCATGACATTCCTCCGTACAATCTCAAGACGCCTGCAATTTTTCCATTTTTTCGTACCATAGTCAAAGCGATCTGCACCTAATTCTTCGACGTTTTCTTCTTTTGCTTACTTTTGCAGGCTAACTCGCCGACAGAGGCGTTCTGTGAACGCCTCTGCGGCTCGTTACGCCCTGCACTCCGGCCTATTGCCTGCGGCAATACGGCCTCCGTACTTGCCTTGCGGGTTCCCGCTGGTCACTCGCTGCGGCGCGTATGCCGATGGCGAGCTGTATGCGCGCAGACCTGAAAGAAACGTACGGAGACGGTTCTTTCATGGCGAGCACATAGGCGAGCCCGCAAGGCGTATGCGCAAAGCCAGGCAGAGACGTGTCGCGGCACGGATCTGAATGGCGGGCGCATAGCCGGCGTCACCAAAAATATAATGACACAAAGATACATGTAGGTGTAAAATGCCTGCGCCTGTCGAACGGCGGCAGAACCTTCAAATATGAGTAATCAAGATATGCTTAAGATCCGCAACTTTAAGGAAATCCCGTACGAAGAACTCGAAGCGCTCAATCTCGAAGCCAAATCCGATGTCCAGAATCACATGGCTGACGACGTTCTGCGCGAAAAATATCTGCGCTATCTGCACGACGAAAAGCAGCTCAAGGCCGTGACCGTGTGTTTTTCTGACCTCGAAGGTCGGTTTCACATGCTGGATTACGACAAGAAATATCTTGAGCAGTCGTACGACGGACTGACTTTCGATGGTTCATCGATCCATGGATTTTCGGCCCAGCGCGAATCCGATTTGTGCCTCGAAATCGACTGGGGATCATTCCGGTGGCTTCCCAGCGATATTTTCGGCCCCGGCAAAGTCATGGTTTTCGGGCTCATCCGCGACGTCAACAACAACCCCTATTTGGGAGACATCCGCGGCCTGCTCAAGCGCTATAACACCGAATTGTTCAAAAACGGCTACGAATCCAAGATTGCGTTTGAGGTCGAAGGATTTTTGTTCAAAGGCATCGATGCAGAACAGAATTTCCAGGCCGATCATGGATTTGATTACGTCTCGGACGGCGGTTATTTCCATACGCTGCCCAATACGCCGCTCAAACTCTTCATCGATCACTTTGCGGAAGCCCAGCGAGCATTGGGATTTGAAAATGAAAAAGACCATCCCGAGGTTGCGCCGTCGCAGTTCGAACTCAATTTCCGCTGTGCAGAAGCCCTGACTGCCTGCGACGAAGTTCAGATCTACAAGCTTCTTGCGCGCCAGATTGCCAGCATCAACGGCATGACAGCGTCGTTCCTGCCCAAACCCATGATGAAAGTCAACGGTTCGGGCATGCATGCGAACATGTCGATTTCTCACAACGGCCGCAATCTCATGTACAACCCCGACGGTGCCGGTCATCTCTCTGAATTCGGCTGGAAATGCGTCGATAAAATCCTTCATCATGCGCGTGATTTCTGCCTCATCGCCAACAGCTCGGTCAACAGCTATCGCCGTCTCGACCCCAATTTTGAAGCGCCCAACGCGATTCGCGTCTCGACCAACGATCGCACCGCCATCATCCGGCTGCCCAAAGGCAACGAAAAAACATCGCGCTTCGAACTTCGAAGCGTCGGTCCCGACGCCAATCCTTACCTGCTCACCTATACATTGCTGCACCTGGCCCTCGACGATTATCCGGCCATCGATTCCTCCGAGCGCAACAGCGAGAATCATAAGCTTCCGAGCAATATTTACGATGCCATCGCCGATTTCGAGCAGTCCGCTGCCATGAAACAGATTCTCGGCGACGAAAACCACGCCAAATTCGCACACCTCAAACACATGGTGGCCAACCGTTCGCCCAAGGACCTCGGCAACCGCATCAAACGCGGCGAAATCGTGTTCCACCACGAGGTCACGAATCAATCCTTATGGACGGATTTTTAAAAGCCGCACCGGCAGTGTCAAATCCAGGTTCTTTCCTCTAAAAGCCATAAGCTATCTTCGCTGGAGGGAGAGAGCCTGAACCATCCGCACTAAACCGCCGGGTTTGCCGACCTAAAGTCAGCAGACCCGGCACATTCATTTAGATGCTGTCATACCCGCGGGCGAATATCTCGGATACCTTGCCCTGATCCAGTTTTTCTGTCCATACATAGACGTTGCGTCCGGATTCCGAGCAAGCAATATCCGGCGTCTTGTCGGCTTTATTGCTGTTATTTTCGGCATACCCGATATAGTTGACCTTGGCGACGCTGCTGACGACATAACTGCCTTTGTTCAATTTGATTGTCTTGCGCTGAACATCCGGGCTGTCGTAGTTATTGCCATCTTTGGTACGAACCGTTTTTCCGAACCATCCCAAAGCCGCATTTCCACTGCCATCCACGCATACCTTGGGTGATGTGAATGGCCATTTGCTCGAATATGCGACGACCTGATCATTGAAAAGGGCATTGGAATTATCGAAGCTGCCGCTCCTGAATCCGCGCGCCTTGACAACATATCGGCCCGATTCTTCAGAATCATCCTGATAGGCGATGAAATAATCACCCTTGTTATTCATATCAATGGAAGGTTTGAACTGCTGGTTTGAGGCCTGTGTATTGACATCGAAAACTGCCCCCTTTGGTGTTCCGTCAGCCTTGAATGCGCGAGCGGCGACCTGATATCCGCCGTTTCCGTCAGAATCATCCGCCCAGGTCACGACGAATGAACCGTCAGCAGCCATCGCGATATCCGGTTGATTCCGAACGCCCTTGGGGGCTCCGGACACGTTGAATTGCTTGAACAGTTCCGAACCGTCTGCTTTGAACCCGCGCACGAATACCTGCATTTTTCCGGCGATTTCCGAACCATCTTCCCATGCCACGACGAACTGGCCATCGGGATTCATCGCGACGACGGGATGCTGCTGGTCACCGTCGGCAACCGTATTGACGGTCGTCGTCTTGAACCTCTGCTTGCCTTCTGCATCAAATCCCCGCATGAGGATTTGACCCGCACCATTGCCATCCGAATCATCCATCCAGACGACGACGAAATTATCGTTTTTATCCATCGCCACATCCGGGGAGAGCTGATTGCCTTTCGTCGTATCATTGATTGTGAATTGTTTGCCCTTGGCACAGCCGCCGCTGTAGAACAACCTTCCGGCAATGTCATAATTCGCATTCCCCTTGGAATCCTTGCCATCCTCATCGCTTGAATCATCGCGCCAGACGACGACGAACGACCCGATTTCGCGATTCATACCAATCGCCGGTTCCGACTGCACACCCTTTTCATTCGCATTTGCGATGCGCGGATCGAAGCTGTGATCATCATCCGCATACTTGCCGTTTGCCGGAACCGATAAATCCATGCTGAACGTGAAGTTGTGGTTGTTCTGGAATTTGTCATAGCTCGCCAGTTTGCTGTCGGTCGGCTCTTTTTTGTACAGATCCGCAGTTCCTTTATCCGGCCAGTTATAAAGTGATGAACAGTAGAATTCCTTGGTTTTATCATAGAACTGATCGTTGCCAAGCGGAGTAAAGGATCTCGACAGCCCGTTATCTTTAATTTTCTTGGGATCGATGGTAAGCACGCGAAGCCATCCATTACCACCCTCATTTGAACCGTACCAGCCATTGGCTCCGATGCCGCAGGAACGTTCTTTACTGCCGCCTGATGCAATGACGCTTTCACACTGATAATCGACGAGCATTTCATAAAATTCATTGCCCGCATAACCTGGTTCTTTTTGGAATTCCGCGCCGCAGATATGGCCGCTGGCGACCAGAATGACGTTGCTGTGGCGCTTGGTAAGCTCGCGCGCCAGCGCGGATCCTGATGCACCATTTGACGTGCATGACAACGCAGCTCCACCCGAATAATTGCGCTTATTGTCTTTGCCGTTGCGGCTAAGGTAGCTGTGCGTCGTAATAATGACATAATGATCCGGATACTTTTTAATCAGATCATCCGCCCAGCAAATGATGTCCTTGCGCGGCGAAAATTCAAGCGAAATGGCCAAAAACTTTAAGCCACCGACGTTAAACGTCGCATACGAATTTGCGCCGTCATTGTATTCCCCGAACCACTTTTTATCTTTGTAGCGCGCATTATTGAAGTACTTCGAAAAATGTGATCGGCTGCGCGAATAAACGCCATCACTGTACCAGGTCAAATGTTTTTTGGCATCTTTATCGTACTTGTACCCAACATAATCGTGATTTCCGGTAGAAATCAGATAGGGAATATTGGCTTTGTCGAGGACTTCATGCGCAGCACTCGCGACCTTCCATTCATCTTCGACATTGAAGTTTGTGATATCGCCCAGATGTAAGGCAAATCTAATATTATACTTATCCTTGTTGTCGCGAATCCACTTCGTTTGGCTCAGATAGCGGTTATTCTTCAAATCTTTGGATACGATCGTTCCGTCTGCATTGAATTTTACCGGCCGGGAATAGCCCTGCGTATCGGGCAGAAAGACGATCGAGAATGGTTCGCAATCGTTGCCGCAGGCAAATTCGCATTTATGGGTTGATTCAGAACAATATTGGCCTTCCGGACAGGCTTGTTGTGTCCAGTCTGCCTTTCCATCGACATCCTTACAGGTTTCCACGCTCTTTCCGTTGCAGCGCACATCGCCGATTCTGCAGCGTTCAACACATTCAAATTTGGCTGGATCACAAACCTGTCCGCCGGTACAAGCGGTTTCGGACCATACTGCGCATCCATTTTCATTGATCGTGCAAACCGAAACACCATTACCGTCATCCGTACATTTTTTTGCGGGTTCATCACATGCTTGCTTACATTCAATGCATTTAAACTCCGAACTGTCACATTTTTGATCCTCGCCGCACGTCTCTTTGAGCTCCCATTTTGCGCAGCCGGATTCATCCGATTTGCATTCCATGACCCCTTCTTCCGAACATTTCAGCGGATGGTCATCACTGCACGTTTCACTGCAGCCATTTACACACTCCAGTTTGTCGGAATCACAATGCATGCCATCGCCGCACGCTTCCTTGACTTCCCATTTTGCGCAGCCGGATTCATCCGATGTACATTCCAGAATTCCCTCTTCCGAACATTTCAGTACATGTTCTTCGCCGCACGTTTCACTGCATTCATCTGCGCACTCAAAGCTGACAGAATCACAATGTTTGCCATCGCCGCACGCTTCCTTAAGCTCCCATCTTGCGCAGCCGGATTCATCCGATTTGCATTCCATCACCCCTTCATCCGAGCATTTCAGCGGATGGTCTTTACTGCACGTTTCACTGCATTCATCTGTGCACTCAAAACTGACGGAATCACAATGCCTGTCGCCGCATTCTTCTTTCACAGACCATTGCGTGCAGCCCTCATCATTCACTTCGCAAACCATGACATTGTTTTCCGAACATTCCTTTGCCCCATCGGAACAAAGATCCATACATTTTCCAGTTTGGTTTGGCGTGCTGCCCGAATCGTCACCACATCCTGCTGCAGCCAGAGATGAAATCAAAAACAGTACGGGTAATTTTGTTTTCATAATACATTCCCTCTCAAAAAAATGTAAAAAAACACATTCATCCGCGATAAAGTCGTGAACACATCACTGCTGTTTCAAACAAAATCGCAGAACAACCAGTTCAGATTTTCAAAACTGCTGTAAGTAATTCGCCTCAAAGAGATCCGAATTGCTGCAGCCCTAACACAGGTTTTGAGATTTGGCAATGATATTATGGATATGGTTTGGGCGCAACTGTGCACCACAGGAACACATGCAGACACCCCAAAACCAATTGCACGATCCTGTTTGTGCTGTTACCCAACTGAATAATATATATTTTTAATACATCACATAACATTTATATAATGACATGGCCGGATTTTGATTAACCCAATAATAATCTGTACAGACGTGCGGCCCGCACGTCTCTAACCATTACGAATTACTTTTTCCCCCATGACCATAAGCAGCTGCGGCGTATCGGCGATGGCTGCGTTGTGCGACAACGCTGCTCGTCGCTGATAGCCGCAGAGCGAGTCGTATGCGCTGGAGGCGCATAGACGAAGCAGCCAGAAAATGCATATGATGCGATGTGAGATGCCGCTGGCAGAACAAACTTACAATCACGCATAAACACCTTCATGTATCTTTTTGCCCCACATCTGGAATATAGCCATCAAATCTGCTATGAATACTCAAAAGCAGACGCCGCATACATTGCAGCGTGCTTTTTAGCGAAAGTTTTTCTTTGCACTGCAGGAGGTTAATCGCCAACAATAATCGATATTTCCTTTAACCATAATAGTTGTTTATTCCAGGTTTATTCATGTCCAAATCGTTTCTTAAGTTCGCATTTACAGCCATTATGCCGATATTGCTGCTGATCACAGTAAACTCCGATCCGGCCGCTGCATCCCCCAACAGCTGGCTTGAGCAGTGCCGCCCCTATGAAACAAAAGTCAAACAAATCCTGGCATCCGAAAACATCGACCAGGACTACTACTATCTAATGGTCGCCGAATCACACTGCACCCCCAAAGCAAGATCGCAGCACGGAGCACAGGGATTCTGGCAGCTCATTCCGCGTACATCGCACCACTATGGTTGTTTTTATCCCGATGATCTCGAATGCTCGACCAGGGCCGCAGCAAGATACATCAAACGCCTTCAGGAAGAATTCAAAGATTTCGACGCAGTCATTGCGGCCTACAATATGGGCGGTCATAACCTCAAACAACATGGCATCAACAAATCAGCCCAGGCGCTCATCTGGACAGTCAAACGCCTCAAAAGAACTGCCCGACGGCTTCAAAACGAAGCATTAGCCCAACAATGACTTGTACAGGCGTGTCGCGGCACGTCTCCAACACCTATCCCCCTGGTTGCGTTTCGCCTGGCCCGGGCTATTCATCGGGGTGTTTCAGATGTGACGCCCCTGTGGGGCGTTCCTGATTATATCTTATAAGCACTACTATTTTGAATCCAACGCATTACAGGGTACATTGACGGTACTTTGGGTTTCTGTTTCTTTCTCTTTATCCGGGTACCACAATGAGAATTATTCCCTGTTTGATTGCAGCCGCATCTGTATTACTGATTTTAGCCCCCGCCTGTTCCAAAAAGAAATCGGAAGAAGTTCCGCCCCCTGCCGCCGAACAGGCTGTTCCTGATTCTGCCAACGCGAATCCGAACGCAGAAAACACCAAGCCGGAAGCGAATCCACAACCGGCAGAACAGCCAAAACCGGCGATCATCCAGGAACCGCAGGCGATAAAACACCGAACGCCGCTTCCCTTTGCGCCCGTGGAAATCGAAACACTCAAAGGCATGACGCCCGAAGATGCCGAAGCATCACTGCTGAAGCCATTTTCCGCCAATGCGCCCGAACAGACTGCAGAACTCCAGGCGCTCATTGAAAAAGCAGAACTCGGTGATGATCGTGCCAAAGAACAATTTGCCAATCAGATTCTCAAGCGCCCAGCCACGGATCCCAATTACAGCCGCGCCATGAAGTATCTCAAATCCATCCGCGAATTCAAGGATCCGGACGCTCTGACCCAAAGAGGCATTCTCGAATTCACCAATACGATCGAAAATCCGAATGCAAAAGCCGATGCGCAGAAGTACCTCAAACAGGCCGGCGACATGAATCACGAGCGAGCGCTCGAATTCCTGCTCAAAAATGCTGCCTTCGGTCTGCAGGATTACGCGCTCGAAAAACTCGAAAAAATCTACGAATCCCGTATCGCAGCAAACGACCCCAAAGCCAAATACGAATGGGCCAGGCTCCTCGAATTTGCGCCATCCTCATACGCGCCAAAAGCAGAAAAACTCATCGAAGAATCAGCGAATGCCGGATACCTCCCGGCGCGCTTTACCAGAGCAGTAACGCTCATGCATTCACAGGACACCTGGAATCAGGGCTTTGAACTCATGAAAGAGTCCGCAGCCAACGGCTCAGAAGATGCCAATCTGAACCTGGCAACCCTCTATGCCGTCATACAGTATTCGGATGACAGATCACAGGCATCCGAAGTCTTTGGCACGGAAATCACCGAAGCACAATACGAAATGCTGCGCGGCATTCTCGACAAATACGCTGCAGAAACCAGTCAGGATCCCAAAATGCTCATCGCAGATCTCGCTCACAAAGCCGGTGGTTTTGACGAAGCCTGCGGTATCCTGCTTGGCATTGGCTCCACCGAAGACAATGAACCAGGAACCGTCAAAGCCCGCGATTATGTCGTCGAATGCACCGAACGCTTCATCCAGGCCAATCCCTCCAGGGATGCCTGCGACCATGCTTTCGATCAGGTCACCTATGCCGGAGAAGAAAGCTTCGACATGACCCAATATTACACCCCGGAACAGCGCACAAAACTCGGCGAACTCATGATAACCTGCTACCGGCTCGCCCTCGAGGATGGCCAGGATTATCCCCAGGATGCCCAGTATGTCAGACCTTCGACGGCGACCCAGCTGGCTCTTCTTTACAGCGGAATCCCCGTTCTCAACATTGCCCCCGACAAAGCCCGCGAAATTGCCTATCTGCTCTACGCCGCCAACCATGGCGACATCATCGGTCAGGTCATACTCGCCAACGAAGTCTACAACAACAAGGATTCTGCCCTGCACCACCCGCCTCGCGCTTGCTTCTGGTACCAGCGAGCTGCCGCATCGCACATCTGTAAAAACTACTGCGGCACACCGGACACCGAAAATGACGGCGTCTGCAACGCCTGCAAAGATGCCCAAAAAGCCGTCGATAACTGCAAAGCTGCGATTGCCGCGAAGTAATCATCCCTTCCCCTATGAAATACACCAAACTCCTATCCATTATTATACTGTTCATGACCGGATGCAGCCCGGCTGAAACGCCCACCAATACCGCGGCTGCTCCCGTCCAGACACAGGAACAGTCCGTCGTTTCGGCCAATGAACAGCCCAAAGGAGATTCCGCGAATCCGACAGCAAAAGTAGATATTCCCAGACTCACAGGTACCATTGCGCCAGCCATGGCACACTCCGCCATGCTCCATTTCGGCCAGCAGTCCGTCGTCACCGAACCCTCTGCAGTCCATATTCAGTACCTCATGCGAGCCGCAAGATACCGCGAAGCCGCAGACTATGCCACGCGCGCATCCCAATCCGACAGCATTCGCTTTCTGACCGCCAAAGCAAGAGTTCTGGCCAATCTGTGCTCAGAATCCGCACCATGCGCCAGTGATTTCGAACACCTCAAGCCCTCCATCGATGATCTCAAACCCATCATCGAATTCTGGCGCATCCGCGCCATCATCGCAGATCACAAGCCGGATCTGGCGCTGTCTGCCATCGAAAAATATCTCTCTTCGACCAAGAATACCGCCAAAGCCCGCGCTCTCATCCTCGAATTCGATAAAATCGCTCAAAAAATCGATTTCTATGTGGCCGATAATGCGAAACTGCTCGAAAAACTCAATGCGCTCACAGCCAAAGTACGCAACAAGGCCAATGCATTCGAATCCGCAAGCCTGACCCATATTCAGCTCGACATCGAAACCGCCCTGGGACGCGAAAAAACGGCAACAGCCAAGCGCAGCCAGCTCGTTCTGCAATATCCCGCCACACAAATGTCTCTCTGGCCGGAACTCGCCGGTTCACCTCAGGATCTTGCCAAACGCTATTCCCCGTCCGAACGCATGTCCAGAATCAACCGGCTCATATCCCACTTCGATTACGACAACGCCCGGCGGGAACTCAAACAGATCACCGAAGATTCTTCAGTTCCGCAGGCCACGCGCACCAAAGCAGAATGGGAACTTGCCAAAGTCTCAATGACCAATGCCGAAGAACCGGGCCTGAGCGAAAAGATCTATCGCAAATGGGCAAAACAAAGCGGACCGAATCAGGAAGAAGCCGTTTTCGGCATATCGCGCGCGCTTTCGAGACAGCTCAAATATCCCGAAGCCATCAAGGCACTGCAGAATTACGACAAACAGTATCCCAAAGGAAAATACAAATCGCGCTCACTGTATCTGCGCGGCTGGTATCTGTTCGATCTGCGCAAAAATGAGGCCGCACGTCCATTGCTCAAGGAATACGCCGAAAAGACAAATGACACTGCGGTCTGGGGCTTCTATGCACAAACCTTCATCCGCGATGAGCGCTGGAAAGACGCCATTCAGGCATTCGAAAATCTCAAACATAACCAGAATCCCATCGTTCGCGGCAAAGCGCTCTACTGGCAGGCTTATGCCGAACACCAGCTCAATCGCGACGAAAACGCCCAAAAGAGGCTCTCCGAAATCCACAAGGAGTTTCCGCTGACCTGGTACGATATCCTCGCCTATCAGCGCGAAGAAGACTGGTTCGGAAAGAATGCCGACGACGCATACCGAAAAATATTCCGAATCGACGCAGATCCCAGACAGGACAATATCCTTTATGCGTGGGGATACGGTTCAAAACTCAAATCACAACCGGATTCCGAAGTCTGGCAGCGCATCAAAACGCTCAGTCAGTACGACGCCATCGAAGAAGCCCGTTCACTCTATACTGCCAGCGAAAAAGCCCTCCTGAATGCAGTTCCTGCCGAAAACCGCGATGAATTCAGACGCTATGCAACACATCTGGTCGAAGCCTATCACGATGCCTGGGAAGAATGCTCAGGATCCGTTCGTGCCTTGAGTCATATCGTCCCATCGCGTTCCAATCCGCGTCACAAAATGGCCTATCCACAGCCGTTTGCACCGCTCGTCGAATCGCTCGCTGCAGACTACGGACTTCCGCATTATTTCATCTTCGGCATCATGCTTCAGGAATCCCGATTCCGACCGTGGCAGGTTTCTTCCGCCGATGCCATCGGCGCGCTTCAGATGATTCCCAAAACCGCCCGGCCTATCGCCAAAGCTCTCGGCCTGGAATACCATCCCGATACGTTCTTCGATCCCAGAGTCGGATTTCCCTACTCCGCATACTACATGAAGATGCACTACGATCGCTGGGGCCACAACCTCGCTTTTACTGCCGGCAGCTACAACGGCGGTCCGCATCGAATCGGCCCATGGGCTCTGCGCGACAAAGGCAAAACCATCGACTTCATCGTCGACGAATTCTCATTCGACGAATCGCGGCATTACGCCAGAAAAGTCGTCGAACATACGCTCCGTTTTGCCTATCTTTATGCCCATTCCACCGAAGAATGGATCGATGTCGTACACAAACTCGTTCCCCGTATCGTTCCGGATATCGACCCCACGGATGACTGGGGATTGTAATCTGTTTTTCCTATGTGCGCCGCTGCTATTCGCCTTTGGCGAATACGCCTGCGGCAAGCCGCCTATTGCATACGGCGGCTTTTTTTATATTTAAACCACTATCCCCAAAACGGGCGAAATGATAAACTACCAGTGATTGTTTTTCTTGAATTTTATAGAACTACACAATGAAAAGTCACTCGCTGCTCTGGTTCTGTTTCGTCACATCAATTGTTGCTTTAAATATCAGCGGATGCAAAAAATCCAGTGACATTGAGAGTAATACAGCCACCCAAAACCAGACTGCATCCACCGCCCCAAAACCACGCGAGATTCCCTGCATTATATGCAAATACGGGCAGCCTGCCCCCACCAAACAGGAACCAAAAACAGAGAACAATGCCACAGCTGCCGGCGATGATGAACCCAAACAACACGCTGAGACCAAAGGTTCACTCAGCAAAACCCTAATACAAAGCGTTGTCAGAAATCATAGAAGTGAGCTTCAGGCATGCTACAATAAAGGATTCGACGAAACAAAGCGAGTTGCCCAAAAGATTGTCTGTCAATGGACGATATCGGAAAATGGGGATGTAACAAAGGCCTCGATAGTACAATCTGAAATGAACAATAAAGTTGTCGAAAAGTGTATCGTCGATACCATTATGACCTGGACATTCCCAGCCCCCAAAGGCGGCGAAGTAAGTATCGAATACCCGATTGCACTCATTCCCGGCGAGTAGCATCTATTCCATTGCCTGACGGGGGAATGATTGCAAAAAGCTGGATGTTTGTTGGGGCTAAGCCCTGAAGGGGGTTAAGAGTACAGCCCGGGGTGGAGCGTTAGCGCAACCCCGGGAAAGGTAATTACCCCCCAATGTTTTAGCCCTGAAGTTGCGACTCTACGGTCTTGCCCCAAAGCTCCCTCTCCGTAAACTGCGTGGGGGAGCGGGTTTCAGAAATATAGAATTAGTTATTCAGAGGTTCCCTAACGATATATTAATAATGACACGAACATTCCCTGTGTAAATCAGAATAAATTGTGAATAAACTGCGAAACAATCACAGTTTAATAGATTTTGATACATGTGCCGCTGCTATTCGCCTTCGGTGAATACGCCTGCGGCAAGCCGCCTATTGCATACGGCGGTTTTTTATGCTCTGTATGACCAACGTATTGACAAGCTTAGAGCTTGGAGTTAGTAGCTATATTATAAAGCTCAATGTCCTGAGCTACCCCAACACCATTGCAGTAGCCCCTTTTTATATTAAAACCCTATCCATAATTCGAACGAATTGATTTATTTTTCTAAACTGTAAAGGACAACACAATGAAAATCCATTCACATTCTCTCTTCTGTTTTTGTTTCGTTGCGTCAATCGTTGCCTTAAGTATTTGCGGATGCAAAAAATCCGGTGATATTGAAAGTAATACAGCCGCAAATGCCCAAACTGCATCCACCAATCAGGAGCAAAGTAAACCGCTGGATACGAATCCAGAACAAGAACAAAGTGAACCGCAGGTTACGAATCCGGAACAGGATCAAAGTGAACCACAGGTTACGAATCCGGAACAGGATCAAAGTGAACCACAGGTTACGAATCCGGAACAGGATCAAAGTGAACCGCAGGTTACGAATCCAGAAAGACCTCGCGATACGTTTACAGCAGACAAATCCTTCGAAGAGAACAAACTCGCCGCACAGGACAGTTCCCCCGTCAGTAATGGCGAAACCACCCCTTCCACAGGGCGCAGAGGTTCGCTCGACAAACGCATCATTCAAAAAGTCATCAAACAGCATGCCAACGAAATCCAGGCATGCTACCAAAATGAACTCAAGAAGAACAAAGACCTTGCCGGAAGAATTGCCTGTCAATGGACTGTATTGGAAAATGGGGATGTAACAGACGCAGCAATAGTACAATCCCAAATGCAAAATGATAATGTCGAAAAGTGCATGCTCAATAATATTAAAGAGTGGAAATTCCCTCCCCCCAAAGGAGGCTCTGTAAGGATTCAATACCCCTTTACATTCGCACCCGATAAATCGACCCCAACCCTATAAGCTGCGAGTCGCAGAGCCCAGTGAGCAACGGCCCATGGACATACCTCCCTTGCCTCTCGCCGCCGTCCATGGCGGCGTAGGGATTATGATGAGTACCAATGATGGCTATTCGAAATCATTGTAATTACGGGACGTTGTTAGTGGTTAGTAGTTAGCACAAAAAAACAGATGCGCCCCATCGGGGCGCACACCACCAGCACGCTGAAGGCGTGCAAGAGTACAGCCCGGGGTGAGCGCGAAGCGCGTAACCCCGGGAAATAGGCGCGCCCCCCCCCGTGTGGTCGCCAGATGGCGAGCACATGCGGGGCCAGTGAGCAACGGCCAGTCACGAGTCGGAGCGCCGACAGGCGCGAGAGACGAAGTGAATGGCCCTTTGCGAACTGAGGCGGATCGTTTGGATTTGGGTTTTAGGGGGCGATGCCCCCTCACAAAAATAATTCTCTAAAAAAACTCTTTACAAAAGCTCATCAGTGATCTACCATTACGATAATTAATATTGGAATAAAAAGCATCAGTCGTTGATGATTGCTCACATGAGCACATGTAAACCCGCGAAGAGTCTTTGCCCAAAGTGCATTTGTGTACCCCCGGCAATGTCGACTTTTCCCAGTCAGCTCGCCTTCGGAAGAGCTATGTAAGGAGTAAAACCATGAACGCTTGTACAGGTAAAAATTTATGGATCGCCATTTGTATCGTTGTTTCAATGATATTGGGAGGATGCAGCTTAATCAAAGAATCAGCTAATTCACAAATAGATCCAGGAGAAATATCTTCTCAGGAAGATACGGAAACCCTGGCGGAAGCGGAACCCGAAGTAGAAGATATGGAAGAAGCTCCCGAGGAACCCACACCTTTTGCTGCCGATGCTGCACCATCCTCGAACAAGGGGATGTCAAAGGGCGAGGCCGCAGCTCAGAGTGCAGGGCTTTTGGGACAGGCCAATGCCATGAATTCCATGATGAATTCGGATGATCTCGATTGGTCAGCTTTCGATGCCTCTGCCAATTCTGGATCTGCAGGTTATGGACTCGGTGCCACTGGAGCCGGTGGGGGAGGTGCTGGCCTGGGCGGATTCGGTGCCGGTGGTTTTGGCCCTGGCGGAGGAGGAGGCGGTAGCCTCGGCAGCAAAGGCGGAGGAGGTAGAGTTTTGGGTTTCCAATACGGCTCCGATATCACTACCCTCAACGAAAATGAATTCAAATCATTCAAGCCCAACCAATTCAATAATGTATTGAATTCACCATTCTCTACATTCGGTGCCGATGTAGATACCGCTTCCTACAGTATTCTCAGATATTACATTCAGAAAGAACATTCTCTTCCCATCAATCAGCTTTTGCGCACCGAAGAGATGCTCAACTACTTTAAATACGATTATCCTAATCCAAAAGAAGGTGAACCCTTCTCCATTACCACCGAGTTGGTCAATACCCCGTGGAATGAAGGAACCAAACTGCTGCTCATCGGCATGCAGACCCCCAAATTACAGCGGGAGAAAATTCCCAACTCGAATATCGTTTTCCTCGTCGATGTTTCCGGGTCAATGTATGACGAAGACAAACTCCCGCTGCTCAAGCAATCCATCATTGCATCGCTCGATAGTTTTACTGAAAACGATACGATCTCTATCGTCACCTATGCCAGTGAGAACAAGCTGGTCATAAGCGGAGCAAACCCCGTGCGTGATCGGAAAAAGATTCAGGCTGCTGTAGATGCCATGACTGCTGATGGTTTTACCTACGGTGAACGCGGCCTCGAAATGGCTTATGAAGAAGCAGCCAAATACTTTATCAAAGGCGGCAATAACCGCATCATTCTGGGCACAGACGGCGACCTCAATGTCGGTATTTCGAGCGAAAATGAACTCAAGGCTTTTGTCGAAAAGAAACGCGATCAGGGCGTTTTCCTGTCAGTTCTGGGATTCGGCTGGGGAAATCTCAAGGATAACCGCATGGAAACTTTGGCCGACAATGGCAATGGCAGCTATCATTATATTGATAGCATCGAAGAAGCCAAACGCGTTCTCATCGAAGACCGCGACTCAACGCTCTTTACAGTTGCCAAGGATGTCAAATTCCAAATCGACTTCAACCCATCAAAAGTCAAGGGTTATCGCCTCATCGGCTACGAAACCCGCAAACTTAACACCGAAGATTTTAAAGACGACAAAAAGGATGGCGGCGAAATCGGTGCCAATCAGCAGATGACTGCACTCTACGAAATCGTCCCTGCCGGTTCCGATATCGAAGTTGCCCACACCCAAAGCGCCTACCAAAAAACCGATCTTATTCCCAGCGACGATCTCGCCACACTCGCCGTGCGCTATAAAAAACCTGACGAAAATACGAGCCAGGAAATCAAAATCTCTATCGCATCAACAGTCAGTCCCAAAATGTCCGAAAATATTCAGTTTGCAGCAGCCGTCACCGAAGTCGGCATGCTGCTCAACAACTCGGAATTCAAGGGAACATCGACCTACGAAAGCGCCCTTCAACTGCTCAAACCGCTCAACAGCGTCGAATCCGATCCCCTTCGGGCTGAATTCCTCACAATGGTTCAAAAGATGCCTCAATTAGTTTCTTACGCAGAAAATCAGGCCAAACAAGCAGAAGAAGAACTGAAAGAAATGAAAGAACGTGTAGAAAAATACGGTAGTGGCGAGTCAGTTGTAAGAATGAAAAACCCTAATGTATCCGGAGCCCTGGACAAACGCATCGTTATGAAGGTTGTTCGCCAGCACTTCGGCGAGTTGCGTGTCTGTCACGAAAAAACCTTAAACAAGAAAAAAGCCGTTTACGGAATGCTCACCGTCTCCTGGGAAGTCAACCCGCAAGGAGTTGTCGACAAAGTTAAAATCATAGACTCAGCCATCAAGGATAAAGACATGCAAAACTGCATCACCACCGCCATTAAATACTGGCGATTCCCGGCCCCCAAAGATGGCGCCCCGGTGACGGTAGAATATCCGTTTGAATTCGGCATCCGCTATTAAATCTTTTATGGGTCGCCGCAGCTATTCGCCTTTGGCGAATACGCCTGCGGCAAGCCGCCTATTTCATACGGCGGCTTAACAGGTTGTGAACGATTACGTGTCACAACGTGGTAATACATTTCAAACGTTGATTTATCCCATCACCGAAGATGGTGACCGCCGGATTCAATGACTTACACCATGCCCCTTACAGTCAACACCAAAGGCGTTGGCATCGTCGCAATTGAATATCCGTATAATGAATGTGCTCTTCGTGGCGTATTCACATCTTCTGTACTCTCTCTATTTTAGGAGCCAAACCATGATCTCGAGAAACGTCTATTCACTATTAGGGATTGTATGTACTGCGATTGCTCCACTATTCATCTTGGGGTGTAGTCAATTCGATAGCTCTGACAATGAAACCCCAAACGGCACAAATAATCCCATAGATTTGCCAGGTGCACTCATAAATACCGTCGATTCAGAGGAGTACAACAATTTAATAAAAACAATTGTTTTAAAGAACGATTTCGAAAGCAGCACATCGCAAATCCAAAACGACTATATAATGCACGAATTGATAGACGCCTGGAACACAGGCAACAACAAATTGGGATTAAAAGTATTAACGCTGTTTGACGATAATGTCGCTTTTTCCCCACTCTCAACAGAGCGCTCAATGGGGATGCTGATAGATGGGGCACGTAACAATACCTACGAAGAACTGACTAAAGGGTTGGAAATGCCAAGAGTCAAGTCTGTGGGCCAACTCGGAAAAGTCGTCATGGGTAAAATCTCGCAGGCTCCAAATATTGCAGATTATTCCATGGATAACCATCATAAATGGCAGAAAGAGTTTATGTTTCAACAAAATTATTTGAATCCTGTTAAGATGCACTACGACTCCACACCTGACCATCTGAACTTTAAAACTGATTCCGACATCTCAGATAATCTTAAAAGTGCAGTTTTTTTCTCGGACAACCGTCTCTGGGTACAGAAAGAGTTTAATCTTCTACAGAATTATTCGGATGCTATTGAGAAGAACTATGGCGCCGCGCCCACCTATCTCGATTTTAAAAATCATCCCGAGGAAGCTGCAAAATCGATCAATGAGAGCGTAGAGAAAGCGACAAAAGGGCATATCAAAGAACTATATAATAAATCTGATTTTGCTGAAAACACGAAACTTATTCTTACCAATACCATGTATTTTAAATCAAGTTGGATTAATAAATATAAGTTTAATGAACACAGTACAAAAAAACAAATGTTCTATGCCAAAAACGATAGTTTCATGGTGGACATGATGCATAGTTCTGCATTATCTGCGAATGATGTGTTCCTGAATGAAGAATGGATTGCGGTGACGATGCCTTTTGAAGATGGCTTTCTGTACACTGCAGTTCTTCCTGTCTTAAAAGAAGGGGAGACAACTGAGACGGCATTAAGGCGCGTGAAAGAATTATTTTATCAGGAATATGCGAACAATGTATTTCTCAATATCAACAAAAATAGATTAAAACGAAAGTATAAGATAGATTTGTCTATGCCAAAATTTGAGTTTAATGTCACGATTGGACTCAAAGATGTCCTAAAAAAACTGGGTATAACGACTATTTGGGATGCCGAAGAAGCGCAAAAAGGCCATACTGTCATCGACTTTTCCGGCATGAATGGATACTCCAGCAAGACTGCGACAGAAAAAGACGGATTCTTATATCCGGATGATGCGGTTCAAAAAGTATTTCTTAAAATTGATGAAAAAGGAGGAGAAGCTGCAGTGGCGACGGCCTCAATAACTCTGCTATCTACCGGCAGATTTACGCCTGTTCCTCTGAATATTGTTTTCGATCATCCTTATTTTTATATGATCAGCAAGGAACAGACGATACTATTTATTGGTCAGGTCATGGATCCAAGAAAATCCGAAATAACACTCAATGTACATTCGGATAAAATAGCAGAAAATTCAGTCGCAAATCCTACGAATTATCCTGCACATTTCTACACAAACCTAAGCAAATTAAATACATATAATTCAAATACTGTTTATACCATCACGAGATCTGATATTTTGCGGTATGTGCGCAAGAACAATGAACAGATTCGCGTCTGCTACACTAATGAATTGAAGCGAACCCCAAAGTTAAGTGGCACGCTCATGACAGAATGGAGCATTTCGAAACAGGGAACCATAAATAATGTACGCATCAAAGAATCATCACTTCACAATGATAACCTCGAAAACTGTGTTATTAACACGATAAAAACCTGGAAATTCCCAGAAAACCTCACCGGGGAGGTTACCGTCCAATACCCATTTAGCTTCCAAACAGGAAGAAACTAAACTTGACGCACTTTCGGTACGATCTTGAAATCCATGGCAATTCCCCAAAACAAAGGCGGTCGTCTCGTTCAAGTCGAAAACCGGTTCATATTCGAATCAGAGGATAACTAAATCTCAAACACTCCTAGGGCTTTTTTCTCTTTTTGCCGCTGCTATTCGCCTTTGGCGAATACGCCTGCGGCAAACCGCCTATTTCATACGGCGGCCTAAATAATTTCGATCAATTACATGCCACAATGACACCTTTAATAACAGGAGAACCCATCATGAAACACCACACGCATCAATCTCTCGCTTGGATTTTGACAGGTCTTCTTTCTCTTGGGTTCGCCCAATGGGGTTGTACCCCCAAGGTCAACTATCCTGTACAAAACGAAACCTCTCAACCGCAGGAAAATGGCGATAATTCACAGGAACAAAATCAAACACCTGCAGTTCCACAAAATACGGCAGCTACCGATTCGATGGCCCCAGCCTTCATTTCCGAAGAATTGCAAAACAAAGAAGAACAGGAAGTTGCTCCGTTTATCGAAACTTACTCGGTCGATGCACATGTCAGCGGCACGATGGTTCAGGTCGTGACCGAAATGACCATTCGCAATCCAAACAGACGCCCATTCAGCGGCACGCTCGAATTTCCCATCCCCGATGGTGCAATTCTCAATGGTTATGCTATCGATATAGACAGTTTGGATATTCATCACCAAATGGTCGATGCCGTTGTCGCTGACAAACATATTGCTCGCGAAGCATTCGAAGCCGAAGTCAAAAGAGGTGTCGATCCCGGCTTGCTCGAAGCCGTTCGCGGCAACACATTCAGAACCAGGATCTATCCCATTATGGGACATGGTTACCGCCGGATTCGAATGACATACACCATGCCGCTCACGGTCGATACCAATGGCGCAGCCGCACTCTCCCTGCCCATGATTAAATCCGAACTCAGGGAGCGAAAAATTCATATCACCGTCGATATGCCCGAACATCTCAAGCCCATCCTGAGCGGCCTCGGCGACACGCAGTTCGAAGATGCACAATCCGTATGGGTACTCGACAAAACCGACCACCTGATTACCCCTCAGGAAGATTTGCTCATTTCGATGCCCGTTCTCCCGGATGTCATCACAACCACCGAAAGTGATGCCAAATATCCCGATGAAAAATATTTCAGGATCGATATCAAAACCGGGAATACAAGTGGTGCCACAAAACCTGAGGATATGTCGAACCTTCGCCTGATATGGGATGCCTCGATGAGCCGCAAGCCCGATGATATCCAGCTTGCGCGCAAAGTACTCGCCCAAATCCCGCAAAACGGCAATTATGAACTCCACGTCCTGAGAAATCTCCTCGAACAACCGCGTGTTTTTCATACCCGCGATGAATTGCTCCATTATATCGATCAAATTCAATACGATGGCGGTACCAACTTTACCGAACTACTCGAACTCGCCAAAACATCATTCGCAGGAAAGACCCTGTTTTTCACAGATGGTATCGACACCTATTTTGGGGATGTCCCAGAATTCGGCCCCCATTCGGCAGCTGTCATTTCCGGACAAATGTACGATATAAATGTGTTGAAGCATGCATGCGGCGGACAAGCACTCAACCTTAAGACGCTCACGCCTGACGAAGTCTATCAAAGTATCGTAAAGCCACTGCCTCGCATTGCCTCTGTCAAAGGAACTCAAATTTCGGAAGTCCAGGGCATCGGAAATCCTGCCGTCGGACGCGCCACGGTCATCGGCAAATGGAATGGCAAAGAGGATACTGTCAAAATCACACTCTCTGATGGCCGCAAATTCTCCGTAAATATCGACAGTAAAAATATTCAATCCTCGCGCATGATCGCTACATCATGGGCTGCATCCAAAGTCCAGGAACTCGCCCCTTTCCCCGAAGCCAATCGGGATGAACTCCTCGCACTCGGCAAAAAATATAATATGGTCAGCCCGATTACGAGCATGATCGTATTCGAAAGCTACGATCAATGGGTTCGATATGATATCGAGCCGCCCGAAAGTCTGACCGAAATACACAAAAAATGGATCGAGCAGCACAACCAGAAATTGGAGAGAATCGCCAAAGATAAAGCAGCAGCAGAAGAAAAACATCAGGCATGGATTAAAGATATCCAGGAACTATGGCAAAAACGCATCGAATGGTGGGAATATCCCAAACCTCAAAAAATAAAAAGAAAATATTACTGCCCAAATAACGACATGCAGAAATGTAAGGAAACTGTCTCCAGTGAACTTGGATGGCACTATACCGTTGCATTTACCCCACCTAAAGGTTGGAAATGTAATGAAGCCAATCATTGTACGACAGAACAACCATCTATTGGCTACGGCTTCGGCGGCGGCGGTTTCGGGGCCGGTGGTGGCGGCGCTGGTTTAGGATCAATCGGAAGACCCAACAGCACATCTGGCCAAATAACGCAAGACTTCGATATCGTCGAAGCAAAAATTGAAATCAAGGAATGGGATCCGAACACGCCATATCTCAAAAAGCTCAAAGAAATACGCAAAAATGGCGGCGACAATGAAGCACTCTATGCGGAATATCTGCGCCAGCGCCAGGAATATGAAACGAACAGTGCTTTCTATTTTGACGTTGCAAACTATTTCTTCCAGGAAAATATCAGAGACTATGCGATTCGTATTCTCTCCAACCTGACGGAACTCAGAATCGATGATCCTGCACTTTTGCGCGTACTTGCATGGCGATTGCGCGATGCCGACGCACTGGATGATGCCATCCTCATGGCACGAAAATGTATTGAATTATCACCCAATGATAATCATTTGTGGCATGAACTGGCACTCCTGCTCGAATTGCGCGCAAAAAAGAATAGTAATCCGGACGACGCCCAGGAATCACTCGAATGCTATAAAAAGGCAGCATTCGAACTTCACTCAAGCTGGTACGGACACTCCAATCGATCGATTGCGTTGGTTTCTATCGAAGAATTCAATGTCCTGGCTGGATGGATAGAACGTCAAAATTGGCCAAACAAAAAACCGATCATTCCTGATATCGACAAACAATTTAAGAAACTCCTCGATACCGATCTGCGCATTATTATGAGCTGGGATATCGACAACACTGATATCGATCTGCACATTACAGAACCGACGACCGAAATTATATATTATGGCCATAAGCGTTCAGTCGAAGGGGGTCTTTTGAGTGCTGATATCACCGATGGCTTTGGTCCAGAAGAATATCTCATCAAGAAAGCTCTCAAAGGAAAATATAAAATATCGACCAATTACTATGCTTCGCATGAAGAAAATTTGATAGGTGCGGTCACCATTACAACGACAGTGTTCAAAAATTGGGGACGCCCCAATCAATCCCAGCAGTCGATCGTCTATCGACTCGAAACCCCAGATCATAATCGAAGTAATCTTGAACAACAGGCACAATGTGATGATAACGACGATAATTGCAGCGAAGACAGCACCATTCGCATCGGAACCATCACGGTTGAATAGGTGATGTTTGGTGCCGCTGCTATTCGCCTTTGGCGAATACGCCTGCGGCAAGCCGCCTATTTCATACGGCGGCTTAAATAATTTCGATCAATTACATCCCACAATGACACTTTTAATAACAGGAGAACCCATCATGAAACGTCACACGCATCAATCTCTCGCTTGGATTTTGACAGGCCTTCTTTCTTTTGGGTTCGCCCAATGGGGATGTGCCCCAAAAGTCACTTATCCGGTTCAGAACGATATTCCCCAGGAGTCACAGGAAAACAACGACGAACAAAATGAAATCATCGCGATGATGCCCCCGGTTTTTGTTTCCGAAGAATTGCAAAACCAGGAAGAACAGGAAGTTGCCCCATATATCGAAACCTATTCAGTCGATGCGCATGTCAGCGGCACAATCGTTCAGGTCATGACCGAAATGACCATTCACAACCCAAACAAGCGCCCATTCAGCGGTACGCTCGAATTCCCGCTTCCCGAAGGTGCAATCCTCAATGGCTACGCCATCGATATCAATAGCGGGGATATCAAGCATCAAATGGTCGATGCTGCCGTCGTTGACAAGGTCATCGCTTCTGATGCGTTCCAATCTGAAGTCCAAAAAGGCATCGATCCGGGACTTCTCCTAGCCAAACGTGGTAATACTTTTCAAACATTGATTTATCCCATCCCCGAAGATGGTGACCGCCGGATTCGAATGACTTACACCATGCCCCTTACAGTCAACACCAAAGGCGCAACCGCATTGTCGCTGCCAATGATCAAATCCGAACTCAAGGAAAGGAAAATCCACATTGCTGTCGATATTTCCGGACTCGGCAAGCCCATTCTGAGCGGCCTCGGTGACATGCAGTTCGAAAATGCACAATCCGTATGGGTACTTGATAAAATCGACCAAAACATAACGCCGCAGGAAGATTTGCTCATCTCCATGCCGGTTCTGCCGGATATTATCACTGCAACAGAAATTGATTCAAAATATCCGGATGAAAAATACTTTATGATCGACCTCAAAACGGCAAATCACAGAGATGCAGCAAAGCCAAAGGATTTGTCGAACCTTCGCCTGATCTGGGATGCCTCCTGGAGCCGAAAGCCCGATGATATTCGACTTGCTCGCGAAGTACTCGCCCAAATCCCTCAAAACGGCAATTTCGAACTTCATGTTTTGCGCAATGTACTCGAACCCTCACGCGTATTTCATACCCGCGATGAACTGCTCAATTATATCGATAAACTCCAATACGATGGTGGTACCAACTATACGGCCCTGATCGAACTTGCCAAAACGCCGTTTGCAGGAAACACGCTGTTTTTCACCGACGGTATTGATACCTATATCGGGGATGTTCCCGAATTCGGTACAAATTCGGCTGCAGTTATTTCTGGGGAAATGTACGATATTAATACAATGCGCCAGGTATGCGGCGGACAAGCATTCAACTTAAAAAATCTTACACCCGACGAAGTTTATCAAAGTATTCTGACACCACAAACACGCGTCGCTGCTGTCGAAGGAAAAAATATCTCTGAGGTTCAGGGTATTGGCAATCTGGCCATCGGCCGCACGACGATCGTAGGCAAATGGAATGGCAATCCGGATACCGTCAAGGTCATTCTTTCGGATGGGCGCGAATTCTCTGTTAATATCAATGCCGATAATATCAAAAATGCACGCTTGCTTGCTACATCATGGGCAAGAGCAAAAGTACACGCACTGGCACCATTTCCACATCAAAACCGCGAAGCGTTGCTCGAACTTGGTAAAAAATATAATGTTGTCAGCCCGATTACGAGCATGATCGTTTTCGAAAACTATCGTCAATGGTCATATTATGATATCGAACCACCTGAGAGTTTGGTAGAATTTCGAGATAGATGGTTAAAAGAAAAAAAAGAACGAGTGATGCATAAACAAGAGCAAAGTAAGGACTGGAATGCGTATCTTACCGAAAGCTGGAATGATCGCGTCAAATGGTGGAATCAGCCTAAACCACAAAATGTCTATCATGAATACATTTGCCCGAAAAAAAATATGAAGGCTTGTAAAATGACCGTAAAGAGTGAACTCGGGTCGCATTATACAGTTGACTTCAAGCCGCCAAAAGGCTGGAAATGCAATGAATCCAATCATTGTTCAAATATAGAAAGAACCAGCACCCTCAGACCTATGCTTAGTATAAGGAGCCCAGAGGTTGCAGACCCGGTCCGTGGAAATGGCAAATATGTAGGAAATTCAGAAAAGTTTGAAGTCGTCGAGGCATCGATTGAACTCAAAGACTGGGATCCCAATACGCCCTATCTCAAAGTACTCAAAGAATTGCGCAGCAAAGGCGCCGATGACGAAGCACTCTATGCAGAATACCTGCATCAACGCCAGGAATATGAAATGAGTACGGCTTTCTATTTTGATGTATCCAACTATTTTTATCAGGAAAACATGCAAAAATATGCCGCTCGCATTCTTTCAAATCTAACGGAGTTTAAACTGGATAATACGGATCTTTTGCGCGTGCTTGCATGGCGATTGCGCGATATGAAAGATTTGGATGATGCAATTCTCATTGCACGGAAAAATATAAAATTGAGACCATCTCATAATCATTTGTGGCATGAACTGGCGCTCCTGCTCGAAATGCGTGCCCGACAAAATATGAATGCCGTGGATGCTCATGAAGCACTCGAATGCTATAAAAAGGCGGCTTTCGAACTCTATGAAAACTGGTATGCCAGATCAGAACGCGCTGTTGCACTTGTCTCGATCGAAGAATTCAATGCGTTGGCTTCATGGATAGAGCGTCAGAACTGGCCAAACAAAAAACCTGTTATTCCTGCCATCGATCAGAATTTCAAGAAACTGCTCGATACCGATCTGCGCATCATCATGAGCTGGGACAGCGATAATACGGATATTGATCTTCATATTACAGAACCCACAACAGAAAAAATATATTACAGTCATAAGCGTTCAGTCGAAGGTGGGCTGCTGAGTGCAGATATTACTCGGGGATTTGGTCCCGAAGAGTATCTCATGAAGGAAGCTCCCAAAGGAGAATATAAAATTTCAACCAATTACTATGCTTCGCATGAACAAAATTTGATAGGTGCGGTCACCATTACAACGACAGTATTCAAAAATTGGGGACGCCCCAATCAATCACAACAGTCGATCGTCTATCGACTCGAAAACCC
>JAEEGL013412541.1_pt1 | contig 38033 bp, 36 predicted proteins | sample 9134231 | NCBI WGS metagenome assembly JAEEGL01 (sample SAMN16246548, study PRJNA631951) | gut metagenome | biome: gut microbiome; feature: rumen; material: fiber-attached | host: Bos | place: Iran: Karaj | collected 2018-10
AAAGGATCTAAACTTACTACTACCTATGCAGCATATATAGGACCATCACAAGCAGCAGATACCTACGTAGGACAAGTTAAATACGTACTAGTACATCCATCTACTAATGATACCAATAGCTTCATTATTAACTTCAACCCTAATGGTGGTACTGGTACTATGAATCCACAGAAGATTACTATAGGACAAGCTACTACTCTAACCTCTAACTCCTTCACTGCTCCAGCAAACAAAGTATTTAATGGCTGGAATACAAGCCCAGACGGCACTGGTACTTCCTATACTAATGGAGAGCAAGTTACTAACCTGGCCAGTGCTGGTACTACCATTACACTTTATGCGCAGTGGAGAGGAGTCATAACCTTTGACATGGCTTACGAACAAGCGGGTAAAACCAAACACAATGGCTACTATACCATGCAAGATGCTACTTCAGCTATATGTACTGCTGTAGAAACTGGACAGACTGGTACGCTGATAGACATCCGTGATGACCAGACTTATGCGGTAGGTAAACTTGCTGACAATAAATGCTGGATGATTGAAAACCTCAATCTTGCTGGCGAGACTGCTCTTTCTGCAGACGATACGGATGTGACTAGCGAATACATCAGTGGTTTTACTACCCAGAATAGGCTAACAAAGGATGGCAATACTATCGTGCTTCCGGCTTCGGCTACTTCTGGGTTTAATAATAATAGTAATGCGTTCGTCTATAACTCTGGCAACAAGACCAACTGTGGTGCTAGTGGCCAGCATACCCCATGCTACTCCTACTATTCCTGGATTGCAGCCACACTAGGCGGCAAACAAGATAATGGTAGCGCAGCACAAAATAACAATGGCTACAACGCCGCAGCAAGCATCTGCCCTAAAGGCTGGAAACTCCCAACTTCCACCACTAGCAATGCACCCGCAACGACTAGCCCCAACTGGAAGACTGGCGACTGGTATGCTCTTGCTACGGCTTATGGTGCAAACTTGGAAAATACCAATAACGATACCAGCTCGGCTACTGGTAAAAATTTTTATAATAATGCTGGCCCAGGCACCACTCCAAATTTCCTACGCGCCGGCTTCTACAATTCCGGCTCGTTCGGCTATGGTGGTAGCAACGGATACTATTGGTCGGCTACGTCGTACTCTAGCACGTTCGCCTACTACCTGGACTTCCGTTCAGGGGCCGTCAATTCAGCCGATAGCAGCAATCGCCGCTACGGGGTCTCAGTCCGGTGTCTCCTTGGTAGCTAGCAGGCGGCACGGAGATCTTGCAAAAATCAACAATCTGTGATATAATGGAAGGAGTTACCAAAGACAGTGGCTGCCTAAGAGCTTAATTTGCCACCGAGGAAATCTTGTATTTATTTGGTGACGCTATTTAACAATTAGCTAACCGAAATATTAATTAACCAAAGGAACTTTTTATGGCAATTTCAAAAGATAAAAAGAACACATTGGTTGCTGAACTCACCGAGTTGCTTTCTGACTCCAAAATGGTAGTCTATGCAAAGTACCAGGGGTTGACCGTCAAGGAGCTCCAGGAACTTAGAAAAGCCGCTCGGGAAGCTGGCGTAAAAATCAAGGTCGTGAAGAACCGTCTAGTCAAGGTCGCGATGAAAGAAATCGCTACTTACAAAGACACCGAGACTTCTGGACTGACCGGGCAACTACTTTATGCGCTCGGCACGGATGAAGATTTCGATGCGGCGAAGGTTTTGACTAAATTCGCAAAGACCCATGACAAGATGGAGCTCGTCGGCGGTTTCAACGCCGAAGGTACTGCGCTCTCTACCGAAGAGGTAAAGACGCTAGGGTCACTTCCGACCAAGAACGAGCTCATCGCACAGGTCGTCGATACACTTTTGTCTGGTATCAACGGTGTCGTGTCTGGGCTTGAGAAACACGCAGAAGAAAAAGCAACCGCTTAAATTAAGAAAGGAATTAATTTTATGGCAACTGATATTAAGAAGTTGGCCGAAGAGTTGGTCAATATGACCGTGCTTGAGGTCAATGAACTCAAAACCGTCCTCAAAGACGAATATGGCATCGAGCCAGTCGCAGCTGTAGCTGTGGCCGCTGCTGGTGCTGATGGCGCTGCTGCTGACGAGGGTAAGTCTGAATATGACGTCGTCCTCAAAGATGCTGGTGCACAGAAGATTGCAGTCATCAAGGCTGTAAAGGAAGCTACCGGATTGGGTCTAGGCGAAGCTAAAGCTATCGTCGACGGTGCTCCTGCTACCGTCAAGGAGAAGGTCGCTAAGGCTGACGCTGAGGCGATGAAGAAAGCCCTCGAAGAGGCTGGCGCGACTGTCGAGCTCGCGTAAAAACATTAAAGGTTAGCTAGTTGTACTTAAAATCACCCGCAAGGGTGATTTTTTGTGTATAATATATAATATATGGATGATTTTGATTATTTAGGTGAGGGGGAAGTGTACTTAGATTCGGCGTGCCAGAGTTTACGGCCGAGATGCGTGATTCAGGCAATGGAGAAGTATTATACCGAGCACAATTCATGCGGCGAGCGGGTGAAGTACAAGTGGGGGCGCGAGACGGACGCTTTGGTGGACGGATGCCGAGAGAAGGTGTTGAAATATTTGAAATTAAAGCCGCGAAAATACACCGTGTCGTTTACGCTCAATACAACATATGGGATAAATTTGATTCTGTCACAGATTGACGCGTCGAAATTTAAAAAGATAGTGACGAGCGAGATCGAACACAACTCGCCGTTTCTTGGCGCGATGGGATTTAGCAAACGGACCGGTTTGCCACGCGAGGTGATACCGCGAAATGACGACGGGACGATTGATGTAGGCGCCTATGATTTTACTAATGCGATTGTAGTAGTAAACTGCGCATCAAACTTTGATGGTCGAAAATTATCGAATTTACCAGAGCTTTGCAAGGCAGTACATAAGGCGGGCGGGATTTTGATTATAGATGCGGCGCAGGCGATGGCACATTCCGTGGACGTACTGCGTGGCGTGGAAGTAGATGCGATTTGCTTCTCGGCACACAAATTATATGCACCGTCGCTCGGCGTAATCGTGTGGCGAGATGAGCTAGAGTCATATTTGCAGCCTTTGTGGCTCGGCGGTGGAATGGTAGACGACGTTGAGCGAGATTCGTTTGTACTATCGGCGGTAGGGAAGGAGCATAGATATACAAGGTTTGAATCTGGGCTGCAAGCCTGGGGCGAAATAATCGGGCTTGGCGCAGCGCTAGACTGGCTAGAAAAAGTACCAAAATCCGCCTGGAAAGATTTTGAAAACAACTACCATAGACTATATGATTTTTTGAAAGCATCGCCAAAAGTGCATTTAGTAAATCACGAGGCGAACCCGACGATGACTTTCTATGTAGAAGGAGTAGATTCGCACTTGCTCGGCGAGGCTTTGTCGCGCGAGGGGATTATGGCGCGGACCGGGTATTTTTGCGTGCATTATTATCTTGATCATGTGCTAGGATTGCCACCTTTGATTCGGTTCTCACTCGGATTACACACCAAAGCGTCCGACATCGACAGGGTTATGAACGCTCTTGGCAAAATAATAAACTAGTGCTAAAATGAGTTTATTATGGTGTGTATAGCTGCATTTATTATTTTGGCCATGATTGGCATCTTTGTGGCAATAATTTCGATTTTTAAGCCCGAAGTGGGGAAAAGCTACTGGAAAATGTTTAAAAAAGCGTGGGGGTGCCTCTGGAAAAAAGTACGGTTGCAAAAATGCGAGACCGGCTTCAAAGATGATGTAAAAAATACAATATTATCGCGCGTAATCGTGAAGCATCCAAAGTGGGTAAAGCCCTTGTCGGCAGTGATTGAAGTGCTGTCGGTCGTGATAGTAGCGGTTGCGGTATGGGCACTACTTACCGCAGTGAAGTCTTTGCTCGCGCTCTGGGCGCTTGGCTCATGTAATGTGACGACGCCTTCAGCCTGCTCGCTCGGGGCGGAAGTTTGTTCGATTGACGAGTCGGAGCCTTCGAATGTGTTAGAGGCGACTGGGCGATGGTTTACCGAGTGGGGTGAGATTTTCGAGGCGATACCAGACAAGTTCAGGACTTACAAGGCGGAAGATTACGATTTTAATTATGTCACGGTAAATGCCGAAGTTGCTGCGGATGCGCCGACGGCAGTAGATATCTTTGACCCGGGTTGCTCGGTCTGTATGATTTCGTATCGCAATCAAAAAGCGGCTGGGTTTTTCGAAAAATATAATGTGAGATTGGTGCCGTTTGCGATTCAGGATGCAGATGACTCCTATAAGTTTGCTAACTCTGGGTTAGTCGTACGATATATGCTAGCGGCGGAGCAATTTAGAAGCGGCCTGGCGATGCAAATTATCGACAAACTATTTACTGGTAAAAATAGCGAGGGGATTTCGTATCAAAATAAGTTTAACGACGATTATACTAGCGAAGAAGCTACGGCAAAATTAGAATCGTGGCTAGCGGAATTTGGATTAGACGAAGCCGGAGTGGCAGAAGTCCGTAAAATCGCTAACTACCCAGAGATTGCCGATAAAATGAGCGAAAACCGTGAGATTGTAGAGAAGCAGTTGCGCGTAAAAGGAATTCCGACAATGATTTATGATGGAGTACGCCATACTGGGCTTTGGAAAAACGAGTAATTTTTACAACACTTTGCGGTTTGTAGGTGTTAAAATGGTGGAAAACTTAAGGTAAAAAGTGGTTGACTTTTGCACCCGGTGGGTATAATATAATATTAATACTATGTAGACAGGATGCGAGGTGATGTCTGAAATACCAGAAAAACAAATAAAAAGACTTAGGGGGCTAATTAGCGACGCTGAGACAAGTCTCGCAGCGGCGAAAGAACTTTTGATTTCGATACTTGGTGACGGTGAAGTCATTACTGCTCCTAGCGAGACTATTATGTCTGGCCCTGAGGGCAAAGTCATTGAAGGTATTTTCGATGGCCAAATCATGATTGGTCCAGACGGCAAGAATTATCCAGTACCAGCAAACTATGCTTCAAAGTCAAAGTTGGTCGAAGGCGATATATTGAAACTTACAATCTCGGAAGATGGCAAATTCTTATACAAGCAGATTGGCCCGGTCGAGCGCAAGACTGTGATCGGCACTTTGACACATCACGACGATAAGTATTTCGTAGAAGTTGGTGGTCGTGAATATCAGATTTTATATGCATCGGTGACATATTTTAGACTTCGGACTGGTTCACAAGTGTCGGTTACAATCCCAGCAAACAATGAAGATGCGACTTGGGCAGCAGTAGAAGCGGCGCTGTAATGAAAAATTTATATCGACGAGAGCGACCACTAAGTCTTGGTGAGGTGATTGGCCAACCGCAAGTGACGGAGCCGCTAATGGCGGCTTTGAAAGCTGGCAAAGTGTCCCATGCGTATCTTTTTGTGGGCCCGAGAGGCTGCGGCAAAACGAGCGTAGCAAGAATTTTAGCGCACGAGGTGAACGGGTTTTCTTATGAAGTAGAAGATGATTATGTCGACATTATCGAAATTGATGGTGCTAGCAACCGTGGCATCGATAATATACGGGAGCTTCGCGAAAAAGCGGCCATCGCGCCGACGATGGGGAAATATAAAGTCTACATTATCGACGAAGTACACATGCTGACAAAAGAAGCATTTAATGCTTTGCTTAAGACTCTGGAAGAGCCGCCGGAGCATGTGATCTTTATCATGGCTACGACCGATGCCTACAAAGTACCGGTTACGATCACTTCCAGGGCTCAGACTTATACTTTTCAGCTAGCTAGTCGGCAAACGATGTTTGATTTCCTAAAATCAGTATGTCAAAAAGAGAAAATCAAAATTTCTGACGAGGCTTTGAAGCTCGTAGTAAAGCGTGGTGGCGGGTCATTTCGGGATTCACTGAGTTTACTTGACCAGATTTCTACACTTTCAGATGAAGAAATCACGAAAGAATTAGTAGAAAAGGCCATCGGCCTACCAGAAGACGAAAAAATCGCCGAACTAATTACCAATTATTCATCCGGTGATGTTGTAAAAATTACAACATCTTTGAAAGAATTGTTATCTTCTGGTATTAAAGCAGAAACAATTGCAGAAGAATTGATTACGACGATTATTGATAACCCAGAGCCAACAACCCTGCCGTTACTTGCAAGATTACCAGACGTGAAAGCGCCTTTTACAGAAGCGAGGTTACTCGTCGCCTTATGTGATGGGGTGACGCTTGAATCCTGGCGAAGGGAGGTGCGGAGCGCGGCAGCGCGAGTATTAGCGCCGGCCGGACGCGCTCCCGAGCGGGGTTCAAGCGTCAGGACCCCATCACAGGATCAAAATGACGCATCGACAGAAGAAGTTGAAAGGTCGCCTGCTAATATCACACATGGCAAGTTTGACTGGAATGGGTTTTTGGGGAAGGTGAAGGGGATGAATGATGCAGTTTATTCACAAGTGGCGAAGGCTGGGTATAATGTAAGTGGCAGTACTTTGGAAATTTATCCGGAGAAAAAAATTGCGAAGACAATTTTGTCACGCGCAAACAACAAAAAGATTTTAATCGATGCAGCAAATGGGCTTGAAGTAAAAATTTTGGATGCTGGAGAAAATCCAAACGCAAAGAAAGACGAATTAATTTCTAAGATTTCTGGTATAATGGGTGGTGAGGTACAAAATGACGGAGGAGGCAACCCATTCTAAATCAGGTGGTCGTGTACCACCGCAGGATATAGAAGCTGAGAAATCTTTACTCGGTGCTATTTTGATTTCTGACGGCGCATTGCCGGAAATATTGACAATTTTGAAGCCGCGAGATTTTTATGAAGAGCGCCATCAAATGATTTTTGAGGCGATGATAAATCTATACGACCAGCATAAGCCAGTAGATTTGTTGACCGTGACGACTGAACTTAGAACTAAAAAGCAGCTAAAGGATATCGGCGGCGCTCCATATCTTACTGAACTATCAAATTTTGTACCAGCCGCAACACATGCGAAGGCCTATGCGGAGATTATTGAGAAGGCATCTACTAGACGGCGGCTAATCAAAGCTGGCAATGAAATCGCCAATAAAGCGTTTGAGGAAGATGCGGATGTGCAAAGTTTGATTGGTTCAGCCGAAAAGGAATTATTTGACGTATCCGACAAGGTGGTTAAGAGCGACTACGTTGCGATGGACGAATTGCTCGCGGATGCATTTGATAGAATTGAGGAGTTACATAAAAACAAAGGTGCCCTGCGTGGGCTCAAAACTGGCTTTCGTGACCTAGATAAAAAAACTGCTGGTTTTCAAAAAGGCGACCTCATCATCATCGGCGCTCGCCCAGCAATGGGTAAAACCACTTTTGCGCAGAATTTAACATACAACATTGCGAGTATGAATAAAAAAGGCGTGTTGTTTTTCTCGATGGAGATGGCGGCAAATGAAATTGTAGACCGGATGATTTCGGATGTGTCTGGCGTTGATAACTGGAAGATGCGGACCGGCAACTTGACGGATGATGAATTTCAGCGGATTGGTGAGGCGCTCGGAGAGATGGATGAGCTACCGATTTATATTGATGATACAAGCTCAATGACAATTATGGATTTACGCAACAAAGCAAGGCGCGCGATGCATGACAAGGATATTGGGATTGTAATCGTGGACTACTTGCAGCTTATTCAGGGTTCCGACCGTTACAAAGGGAATCGTGTGCAGGAAGTGACGGAGATTTCGCGTGGTCTTAAAATTTTGGCACGCGAGCTTGAGATTCCGGTGGTGGCTTTGGCGCAGCTTTCACGTTCGGTGACTGGGCGAGACGATCCTAGACCAGTGCTATCCGACCTTCGCGAATCCGGGTCAATCGAGCAGGACGCCGACCTTGTGATGTTTTTGCACCGCCCAGACTATTACCGACAAAATGACGACAATTACGAAGAGACGCACATTACGGAACTTTTGGTTGCAAAGCATCGCCATGGGGCGGTCGGCAAAATTGAGCTTTACTTCCATCCAGAATTACTACGTTTTATGTCACTTGATAAAACACGAGAAGAATAGTATACTTATAAAGTGAAGAAAATTATTGTTTCTAAACTCTTTTTATACCGTCATAGGTTTATGATTGGTTACACTGTGCTTGGTTTAGCATTTGTAGGATTGCTTTTTGGGTTGCCGCTCATTGCACAGACCGGACTTTCCGAAGCCGAAATGGATTCCGCTGTAATTTCCCACGCATTAGATTTTAATGCGCCGCTAGATGGCGACTTGGTGGATTTACCATATCACTTGTTGCAAAAGTTTTCGATTGCAACACTAGGTCTTACGCCATACGCTATTAAATTGCCGAGCGTCATAATCGGATTATTGCTAGGGCTTCTACTAATACTACTTCTTAACCGCTGGTTTAAAAATAACGTATCTTTGCTTGCGTCCTGTCTAGTAGTACTATCTACGCCATTTCTTTTCTTAGCTGGGTCTGGTACACCATTGATTATGCTGGTATTTTGGCCGACACTCTTACTTTGGCTAGGGTCGAAAATTTACGGCGAGGCGAGACCACAACCGAAATATTCATTTTTCTTCGCTATTGCAATGTTGCTTTCAATATTTACACCATATATGATATATTTTGCTATATTCTGCGTAGTGTTTGTAGCGATGCAACCACATCTTAGATTTATCGTCAAAAATTTACCAAAGCCAATGTTGATACTTGCGGCATTAATTATTCTCGGTGGCGCCGCGCTTCTAATTACAAATGTCGTGAATCAGCCTGGTACCATTATGGAAATATTATTCGCAAGAGATTTTGACGGTCATGGAGTCTTTAGCAATATTTGGTCTGGTCTTGCGCCGGTATTTTCATGGCGAGGGCAGGTCGGCGGGGTTTTCCTAGCCCCACTTATGAGTTTACCACTTTTTGCACTCACACTAATCGGTCTTTTCTCTACCACAAAAGGCTTTTTTGCATCACGAAATTCAATCGCCTCGCTACTAATAATTTTCACCCTCATTATTTCCGGTTTTAATCCTAAGGCAATTATCTTTTTCATTCTACCGATTACCATTTTGGCAGCACATGGGCTTAAATATTTGCTTGAAAAATGGTATGGTCTATTTCCAGAGAATCCATACGCACGAATTTCGGCGCTTTTGCCACTCACGATACTTTTTAGCGTGATGATTGTGCCGAGTCTTTTGCAATATCTATATGGCTATCGCTACAACCCACAAATCGCAAATGAGTTTTACTATGACCTTAGTATTATTCGGGATAATTTGACGGATGAAGTTTTGGTAGTAGACGAACATTATGATTTTTACAAAATCCTGGAAGAGTCGTCTGACCTTACGGTGCTTCCAAGTGATTCACAATATTTGGCTGGGAGTGTAGCAATTTTGCGCGGTGAGACAGAAGCTCTAGAAAATTATTCATTAAATCGCATAATTACCTCACCAATGCGTGAAAACTCTGATATAATATATCTATATACAGTAAAAGGAGAACAACATGGGTCAGACGATGGACCAAATGAAGCTGATTAATCAGCTACGTAAGGCACAAAAAGAACTAAAAAACGAAATCGTTGAAGTTGAAGCCGGCGACGGCGCAGTGGTAGTGCAGATTTCTGGTGAACTAAAAGTGAAAAAGGTGACGATTGACCCAGAGCGAGTTGATCTTGATGACATTCACGAGCTTGAGCGCTGGATTGAAAACTGCATGCGCGATGGATTTGCAAAAGCACAAGAGATTGCAACAGACAAAATGAAGCCTCTAATGGGCGGCTTGTCTGGGCTTGGAATGTAAGACTTTTACGGTGCGACTTTGGAGGTAAAATGTTGCCGCAGGCGTTAAAGGATGTAGTTCAGGCTTTAGGAATGTTGCCGGGAGTAGGTCAGAGGACGGCGGAAAGATACGCTTACTATCTTTTTCGTGCGAATCCAAAAGTTTCCGAATCAATTGCCGACACTCTCAGTAAGCTTCATGACGAAGTAAAATCTTGCCCCGTAACATTTGCGTTGATGGATGCAAATGACGAGGTGTCACCACTTTATGCCGATTCTAGTCGGGACCGTTCTACAGTACTAGTGGTGGAAGAGCCACTGGATATTTACGCGATTGAGGCGACTCATGGTTTTCACGGCGTATATCATGTGCTCGGCGGAGCGGTGTCGCCCATTGATGGAATTACTCCTGAACAGCTCCACATTAAAGAGCTTGTCTCACGACTAGACTCAGATGAAGTAAATGAAGTGATTATTGCTACAAACCCATCAGTGGAAGGCGAATCTACCGCATTACTACTTGAAAAGGTCTTACATGAGGCCAAGCCATCGCTTAAAATCACCAGACTGGCACGCGGCTTGCCACTAGGTGTTGATTTATCCTATGCAGACCAAGTGACCTTATCTGCTGCCCTAGAAAACCGCACCAATCTCTAGAAACACCATATATTATATATATGGCGTGATATAATGAAAATATGGACAGGAACTTCAAGGTAAGGGTACTGGTGGGGGTTGGAATGTTTGTGGTCTCACTTCTAGGTATTTGTGCTTTTGATGCGGTTCCATTCAAAATCATGTATGCAATCTTTTCACTCGTTGCAATGATTGAGCTTTTTAGCTTTTTAAAGCATGGGGCGACTGCGCCACGTGTGGCATTGGTGATACTTGAGGCGGTGTTTTTGATTTGCGGGGCAATATTTGTAGCTCGCACCAGCCAACAATATTTTTGGTATATTATCCTCGGCGTGCCAGGATATGATGTTTTTGCATATTTCTTTGGTAAATCAATTGGTGGAAAAATTTTTAAAAAATCCCGGCCGTTTCCAAAAATTTCAAAAAATAAAACTTGGGAAGGTACTATTTTCGGTCTTCTTATCTCAATCTTAATGGTGGTCGCCCTCATGGCGACGCGGGGGGATTTTAAAACGGATTGGATGTATCTGCTATGCAGCCCATTGGCACTCCTGGGGGATTTGTTTGAGAGCTACGTGAAGCGAAAATTCAAAGTAAAGGATTCGAATGAAATCATTATCCATGATAAATGGCTAGGGCGGGTCGAAATTTTAGTCGGTGGCTCCGAAGGACATGGCGGATTTTTGGACCGCTCGGATTCTGCGGCATTTACCATGACAGTACTACTTATTATATCTTATTTTACTACGTCTCTTCGATGATTGACTTTCCAAGCGCGGACGTTGGCAAATCTTGCTGCTAAGACGTCGGTCGACCATTTATCACCCAACATTACAGTGTTCTTGGGGGAAATTTTGTATTCCTCCATTGCCTCGGTAAGCTTTTTGCTCATCGGTTTTTTGGCCCACCAGACGCATGGCACATCAATCGGCTCGCAAAACTTCTGCATCATTTTTTTGCGACCATTGTTGCTTATAATCACAATCTGCACGCCAGCTTTTTTGCATTCTGCAATCCAGTCTGCGAGTTCTTCGGCTGGTTCTTTTTCCGAATGCAACCTAAGAGTATTATCTAAGTCACAAAGCAAAAGCTTTACGTTTTCTTTTTGAAGTATTTCTGGCTTGACGTCTTCGAAACGTTCAAATTTTTTGTTTGCACGTAAAAATGTCATATGATTATTGTAACACACTACGTCCACTCCGTAAAATAACAAGCTATGATATAATATATAGTATGTATAGCAAGTTTAGTGAGTTTATAACAGGGAAAAATAAGATTTGTGTGATTCAGGCGGAAAATCCGGACGGAGATTCTTTGGGGAGCGCAATTGCTTTGGATTATTTGCTAAGTGATAGGGAAATTAGTTTGTATTGCCCCGTAGATATCCCAAAATATTTAAGGTATTTTGAAGATTGGTCGAGAGTAAGCAATGAATTTGACTTTAGAGCCGACGGCTATATTATTGTTGATACAGCGGCTACGGTGTTGCTTTCTAAATTGCTTGATGATGCAGCCATAAGAAATCGGCTGTACTCTGCACCAGTATTAATACTGGACCACCACGAAACGGAAGATGATGTAGAATTCCCGCATGAGAGTGTGATTGAGACACGTCCGGCGTGTGCGGAATTGATTTACGAGATTGCCTCTACGGAAAAAATGGAGATTTCAAAGCAGGCAGCCGAAGCCATCATGCAAGGCATCATGTCCGATACTTTGGGTCTAACTAGTTCCGCAGTCACAGCACGCACGTTTGAAATTTGTGCAGAACTGACAAAACTCGGCGCAAATGTGGCTGAGCTAGAAGAAAGGCGGCGTGAATTCATGAAGAAATCACCGCGGATTTTGGATTACAAAGCCGACCTTATCAAACGCGTAGAATATTCACTCGATGGTGCGCTCGCAACGGTACATATACCGTGGGATGACATTGCGGAATATTCAGACGAATACAATCCAAATGTGCTGATTCTAGAAGAACTCAGGATGGTTGAAGGCGTAAAAGTTGCCGTGGCAGTGAAAACTTATCCAGACGGTAAGGTGACTGGCAAAATTCGCTGTAGCGGCGAAGTGGGAATCGCTGAGATGGTGGCTGGGTATTTTGGCGGTGGCGGACATCCGTATGCTGCTGGTTTTAGGACTTACGATATGTCGTATGAAGATGTCGTGCGCGATTTGGTGAAAATTGTGCCCGAGCTGCTTGAAAGAGACGAGAATGATTAGCATAAGTTATGATTTACTAAAAAGGCCACTCGAGCTGAAAAAGACTCACGATTTTTGTCCGTCGGGAAATCCGGAACTAACAGTAGTATTTCTGCATGGTATTGCATCGAGCTCGGCGACTTTTACTCTAACCTTGAAATATTTAGAGGGTACCACTTCGCTAAAAAATGTTCGCTTCGTGACATATGATTTACTGGGTTCTGGCGAGTCATATAAAAGTGATAATCTCGATTATGGTTACAAAGACCAACTGACGGCGCTCCAAAATTCGCTAGAGAAGCTAAAATGCAATACGCCATTAGTACTAGTCGGACACTCAATGGGGACTTTGATTGCAACTAGATACACCCACGAGCACAAAAAGTCCGTTTCGCAACTAATTTTGTGTTCGCCACCGGTATATACGGAAAAAGATTTAGATAATCCAGCGTTTGAACTCGCAATAAGTAGCTTTAAAGAGGCAGTAAGTATCAAAAATCGTGGCATTTTGAAAGAAAAATCTTTTAACCAGTCACTAAATAAAATCGTCAAAAATCGCAAGAATTACAAACGGCTTCTGGAGCTTACGACGCCGGCAGTTTTAATATATGGTGAAGGCGATCGCATTATCGCATCATATAATATTCCGAAATTAGTAAAATCCAACCCGAAATATCTTTCCGCAGTAAAAGTACCAGGGCGACACAAAATGGCGCGCGAAAAATACGTCAAAATTAAAGATGTACTTGAAGAAATGCTATATAAATCTTAAAATGGAGGAGATATGGGAATTAGACTATATAATACATCGACACGAAAACTAGAAAACTTCCGACCGGCAGGCGAGGTAGTAAAGATTTATACGTGTGGGCCGACGGTGTATAGTGAACCACATATTGGTAATTTTGCGGCGTACGCGTATTGGGATTTTTTAGTAAGAACTTTGAAGGCAAACGGTCTTAAAGTAAAGCGAGTACTGAATTTAACCGATGTCGGGCATTTAGTGTCAGATGGCGATACCGGCGAGGATAAACTTGAGAAGGGCGCTATGCGCGAGGGTATTAGTGTCTGGGAAGTAGCCGAAAGATACATTAAGCGATATCTTGATTATTATAGTAAGATGGAATTTTTGCCAGCTGATGTAGTGGCGAGGGCTACGGACTATATTGATGAAGACATCAAGGCTGTCGACCTCATGACTAGTCATGGATACACTTACGAAACTTCAGATGGTGTATACTTTGACACTTCGAAATTCCCGGGGTATGCTGATTTTGCAAAGTTAAATTTGTCTGGTCTGCAAGCGGGAGCGCGAGTGGAATTTTCCAATGAAAAGAAGAATGCGGCAGATTTTGCCGTTTGGAAATTTATTCGCCCTGGTGAACAGCATGAAATGCGGTGGGACTATCTTGGGCGACCAGGATATCCTGGCTGGCACTTAGAGTGCTCTTCCATCATCCATAAAGAGCTCGGTGAGCCGATTGATATTCACACTGGCGGGGTTGATCATATTCCAATACATCATACAAATGAAATTGCCGAGACTTACGCCGCATACGGACGAGAACTGTCGCGATTTTGGTTACACTGTGATTTTATCACCATTGATGGGCAGAAGATTTCAAAATCGCTCGGTAATACTTATTCGCTAGACGACTTGAAGGCGCGTGGGTTTTTGCCGATGGATTATAAAATGTGGTTACTTTCTGGACATTATCAGGGCACTAGAAACTTTACATTTGAATCGCTCGCCGCAGCGAAGCAAAGGAGACTAAACTGGCGAAATCGGATTGCGGAATGCTATCAAAAGGACGTCGCGCATGATGATGGGGTGTTTGAAAAAATCTTGGAAGCAGTAAATAATAATCTTAATTCAGCAGAAGCATGTGCGATAATTGAGCAATCAAATTTATCACTTGACGATTGGAAAAAAGTTGATGAACTGTTTGGTCTGAAATTGATCAAAGACACGCCAGACGTGGACAGCGAGATTTATGATTTACTTCGCGAGCGACAAGTTGCGCGTGAGGCGCGGGATTTTGCAAAGTCAGATGAAATCCGCGACAAACTTTTGACGCGCGGCATCGCGATTCGTGACACCGCCGATGGCGCCATTTGGCAATACGCTGAGTAATCAGCTTATTTTGCGTAATAGCGAGAAAGAAAAGCGTTTTTATAATCTTGGAAAGTCCCGTCCATGATAGATTCACGGATGTGGTCGACGGTACTGACGACAAAATGCTCGTTGTGAATTGAGGCGAGTACCTTGGCGGTGATTTCATCGGTCCTAAAAAGATGATGGAGATAGGCGCGAGTGTAATTTTTGCAACATTCGCAGTCGCAATCTTCCATGAGTGGTGTAAAATCATGCGCATACTTGGCATTTTTGATATTAATGCGACCGTCTTTGGTATAGAGCGAACCATTTCTTGCCATGCGAGTCGGACCAACGCAGTCAAAAGTATCACAGCCATATTCGGCGCCGACAAAAAGATCAATCGGCTCTTGACCCATGCCAAGCAAATGTCTTGGTTTATTTTCGGGTAAAATACTATTTACTGTTTTTAACATTTCGTCCATATTTTTGGCAGTAAAGACACCGCCGATACCGAAGCCATCGACATCTTTGCCCGCGCAGTAGCGCGCCGACTCCGCACGCAGGTCATTAAATGTGCCGCCCTGCACCACGGCATAGAGATACTGCTCTCGCGATAGGATCTGGCCAAATACCTTTTCTTCGGGTCGCGTCGCCTCGGCCCGTCGCCACGGGCGAGGCGCGCTTGTCCTCGCGCTGCCGCGCTCCGGAAGCCCTTCAGAAAAGGCATTCTGGCCAGATTCACTCGCTGCCTTTTCTCTAAGTCTTTTATGCTCGGTGACGCAGCGGTCAAGCCAGCGATGGGTGCGGTCCATGGCGAGCTTCATGTCTTCGTATTTTTCAGATTTGGCGAGGTGGTCAAAGGCCATGTGGATATCGGCGCCAATAGCCCATTGCGCTTGCATTGAAGATTCTGGGGTTAGCCCAAAATTTGCGCCGTCGATGTGAGATTTAAACTTGACGCCATTCTCGGAAATTTTGACATTTGGAAGGGAAAAAATCTGAAAGCCACCAGAATCAGTAAAAGTTGGTTTATGCCAACTGGAAAACTCAGCGAGACCACCAGCTTCCTCAATAAGCTCTGTGCCTGGACGAAGAATGAGATGATAGGTATTAGCAAGGATGGCCTGAGAACCAAGCTCGTTCATTTCTTTCATGGTGAGAGCTTTGACGGTGGCACGCGTGGCGGCACCAACAAAAGCCGGGGTCTTAATATCGCCGTGCGGAGTATGAATGATACCGACACGAGCGAGGCCATCTTTATGCTTTATGTCAAACTTTAGCATATAAACATCGAGTCTCCGTAACTTAGAAAATTGTATTTTTGCTCGACTGCGTAGTCATAAGCGGCGTGGAGATGCTCCCAGCCAGCAAAAGCGCTAGCAAGCATAAGAACGGTTGATTTTGGCGCATGAAAATTTGTCAGAAGTGCGTCGACAATCTTAAATTCAAAACCGGGATAAATGAAAATGTCATCTTCGCCTTCCGTCTTACCAGTCCTAGCGTAATACTCCAAGGTTCTAGCAACGGTGGTACCGAGTGCGACAATTCTCCGGGCGGGTCCTGCCGTCGCAGCTTCCCCCACCGTGCTCGCCTTACGGCTGCGCGCGGCGGTGGTCCCCCCAGCTCCGTCACCCGCCCGTGTAATATCCCTTATGGCTTCCAGTGTGTCCTCCGGGATATGGAACCATTCGGAGTGCATTTTGTGGTCTTCGACGTTGTCGGTGCGCATGGGAAGGAAAGTACCGAGGCCGACGTGAAGAGTAAGATATTTTACGATGACGCCTTTTTTCTGCAAGCGATCAATGAGATCTTCGGTCATATTGAGGCTGGCGGTCGGCGCAGCGGCGGAGCCCATATTTTTGGCCCAGACGGTTTGATAGCGCTTCTTGTCATCTTCGGTAGCGTTGCGATGAAGATATGGCGGCAAGGGAACAGTGCCGTATTTTTCGGCGAGTTTGTCAAGCGGAGTGTCAGATTCGACCTCAGCGATACCGTTACCGAGAATCTTGGTGACTAAAATTTGTTCTTTACCAACAAAAACCTTATCCCCATCGTGAAGTTTACCACGATACATGACGCGCTGAGGCTCGTCGCCATGTTTTTCGAGAACGACAAGCTCGCGCTCGCGCCCATCCGGCAAGGTACAGAAAAGTCGTGACTGCATCACACGGGTATCATTTAAAATCAAGACATCGCCCGGGTTCAGAAATTCATCCAGGTTACGATAGTACGAGTCTGTGGTCTTGCCAGTCTTGCGATCTAGCACTAGGAGTCGCGTAGAACCGCGCTCCTCTGGCGGAAATTTCGCGATGCGCTCTTCTGGTAAATTATAATTAAAATCTGAAACTAACATGTTGTATTATTATACCATAATTTAAGAGAAAAAGTAAGTCCTCTTGCTTTTTTCGTCATTTTGTGATATAATGGTAATAGGGTTCTATTTTGAATCTGGATTTTTTATTCTTAGGAGGGGAAGTATATGTTAACTAGCATCAATGTTCTTATGGCTGGCGTCCGTGACGCCATCAGAGAGCAGGCAAAGAGTAGCGGGTGGTACGAGAGGCAAGAAAACAGCCTCATAGAAATCACCCTGACACCCCACTGCCAGGAGGCCGACGATTGGCTCGGCGGACTCAGCTTCTTCGATGATGAGGGGGCTGGAGACGCCATGAGCTATACGCATGCATTCAGTATGCACCCCAGTGTCGTCAAAGACGACCTGCGCGACGCGCTCTTTTGTGCGACTACCACCATCGTACCGGTCTATTCACGCATGATGGATCCGTGGTGCGACGTTCGATTGAGGGTGTTTGACGTACTCGACAGAGGCGAGTCGCGCGAAGACGTGAACATCATTGTCCATACGCGCGAACAGGAAAAATTACACGCGTACTTTGACCGAGCCGAGGAAGTCATCGCAGACTTCTTCCGCAATGAGCGTGAAGATTTCGCGATTGGCTTCACATACGAATAATCCCCCTACCCCCGCCCGACTTTAATGTCGGGCTTTTTAATGCAAACATAATTTTTATGATATAATGGTGACATGAAGGAGGCATATGTCAAAACAAATTGAGACTGATTTTAGAACTTTTGTAAAGTTTTGGTCGGTGCCACTAATTTTTGCGGGAATTTTGTTTTTCCTGTATTCGGCAAAGACTGGGCTTATCATCGTAGGGATTTCGATTTTCCTAGCGCTAGCTTTGAAGCCACTTGTACGCAAGGTGAACTCGTTTTTTACTAAGCACTTTGGTACTGAGAAAAAGCACCAGACTTTGTCGGCAGTGCTTGCGTACCTCATCGTGGTAGCGGTGATTGGTGGGGTGATTGCCGTAGTGGGGCCAGTAGTAGTAAACGAGACCGCTAACTTCGTCAAAAATTTTCCTGAGACTTTCGAAAAGACATTTGGCGGATGGGATGGGATCAACAATTTTGGCAAAGCCATCGGCATCGAAAATCTACACGACAGTATCACTAGTGCTGTCGGTAGTCTATCGCGCGATGTGCTTGGAGTACTTAGCAATAATTTAGTTTCTGGAGTAAGCGGGATTGCCGACGCATCAATGAAAGTTATATTGACTCTGGTTTTGACTCTCCTATTTATGCTAGAAGGTCCAGCATTAGCGACCACTTTGTGGGCCAGCGCAGAGGCTGCCGAGGAAAATAAAAAGCCAGTAATCGTAGCAAAGCGTGTAGTGGCGCGGATGACAAATGTAATATCGACCTATGTATCTAGACAAGCAATTGTGGCGGCGATTGACGGTTGTGCTTCCGGATTAATTGTATTCATACTATCATTATTCACCAACGTACCGATGAGTATCGCTATACCAATGGGTCTTATCACGATGCTATTTTACCTCATCCCGATGTTTGGACAGTTCATCGGTGGTACTTTGGTGACTTTGATTTTGATATTTAATAGTCTACCGGCTGGCTTAATCTTTGCAGTAGTGTATATTGTATATGCACAGATTGAGAATAACGTCATAGCACCAAAGATTCAAGGAAATGCCTTAAATTTGCCAGCGGTCATGATTTTGGTCGCTATCGTGATCGGTATGTATATGTTTGGGCTACTTGGTGCGATTATTGCAGTGCCAATTGCCGGCTGCATCCGGGTATTAATCGATGAGTACCCAAATATAAAAACGGCCCGAAAGTAGGAAAAAGTGACCAACGAAAAGCAAAAAAAATGGCACAAGTGGGTTCTGACTGGGATTTTTGTAGCAATCAATATTACAGTAATTGTGGCGACAGCCATAAACGAGTTTGGAAATTCATCTAACGCGGCGGAGCTTTCGGAAGTAAAGCTAAACTGGTGGATGCTACTCCCGGCGACGATTTGCTTTGTGGTGGCAATCTTAGCCTGTGTCTTAAAATACGTATTAATGATTCGCGAGTTACTAACACCCGAGACTAAAATGGCTCGTCGGCAGATTTGGAAAACGTCGTGGCGAGTACTGATGCTTGGTCGGTATTACGACAATGTCACGCCAGCATCGATCGGCGGTCAACCATTCCAAATTTATTACATGCGAAAACATAGCGGACTCGAGTCTGGACACTCCACATCAATCCCGATTTTTGCGATGATTGCTAGCCAAGTAGGTTTTCTTATAGTAGCATTTTGTTGTCTAGCGTCTGGTGAGATCTTTCGCGAAAATCCAGCACTGATCGTGACTTCAATAATCGGACTTTTGTTTTATGCATTCTGGCCGGTAATGGTGGCTGGGACGACATTTTTACCAAAGCAGACGTCGCAATTTTTACAGTTCGTGGTGAAAGTTTTGGCAAAAATAAAAATTATCAAAAAGCGCGAGGCCGCTTTAGAAAAAGTAGAACGCAACGTAACTAGATATGCCGATTCAGTTAAAGTAATTCTAAAAAATAAGTGGCTGTCGGCGCGAGTGATTTTATTGTCGGTGGTATACAATTTTCTAATCTCAGTGATTCCGTACTTTGTCCTGAAGGCGTTTGGCGGCGATATGGATTTTTTCAGATGTCTCGCGACGACAGTTGTGGTGACATCGGCGGTGTATTTTGTGCCAACTCCAGGCAATGCTGGCGCAGCAGAAGGGACTTTCTATGCGGTGTTTTCGTCACTATCCACAGGATATGTGTTTTGGGCAATGCTAGTGTGGAGATTTTTCACATATTATTCATACGTAATAGTTGGTCCACTAATTTATCTACATATGCACATCGAGAAAAAACATAATCAAAAACCCGGTGAGCATGAGAAAGGTATAATATAATATATGTTTAAATTAACACGATTTTTGAAGCCATATTGGTGGCAAGTTGGATTGCTTCTCGTAGCGACTGGTGGTCAGGTATATGCAACTTTGCAGCTCCCAGCACTCATGGCTGATATTATTAATAATGGTATCGTACCAGGCGACATGGGTCGGATATGGCAAGATGGTGGATGGATGTTATTACTTGTACTGGTTTCTGCGGCGGCGTCATTTGCTTCGAGTTATTTATCAGCGAGAGTTGGGGCGTATTTTTCGAGAGATTTGAGGGCGGCGATTTTTGCAAAAGTATTGCAATTTAACATGGTGGACATGAAGAAATACAGCACGGCGAGTTTAATCACACGTACGACAAATGACGTAAATCAAGTACAGATGATAATTACGCTCATACTAACCATGATGTTACGAGCCCCGCTATTCTGTATACTTGGGCTCGTGATGGCAATTCAAACCGCACCGGAAATGAGCTGGATTATCGTGGTGGGAATTACCGGCGTGGTCGTGTCGTCGGCGGTAATTCTATCAATCGTCGGGCCAAAATTCAAGATTTTCCAGGGCCTAATTGACCGTGTGACTTTGATTACGCGCGAGAACTTGACTGGACTTAGGGTAATCCGGGCGTTTAATAATGACGAGTTGGAACGAAAAAAATTCGGCAAAACAAATGAGCAGCTAACCAAACTTTTGATTTTTATAGACCGAATACTCGAACTGCAAAACCCATTGATTAATATAATATTTAATGGTACGTCTCTTCTGTGTTCATGGGTAGGTCTGTCGCTTCTAAATCAAAATTTCGCTTACCTTGGTAACATGACGGCATTTTCAGAATATGTGACATTCGTGATGATGTCATTTCTAATGCTCTCAATGCTATTCGTGATGCTACCTAGAGCCAATGTGTCGGCCGGTAGAATAAACGAGCTTTTAAAAACAAAAGAATCCGTGAAATGGCGAAGTGAGACCAAGGGTGTACCAGAAAAGCGACCGTCGGTCGAATTTAAAAAAGTTGATTTTTCATATCCGGATGCATCGGAAAAAGTTTTGGACGACATTAGTTTTCGCGCAGAGGCGGGTCAGACGACCGCGTTTATTGGTTCGACTGGATCTGGGAAATCTACACTTATTAATTTAGTGCCAAGATTTTACGAAGCGACAAGCGGGGAAGTGCTAGTCGACGGCATAAATGTAAAAGATTTTTCCAAGGATGATTTAATGCAAAAAATTGGGCTAGTACCACAACATGGTGTACTCTTTGCTGGCACAGTGCACTCAAACATCGCATTTGGTGCGCCGAACGCGTCGGACGAGGATGTAAAGCATGCAGCAGAAATTGCTCAGGCAACTAATTTTATCGGCAAGATGCAGGGGGGCTACAATGCACATATTTCGCAAGGCGGCACAAATGTGTCTGGCGGACAAAAACAGCGTTTATCAATCGCTAGAGCGATTTGCAAAAAACCGGATATCTTTATTTTCGACGATTCATTTTCAGCACTAGATATGAAAACCGACAGAAAGTTACGTGAGGCCCTGAAGCCGGTGACAGCTGACGCGGTAGTTTTGATTGTGGCACAGCGAGTCAACACGATTCGTGATGCCGACCAAATCGTAGTACTAGATAAGGGCAAGATGGTGGGGTGCGGTACACATCGTGAACTTTTGAGAGATTCTGAAGTATATAGATCAATCGTACAATCACAACTTTCAGACGCGGAATACAGGAAGGAGTTACATGGGGCCACAAAATAGTTACGGAAAAGCAAAAAATAAAAAGTTTGCATGGAAAGAATTTAGACATTCGATTAAACCCTACGCATGGCCGATTATTTTATCGATACTACTAGCAGTAGGCTCGGCGATGTCTGGACTTTTTATTCCGAAATTGCTCGGCGATATGACGAATGTCGCAGTTGAAACTTACCCAGAAATTGATTGGGGTATAATTTCCAGCAAAGCAATCACTGTCATTATATTGTTTTGCGTAGCGGCGGCATTAAATTATGCTCAAGGGTTTATTCTTGCGATCGTGTCGGCGAACTACACCAAGGATTTACGTACTAAAGTACTAGAAAAAATTGGGCGTTTACCAATCGCATATTTCGATAAACACAAATATGGCGACACCTTGTCTCGCATGATGAATGACATTGATGTTTTAGCAACTTCAATGTCGCAAGAAATTGCAGATATATCTTTATCAATCACCACGCTAATTGGCGTAATGGTGTTGATGCTAACGATTTCAGTACCACTATCATTAATATCATTCGTGGTGGTGCCAATTTCGGTACTTGTGGTAGGCAAGATCGCTGGTTTTGCTCAGAAATATTTCCGCGAACAGCAAGCAACACTTGGTGTATTAAATAGCAAGATTGAAGAAGATTATGCTGGCCATATAATTATTAAATCAAACTCATACGAAGGCGCAGCGCTTGAATCATTTGCGGAGACAAACCAAAAATTAACTAGGGCGGCAACTTTGGCTCAAGTATTTTCGTCTTTGTCTTTTCCGATGACGCATATTTTCACAAATCTTGGGTATATTGCAATCTGTGTGCTAGGTGGGATGTTTGTAATTGAGGGAAATATAAGCATCGGCAGCATTCAGGCATTCATACAATACGTGTCAAGATTTAACCGCCCGATTACCGAAGTGGCGTCAACGGTATCTACGGTTCAGGCATTACTAGCGGCGAGCGAGAGGATTTTTGAATTTTTGACTGAACTGGAAGAAGAGCCGGACCCAGAGCCAGCGCTTGTAATTCCGAAGGTAAAAGGCGAAGTGGAATTCCACGATGTATGTTTCTCGTATGACGGTAAGACGCCAATTATTCGCAATTTCTCGGTCAAAGTAGCGCCTGGCACAAACGTTGCAATCGTTGGGCCAACTGGAGCCGGAAAAACCACAATCATTAATCTTTTGATGAGGTTTTATGAGCCAGATTCTGGATATATCACGGTAGATGGTGTGCCGATTCGGGAGATGAAACGCTCGGATGTACGCGGGATGTTTGGGATGGTGCTACAGGATACTTGGCTATTTTCTGGAACAGTAGAAGAAAATTTGAAATATGGTCGGCCGGACGCGACACTGACGGAGATTAAACGCGCAGCGGAAACAAGCAACGTGGAACACGTAATCGAGGCTCTGCCTAAAGGCTATAAAACTGAAATCTCGGAGGATTCCGATAATATTTCAGCCGGCGAGAAACAACTTCTTACGATTGCACGTGCAATGGTGGCAAATCCGCCAATGATGATTCTGGATGAGGCAACTTCAAACGTCGATACTAGGACCGAGCATTTGATTCAAGATTCGCTAGAGAACTTGACGGAAGGTCGGACGTCGTTTGCAATCGCACATCGCTTATCGACGATTCGGAATGCAGATCTGATACTAGTGATGCGAGACGGAAAGATTGTGGAGCAAGGAAACCACCATAAGTTGTTAGCGGCTGGCGGGTTCTATGCTGAGCTGTATAATTCACAATTTGCTGAGAATTAGAAAAATAATTACTTTTCTAGTTCTTGCAAGATTTTATCAAATACTTCCTCGATAGTACCGGAGGCGTCAATGATTGGGACATTAAAATCTTTGGCGATTTTAGGATAGGCAGCGTTGACTCTTTGTTGGAAGCTATCCGGTTTTGCCTCAAAAGTTTCGACGGCTTTGCCGCGAGTACCCTGACGCTCAAGACGAATTTTATCTGATACGGTCAATATAAAGCTTTTGTCTGGATGACAATATCTGTCCGGCAAAGCCTCGTGGGTAATCTTGATGATTTTATTTTTGGAAACACCCTCACCGTAGCCTTGGTAGGCAAGCGTAGACCAAAAATTGCGAGCAGAAATGACGACGCCGCCGCGCTTTAAGGCTGGCTCGGCGATTTTACGCCAGAGTTCAGAACGCGCAGCCGTAAAAAGTAATACGTTTGTAATTGATTCCATTTTATATTCTTTGCCTCGGACTAAGATTAGGTCGTGGATATCGTGAGCTTGTGGTAAATCACCATCTGGCTCGTCCATCACGACAACTTCTTTACCTTGCTTTTCAAAATGCTCTTTTAGAAGCCTAGCCTGCGTAGATTTGCCAGTGCCGTCTTGGCCTTCGATAACGATATACATTATTTTGCTCCTTTCAAGTATTTTTCATAGCAGGCTGGGCAGATGGCGCGATAAGTAACGTCGCTAGTACCATCAATTAAAACATCGGGGCCATCGGCGACGAGTTTACCGTTTAGAAATCTTGCATTGTAAGTGGCTTTTTTGCCGCATACACAAATGGTTTTAATCTCCTCGATGTCATGGGCGATTTGAAGAAGCCTGGTAGCCCCCTCAAAACCACCATCTTCACGACGAAAATTAAGACGAAGACCATAGCACATGACTGGAATATCAAAGTCGATAGTGACTTGCATAAGTTGGTCGACTTGAGCTTTAGTCAAAAATTGCGATTCATCAACGAGGATACAATGAACATCCTTGTAACCCTTGGCGATTTTTTCATAAAGGTTTGTCTTGCGATCAAAACAAAAGTCAGTCTCGCGCTCTGGGCCAATGCGAGTAAGTAGTTTGGTGCCGTTTTTCGTGTCGGTCGCTGGTTTAATTACACAGACTTTGTGGCCGCGTTCTTCGTAATTGAATGCAACTTGAAGAAGCTGCATGGTTTTGCCACACCCCATTGCTCCGTACCTAAAATATAGTTTTGCCATGCTATAATTATATCACGTCCGACGGGTCCTGCCGACTTTGCTTTCCCCCGAATCCGCTGGTTCGGGGGACCCCCTGCAAAGTTGTCACCCGTCGTGTTATAATACTACTATGCACGAAAGCTGGAAAGAGTTTTTAGGTACGGAGTTTGAGAAGCCTTATTTTAAGGAGTTGTCGGAGTTTTTGCATGAGGAGTATGAGCAAAAGACGATTTTTCCACCGAAGGGATTGGTGTTCTCAGCTTTTACGACGGACTTAAATGAAGTAAAAGTGGTAATACTGGGGCAAGACCCATACCATACGCCGGGAGCGGCGGAGGGACTGGCTTTTTCGGTACCTTCCTCTCAACCAGTGCCGCCAAGTCTTATCAATATATATAAAGAAATTGATGCGGATATTGGGCGCCACGCGAATCCGTCTGGAAGTTTACGTGCTTGGCAAAAACAGGGTGTGCTGCTACTAAATACTGTCCTTACTGTGGAGGCACATAAGGCTGGGTCACACCGCGGGAAAGGCTGGGAGACTTTTACGACGGCTACGATTTCATATCTAAATGAAGTACGCCCTCATTTGGTGTTTTTGCTTTGGGGAAGAGATGCAAGGAGTAAAAAGTCTTTGATTGATATTTCGAAACACCTAGTGCTAGAGTCGCCACACCCTTCACCATTATCGGCGCACGCTGGATTTTTTGGCAATCACCATTTTTCGCGTTGCAATGAGTTTTTAGAGCAACACGATATGACACCAATTGAGTGGTAGCCTAGTGGGGGGTTGACTTCAAAAATCACATATGTTAGATTACGTGGCAGGTTGGGCTTGGTATTTGTGGGCCGGACGTATAAGCCGTAAGACTTGTGCTGTGTGAGGTAGCCATAAATAGTATTCTAGGTAACTAGGTTACCAGAAAGGAGATGAAATGACCGTAGAGATAAATCTTTTACGCATTATCCTTCGGAGGAAGAACCGCCAAGATAAAAAATCTGATTAGGTAAACCCTAATCAGAAAACCCAACCAGAAAAGCGTTTCCTAGAGGCGCTTTTCTTATGGTTATATTATATTAAAGAATCACAAAAATGTAAAGTGTATTCTATGGTAAACTCGCGAAATATTAGGCCCACTTAGCCAGTCTGGCGTATTCCTCGGAGTCTTCGTCGTAGGAATCGAGAATGTCCTCGGTATAAGTTTTGCCGTTTGTGATATTTAGAGTTTTGACGCGTGGCATAGAAGCAAGCAAACGAATAATCGCTTCGTCCGTCTCGACGTTCGTCATAGAGTGTACGCGATCGGCGGAATGGGAGTGGACGCGAAGCTCCTTGTAGACAAAGCGGGTAATGCCAGCCTGGAGGCAATATTTAAGACAATTTTCGCAAGTCGCAACGCGATTATATACGGTGCATCCAGTAAGGTCGCGCTTTGCAAAAATTAAAGCATTCATTTCGGAGTGAATAGCAAAGTAATATTTCATCGGGCGCTCAGAAAGCGTCATTTTTGACTCGTCGGCGCCTTGGAGCATGCCATTATAGCCAAGCGAAACTACGCGCTTGTTTTCGTCCACTATTACGCAACCCATTTTAGAAGAAGGGTCTTTGGATCTCGAGGCGACAACTTCGGCGATTTCCATAAAATATTCATCCCATTCGGACTGTTTGCTCATGTATTATCTCCTTTTGTAATTATTATAGCATGGCACCAGTGTCAGCGTAAAGCAGGAGCGGAAAATGCAAAAACGGATTTTTTAGTGCTCGTTTCTTTATCAAAACAGAGGTGGTGCGGTAGGGGGTTGATTTTATTTTGCACTCGTGCTAGTGTGGCGAAAAATTAAGAAAGGAGTGTAATGCATAAAAAATCAAAAAAATTTATAAAATGGCGCTACGCCTTCATGGCGGCGGCCGTGATGGTGCCAGCATTGGTGATAAATGGAAGTCTAGCACAGGCCGAGGGTTGCCCCGAGCTTCAAATAATTTTCGCGAGAGGGTCTGGCGGGACGAGATGGGAAGACCAAAATTATTTAGAGTTTCGTGACCGGATTGATGAGAAGCTAAACGACACTGGCATTGACTATAAATTTGTTGATCTAGATTATCCGGCGGTCGGGGTGGGGCTTGATGATCTTGGCACTACGCTTGGTGCATATTTTGGGGGTGGGGAAGCATACAAATTTGGCGAAAGTGTAAATGCTGGAGTAAAAGAACTAACTAGGATTATCCAAAATAAAAGCTGCCCCGAGACAAAATATGTACTAGGCGGATATTCGCAAGGCGCAATGGTGGTCTCAAAAGCACTAAGACGAGTTGATGCAAATAAAATTATCTACGCAGCAACTTTTGGAGACCCAAAATTATATTTACCAGAAGGGGCTGGTATAATGCCGGCCGCCTGTATGGGCATCAATCTTTCAAATTATCGTATGTATGTGCCGGATTGCTACGCATACAAGGGCTTACTTGGGGCATACATACCTTATGAGACGGATGATTTTGTGGAAAAACTAGGTACGTGGTGCAATAAACGTGATATTTTCTGTTCTTCACATCTAAGCATTAGTGACCACGTGTCGTATGTGTCGGAAAATCTCTACGACGATGCATCGCGCGTGATTGCGAGCAAAGTAACTACGGAATTTGGAGTAAAAAATGAATACACATCGCCACACGACACGGCGATTTTAATTGATTCGACCGGTTCAATGAGCTGGATGATTGACCGATTCAAATCGGAAGCCGTACGGCTCGCTAATGAGACTTTCGAGGCGGGTGGACGAGTAGCGTTATATGACTATCGAGACCTCATTGATCCATACGAACCGGTCGCGAGGTGTAATTTTGAGACATGCATAGCAGAAAATTTCCAAGAATATCTCGATGCTATCGTGGTGGATGGTGGAGGGGACGAAAAGGAGTCGCTACTTTCCGCATCGATGAAAGTAATGCATGAACTTTCTTGGCAGCGTGGCGCAACAAAATCTTTGGTAGTGCTGACAGATGCGCCGTTTTTATCGCCAGACCGAGACGGGACGACCGCTGAAGACGTGATTGATTTATCGAAGCGAATTGACCCGGTGAATATTTACATCATTACCAAAGAATCGGTGCTTACTAGCCATCCAGGAGTGGCCGAACTAGCTGAAGCGACTGGCGGATTTGCGACATCTGGGCTAGGCGAGCTCAATTTACTCACGGACTATATCATGGAGCGATATGACACCCTGCCGCGAGTAGAAGAATTGACGGATGATAGCCCGGAGCCGACACTCGAAGTGACCGAGGTGCTCGACAATAATGGCGACAGTGTAACTATAAAATTTACTGGGACCGCGACTGGGGCGATTGTGATTTTAAATGACGCGGTGCTAGGTATAGCCGAAGGCGACACGGTGACGATTGGCGAGCTTAATAGGGATAAAGAGAATATAATCAAGCTGGTACCGATAAACGAATCCCGCAAAGGCGAAACGACCGAAATTAGTCTACCAATAGTAATAGTCAAAACTACGGAAATAGAGCATATAGTAGAGATACCAGTAGAGCAAGATCATGAGATAGAAGAAGCCGCTGAAGTAGGAAAAGGTGGCTTGGAACCGACTGAGACTAAAGAAGTCGTCGTGGTACCAAAAACACCAGACACCGGGATGGTTAAATAGAGCTTAGATGCCAGTGATTGGCGTAGGGACATTTATAAGGTTTAAGCGGAGCATCAAGATGATGATCATAGGCGGCAACTTTAGCCGCCAGCTCCGCTTCTTCCTCGGTGGCATAAATAATCTTATGCGTATCACCAACCCAACAGCGAGGTGGTTCGTATGCTAAGCTAGGGTCTAAGTGTTTGTTTCGGTTAGCCATATCTTGTTATTATATCACACTTTTGCTTAAAAATCAATAGAGGTTTAAAAACCGCCCCCGTAAAGGGGGCGGCGAGATGAAAATGTACCACTAATCGTCCAGCTGGAGGCCGTCGTCGATCGGATCGTCAATGAACATCGTCATGACAACTTTGGTCACCACGCTGACTGCAGCGATGGCGGCCGCGATGATTGCAAAAGTCTTAAAGTTCTTCATAGGAATTTCTCCTTTTTTCATATTTGCTCCTTAAAAAAGAAGCTTACTACATATAATAACACACCTGACTAAAAAGTCAAGTGTGTCATCATACTATAGTCTGCAGTTTAATCGTTATAGATACGATTTTCGCGTTTCCGCTTGATAGGATCAAGCTGGCGCTTGCGAAGACGGAGAGACTTCGGCGTCACCTCTAGAAGTTCATCATCTAGGAGGAAGTCCAAACACTGCTCAAGTGAGAGCTGGGTGTATGGGGTGAGCTGAATAGCACCGTCTGAGGCGTGCGTACGCATATTAGTAAGCTGCTTTTCGCGGCAAACGTTGATGTCTAGGTCGTCCTTCTTATTTGACAAACCCACAATCATGCCTTGATAAACTGGGACCTGAGGTGGGATGTAAAGAACCCCACGGGCCTGAGCGGCGTCAAGAGCATAGGCGGTCGAAACACCACTTTCGAAAGATACAAGTGCGCCGTTGCGCTCTGGGCGATAACGCCCCTCGACCGGGCGATAGCCGGAAGGTAGGCTCGACATAATGACGGTACCTTTGGTCGCGGTTAACAAAGTATTGCGAAGACCAATTAATGCGGCGGTAGAAATTTCATAGACGAAACGGGTGGAGCCGTTGGTGGTAAGCTCCTGGGATTTTAGTTCGGCTTTTCTGATGCCAAGCTCAGCGGAGACTGCACCGACAAATTCCGGAGAAGCCTCGATAGTAAGCGACTCAATTGGTTCACATTTGACACCATCAATTTCGCGGTAAACCACCTCTGGGCGGCCAGCTTCTAGCTCATAACCTTCGCGGCGCATGGTCTCGATAAGTACAGAGAGATGCAATTCGCCACGACCAGAGACTTTATAACCAAGACCGTCTGGTTCAATTTTAAGAGCAATATTGGTCTCAAGCTCACGCTCTAAACGCTCAGCAATCTGGCGTGAAGTAGTAAACTCGCCCTCTTTGCCTTTGAGCGGGGAAGTGTTTGGGCCGATGTAAATAGAAAGCGTAGGCGGCTCGAGTTCGATAGTCGGAAGTGCCTCAGGATTATCACCTGTAGCGATGGTATCACCAATATTAGCCTCGGCAACTCCAGCGATAGCCACGATATCACCGGCAATAGCTTCGGTGACTTCTTCTTTGCCGAGGCCTTTATAGATAAACAAATTCTCAATTTTACCACGCTTCACGACGCTATTATGTAAAATTGAGACAGTTTGACCCTTCTTTAACTTGCCGCGGAAGATTTTACCGATACAATATTTGCCTAGGTAATTGTCGCTCGAGAGTGCCGCCACGAGAAGTTGCGCGGACTCGGCACTCGGGTCGGCTTCTGGGGCTGGAATATCATTGATAATCGCATCAAAGATGACATGCAAATCATTATCGAGGTCGGTAGTCTTACCAGCACGGCCTTCGCGGGCAATTGCATAGTAAATCGGATAGTTTAATTGCGATTCGTCAGTGGCAAGCTCGAGGAAAAGGCTCTCGATTTCGCCGATGACCTCGTCGATGCGAGCAGCCGGCTTATCGATTTTATTGATAATAACAACTGGTTTTAGCTTCAAATCTAGGGCTTTTTGCAAAACAAATTTAGTCTGAGGCATCGGACCTTCTTGGGCGTCAACAACCAAAAGCACCCCGTCCGCCATGTTGAGTGTACGTTCAACTTCGCCAGAAAAATCGGCGTGACCTGGAGTATCGATAATGTTAATCTTGTAACCATTGTAATAAACACAGGTTTGTTTTGCTGTGATTGTGATACCGCGCTCGTGCTCCTGATCCATGGAGTCCATGATCAAAGTCTGCTGCATCTCAGCTTGGTTGTCACGAAAAGTATGCGATTGCTTCAAAAGACCATCCACGAGGGTAGTCTTGCCGTGGTCGACGTGAGCAATAATCGCAACGTTGCGAATTAAGTCCTTATTTGAAATCATGAGAGATATTTTATCACAAAAAGCGAATTTTGTCCATAAGGGATGTGGTATAATTAAAAAATGGGATATTTGATTGATTCACACTGTCATTTGCACGATCGGCAGTTTTTCACTGAAAAACAGGCAGAAGAGATGCTGGCTCGAGCAAGGGAAAAGGGAGTACAAAAAATCGTATGCATCGGGACCGACCCAGATGATTCGATGGCAGCAAGGGATTTTGCCAGCTCGCACGATGATGTGTATTGGACCTACGGAGTCCACCCCGAAGAAAGTGACCGTAGTATGTGGCCTGAACCCCGCTCGGGGGCGCGTCCGGCCGGCCCGTCGCCACGGGCGGCCGGCGCTAATACTCGCGCTGCCGCGCTCCGTACCCCCCTTCGCCAGGGTTCAAGCCACAACAAGCATCCAATCGATATGAGTTCGAGTGGGATGGTGTCCAAAAAATACGATTTGCCGGTTGCTATCGGCGAGGTGGGACTAGATTATCATAATGATGGATACGATCGTGAGGAGCAGATAAGGTTATTTGAGGAAATGTTGCAGCTGGCACAGGATAACGATTTGCCGGTAGTGTTTCATGTACGAAATGCATTTGATGACTTTTTCCCGGTGGTGGCAAATTTCCCTGGGATACGTGGGGTAGTGCATTCGTTTACGGATAGCAAGAAGAACTTACGTAAAATCCTAGAAACAACGGATTTTTATGTGGGCGTCAATGGGCTTGCGACGTATTCCACCTTGCCAACACCGCCACTGGAGCGGATTTTGCTCGAAACCGATGCTCCCTTCTTGACTCCAGAGCCATTTCGTGGTATAATTAATGAACCGGGGTATATCAAGGAGATTGCCCAGTGGTTAAGCCAAAAACTTGGCCTAGAATTTGAAATTATAGAGAAAGAAACCACCAAAAATGCAGAACGATTGTACCATCTTCAGGATACCAAACTTGCCGATAACGTCGGCAAATAATTTTGACATCCAGAAGACAGAGACAGTCAAAGTTGATGAGGTGGTCACCGGAGAAGTAAATATTAAGCCGGTCGAAAGCAATTTCAAATACTACGAAGAGCTAAACAACATCGCAGAGGAGCTAGAAAAATGTCGTTTAAGGATGCTGTAAAACTAGGTCTTTCTCCAATTATGAATCTAAAAAAAGACACTAGCACTAGGCGTGCCGGTCAAGTGACCTATGACGATCTTTTAAATGCTGAGAGTGAAATTGGTCGGACTCTGTTTGGGCCAATTCCGTACGGTCATCAGCGTGAGTTTTTTGAGTCAAAGAAAAATGTATGGATTTGGCACGAAAATTGGCTCGATGAACTAGGCGCAGAGCAATCCATCACCATCCGTTACGAAGTGCGCCCGACTGGGGTGTATAAGAAATCGAGTGGTGGAAAATACGTCATGCTGGAAAATGAGGAGCTTGAGAATTTCATGACAGCGGTGCGCTCATACTTTGAACTTGCGAAGCATCAACTTTATTGCTAAAATGAAGTTATGGATGCGGAAGAAGTAACTAAAGAACCTAAAAACTCTAAAAAAACTGACAAAAAACCAATTTTTAGCATTATTACGCTAGTCATAGGGATCATCACACTAATTATCGGTGTGGTTATTTTAGTTTTGGCTTTGAATCGGGCGCCAGATACACAGGATGCTGAAACCTTAGTCGCGACTGGGGGTTGGCAGCGCGAAGATGAACCTAATGTGATTTGGAATTTTACTGAGGTAGGAAAGGGGTCGCTCACCACTAATGCCCACACGAATGATTATAATTTCATCTGGGCAATAGAGGGCGATGAGCTAAAAATCGAGACTGAGTGGCTTTATACTCTAAACGATGAGTTTAAGTACGAAATCAAAGATGGCAAACTAATACTAGATAAAAGTATCGTATTTGTACCAGTAGCTAATTAATATCAATTTCAGTGCCAGAAGTCGCATTGATGCCGAGATTCGAGAGGACGATAAGTTCATCATCGCTAATCATATGAGTAGAATGTAGCTCGGCACCGTTTAGCTTGTCTAAATTATCGAGTAGTTTTTTGACGACTGGATTCGTAGTAGAACAGATAGAAAGCGCAATTAGCACTTCACTAAGTTTAAGGTAAGATTCTTTAAAATTGGAAGTTTTGTTTTTGATCTCCAAAATCGGCTCGAGCACGGCCGGAGCAATCAAATCTACTTCGTCTGGGATTTTATTAACTTCTTTTAAGGCGTTTAGGAATGTTGCGGAAATAGGCGAAAGATAACCAGTCTTGCGACCAACGATAAACTTCTTTCCAACCTGAAGACAGGCACTTGGAAGACCGTTTGCGCTTTTACGTTTTTCATTGGCTTTCAGGGCAACCGTGCGGTCGTCTTCGGAAATATTAAGTTCATTCATGAGCAACTTAATGCGATTTGGGACCTCCGGAGTGACGGCGCCTTTTTTAAGATCGGTCATAGCGCGATAATAACGGCGGATAATTTCATCCTTGGCTGCTTTTTGGACAGCTTTGTCGTCAGTGATACATTCGCCAATAACGTTTACACCCATGTCGGTCGGCGAATAATAAATCGCTTTACCAGTAATGCGAGTTAAGATTTCTTTGAGGACAGGGAAAGTCTCAAGGTCACGGTTGTAGTTGACTGCGCTAACACCATATTTTTCGAGATGGAAGTGATCTATCATGTTTTTATCATTTAAATCGGCAGTAGCCGCTTCGTAGGCGACATTGACTGGATGCTTGAGCGGCAAAGCCCAAACCGGGAAAGTTTCAAATTTGGCATAGCCCGCATTGACGCCACGTTTGTATTCGTGGTAAAGCTGAGAGAGGCTGGTCGCAAGTTTGCCAGAGCACGGGCCAGGAGCTGAAACCACAACGAGTTTCTTAGTGGTTTCAATGTACGGATTGGCACCGTAGCCTTCATCGGAGACGATAGTATCGACGTCGGTCGGGTAGCCCTTGGTAAAGGTATGGAAGTAAGTCTTAACATTGTAGTCTTTGAGCTTCTCGGCAAAATCTTTGGCCTTTTTCTGACCATCATAGAGCGTAATCACGACTGAGCTGACATAAATGCCTTTGGCGCGGAGAAATTCAATGAGACGCAAAATCTCAGTCTCGTAAGAAATCATGTGGTCGGCGCGGATTTTGGATTTTTCGATGGCATTAGCATTGATACATAAAATGACCTCAGCTTCATCTTTAAACTCTTGAAGGAGTTTGATTTTGAGGTCGGGAAGAAAACCAGGAAGAGTGCGAGCGGCGTGTTGGTCGTCGATAAGTTTGCCGCCAAACTCTAAGTAAAGTTTATCAAACATATTGATGCGCTGTTTGATTTTCTTTTTCTGAATCTTCAGATATTTATCGGCATCGAAGCACTTTTTAGTCACGGGAACCTCCTTATTACTTTTAAATTATAGCACAACTATTTTGATGCAATGGTCTTTTTAAGCTCAGCATGAAAAAGTTCGAGGTCTTTCGATAGCTCAGTAAATTTAGCAAGCATAGCCTCGAAAGCAGGATTTTCAAAATACATTTTGCTGGCCACATAGGCGTCCTTGCCGGCAAATTTTTTGCAAATTCTCTTACAGGTCTCCTTAATAGACTCGTCCTCTGTATAATCTGGATGGAGGCTACGATTATAAGCATAGGCGCGGCGCATGATATCATAGCAGTCGGTGTCGCGGTCGGCAGATGATACGATGCGGCCGTAAATTGTGATTGGGTCAATCTCATTAGACGCGCGGTGGTCCATAACGGCATCCGCCATGACACGAATTTGATCCCTCGTAAAATGCTCGGCCATGAAATCATCGGTCAAAAGGTACCCAGCTGAGACGAGATGATGGAGCTCATTGTTTTTGTCGCGCCCAAGGTCATGAAAAGCCGCGACCACAAAACACATATCATAATTTACTTTTTGTTTTTTGGTGGGTTTTAGCTCTTTTGGTAGATTTTTAAAATCTTTGGTGACGGTTTTGATATTACCGCTATTAATACGTTTGGCAAAATCCAGACTCCGTGCGATGACGTTTTTGATATGGTCGAGACCGTGGCCATTTGCCGCACTGTAACGTGGGAAAATTTGAGTTTTGATATAGCCCACCACTTCCTGATTAACTAGATTGTAATTATCCTCCATAATATGACCATTATAACACACTCTAAGTCGCACCGCGTTTAGTTTGAAAACTTATTAAAATATGATATAATAATAGTTATGATATATTTGGATCATGCGGCGGCGACGCCAGTGGATGCTAGGGTGCTCGAGGCGATGGAGCCGTATTTTTCGCATGATTTTTTTAATCCTTCGGCGGCATATTTACCAGCCAAAAAAGTGGCGGCAGATTATGAAGCCGCAAAAGCGACCATCGCGCACGCGATTGGCGCCAAGGCGTCCGACCTCGTCATTACCGCTGGCGCCACTGAAGCGAACAATCTCGCGCTTAATATAGTGACCAAATTCAAAACGGTGCCCTCTCGGGACGGGTCGCTCGCGCCCGTCGTCACGGGGCTCGCGCCCTCATTCTCGGTCGTAACCTCCGAAAACCCTCGAGTTGCACCGTTTCTGAATTTGGTCTTATATCTTGAGACCGAGCATGATTCAGTACGGAAGGTGGCGGAGCGGTATGGCGGTGTCCCGGTCAAAGTACTCCAAAGCGGTGCGATAGACCTAGACGATTTGCGAAACAAAATTACGGACGACACGGAGCTGATTTCGGTGTCGCTCGTCAACAACGAGCTTGGCACCATCCAACCACTAGCCGAAATTGCTAGTATAATTCGCGAGATTAAGTTTGATAGGTTGCGACGCGGAGTGAAGCGCCAACTTTTGCTACATTCTGACGCCTCGCAAGCGCCAAGCCTCATCGATATCAACGTGGCGCGCCTCGGAGTGGACCTTTTGACGCTGAACGCCGCGAAAGTTTATGGTCCGAAAGGCGTCGGGGCCCTTTATGTTTCGCACGAGGTAAAGCTAAACCCCCTCACGCTCGGTGGTGGGCAGGAAAATGGTCTTCGGTCTGGCACCGAGAATGTCCCCGGAGTGGTAGGTTTTGCCAAAGCAATGGAGCTTGCGAAAGAGCATGTAAATGGAAATCGTAAAAAATATGCTACTTGGCGAAAGATTTTGCTGTCAGAGTTACAGGGATATGAGCTGGTAAATAAAAAGCATACGCTTGACAATTTTATAGTTTTGTGCTATAATGGTATAGATGCAGAGAGGTTAATTTATCTCCTAGAAGAAAAGGGAGTTTATGCTTCTACCGGGGCAGCTTGTGCTGCTTCTAAGGGCAAAAAATCACATGTTCTTGCCGCGATTGGGCTGTCAGACTCGGAAATTGCTGGATCGCTTAGGATTACAATGGGCGAAACCAACAGCGAGGAGCAAATACGCGAGGCTGCGAGACTTATCAACGAGGCCGTAACTTCAGAAAAAGAAAGGCTTAGAAATGCCTAAAGTTTTTGTAGGAATGAGCGGCGGAGTGGACTCCAGTGTGTCGGCAGCTTTACTTGTCGAGCAAGGCTACGATGTGACCGGTGTGTATATGAAAAACTGGTCACGAGACCTTCCGGGAATGAAATGTCCATGGGCAGAGGATTTAGCCGATGCCAAGCGAGTGGCAGTGAAACTTGGGATACCATTTGAAGTGTGGGATTTTGAGGACGCCTACCGCGAAAAGGTTGTAGAATATATGCTTTCCGAGTTTAAGAAAGGCAACACGCCAAACCCAGACGTGATGTGCAATCAGGAAATCAAGTTTAAGCTCTTCTTCGAAAAAGCGATAGAAAGTGGGGCTGACTTTATTGCCACAGGACACTATGCGAGGACAGCACCGATATCCCACTCGGGGTCGCGTCGCTCGCTCCCGTCGCCACGGGGCTCGCGCGCTAAACCTCGCGCTGCCGCGCTCCGGAAATCCCCGAGTCGGGACATCGGAGCTGTCTTACTTAGAGCTACTGATGGCAATAAAGATCAGACCTACTTTCTATATCGGATTTCGGATGAGGCTTTATCTCACACGCTTTTCCCGATTGGCGATATGTTGAAACCGGATGTGAAGAAATTAGCAAAGGAGAAGGGACTACATAACGCCTACAAAAAGGAATCCATGGGAGTGTGTTTTGTGGGTGAAGTTGGGATGAAAGATTTTCTCAAAGAATATATTGAGGTGGAGCCGGGCGAGATTCGCGAGATTGAGACTGAGAAAGTCTTGGGCTACCACGAGGGTGCGATATTTTATACGATTGGGCAGCGCCATGGTCTGTACATCTCTGGCAATAAGGGCGAGGTGAATGACGGCATGCCGTATTATGTCGTGAAAAAAGATTTAAATAAAAACATTGTATATGTCTCAAAAAATCTAAATCACGTTGAGATTTGGAAAAAAGAGCTGCACCTCAAAGATATCTTCTTAAGGAGTGACGCGCCAGAGAAGGTACAAGTTCGCCTCAGGCATCGCGCGCCACTAGTGCCGGCCACTTTTGATGGTGAAACGCTTTACTTTGAAAACGAAGTAAAAAGGCCGGCGGCGGGGCAGTCTGCAGTGCTATATGATGACGAAATTTGTCTTGGCGGCGGAATAATTGCCGACTAATTATATTACAAGCAAAAATCACCCTAAGACGAGGGTGATTTTTTGGTGCGAATGTTACGCTGCTATCATGAGCAGATCCGCAAAGAGTAAAGTTGCAGCAAGCGCGGTCATCGAAATAACGAAGACCATGTTTGACTGCTGTTTTTCTTTGCAGCTTTGGCAGCAGACGCGCTTTTTCTGCTGGCAAGAACTGCACTTAGTGGTGCCTTTCTTCGCAGTTTTGGTTGCTTGTCTCTTTTTTGTTTGAGCCATGTTTATCCTTTGTTAATATTTATGTTTATTTTATCACTAATAACATAGAAGTGCAAGACATAAATATGCTATTGCCAAAATTTGCATTTTACGATATTATGGTTATGAATAATATTTGGTAGGTAAATTTTGGAAATGTCACTGAATAAAAAGTGTTTTGACGCAATTGCTGGTATTTTGCTGTGCGCCACTATTTTCTCTGCTACCTTGCTTAGCGGCGCAACTGATGGCTCTGGAGCCTTCGCTGAATCCACCACCGCTACCGCCGCAGTCTCAGTAGGTAATGCTTGTTCTATGACGGCTAATACTACTTCGGCCCATAATGCTACACTCATGCCTGGTATGTATTCAGTTTCTTATAATGATGGGAGTGGTACCCCATACGCCAACGGCATCGGTTCCACCACCCTCACTACTATATGTAATGACAATGATGGCTATGCTATATATGCAGTAGGATATACTGGTAATACTACTACTTCTGGTAATACTAATCTTGTAGGTACTACTACTGGAGCTACTATAGCTACTGGTACTAATACTTCAGGAGATACATC
>JAEEGL011812061.1_pt1 | contig 38031 bp, 24 predicted proteins | sample 9134231 | NCBI WGS metagenome assembly JAEEGL01 (sample SAMN16246548, study PRJNA631951) | gut metagenome | biome: gut microbiome; feature: rumen; material: fiber-attached | host: Bos | place: Iran: Karaj | collected 2018-10
ATCGACAGACGCCTTCATGAAATCAGCACCAACCTCGACACCCTCAAGGAAGACACGTTTACGACAAAGAGCAGGCTCCTGCTCCTTCGTGAAGAAGTGCTTCAGCGTTCTGTGAGCGGTTCGCGAATTCAGATCCGCCATAAGAATGATATGGGCGGTCAGTATGAACTCGTGCAGATTTATTATGCCATCGACCGTGAGCCCGTTCTGACCAAACAGGATACGTCGGGTGATCTGAACAAACTGGATGACGAGGTCATCTTTGATCGGATGCTGGCCCCCGGTGCGCACCAACTGAATGTTCTTTATGTCTATAAAGGAAAGATGTGGGGCGTTTTCCGGTACATGAAGGATTACACATTCCGCGTGGAATCCGGATACGATTTTATGCTTGAAGAAGGGAAGTCGGCCGAACTTGTCGTGACTGCTGCGGAACAGGGTGGTGTGTTTACGCCTTATGAAGAGCGTCCAAGTGTGAAGTTTGACTATACGCAATACGATTTGGTTCCGGATACCTCGGATGAAGCATCATCGGATGCATCAGCTGCTGCAGGAAAATAAGATATGAAGCATCGAATTGTCTTGCCATTGATTGCCATGCTTGGTCTGGTTTCTGCTCCGGGATTTGCAGAGTCTTCCTACAGCGAACGACTCGCGTCACTGGATGCGCAGCTGAGCAGCCTTGAGCAGGAATTTTCAGTACACCGTCAGTCCATTCGTACTCCCTCCCTGGATGAGCGCCTCGAGGATGGCATTATTCTTCAGGCTGCGGGGGATCACCAGCGAGCGAGCTACATTTTTATGGATATCGTTCTGCACGAGGAATGGCGGGGGAAACCGGGATATCAGGCGGCGCAGCTTCAGCTTGCGCGTTCCCTCTATGAGGATGGCTACTATCGGCTGAGTCAGCGCTATCTCATCGATCTGCTGAAGAATGGCGTCGGTTCGGAGCGCACGGACGGGGTGATGCTTCTGCTCCAGGCAGCACAGCAGACGGGCGACTGGGCCGAAGTGAATGCGGCCCTTGCCAATACGTCGGATTTTTCGCGTTCGCCGGCCTATCTGTACATCATGGGACGAGCGATGTTCCTGCAGGGCGACAACGCAACGGCCCGAACCTGTCTTCAGAGCGTCGAAAACAACCGCGATGAATGGGCGGTAAAAGCCGAATATCTGCTCGGTGTACTCGATATTCAGGATGCCAATTTTGATTCCGCAATGCTCAGATTCGAGCGCGTAGCGGCGGACACGAGTTCATTCAGGGGAAGCGACGATATCCATACCCTGGCAGTTCTTGCCCAGGCGCGCCTGTATTACGAGCAGACGCAGTGGAGCAAGGCGATAGACAAGTACCAGCAGGTATCAGAATCGAGCACCTACTTCCCTGCAGTATTGTACGAGATGGGCTGGACGCATATCCGGCTGGAAGATTATACGGCAGCACAGCAAAAATTTGAGCTTCTGCTGCTTTCTTATCCCGAAGATCATCACGCGCTCGAAACGCGCAGGCTTCTGGCAGATCTAAAGCGGGAACTCGGCCAGTACGACGAAGCCGTTGCTTCATACCAGAAGATCGTCGATGAATTTTCGCCGGTCATGACCCAGATGGAAACGGAATCTGCGGACATGAATTCGCGCAGAGCGCAGCTCAGACAGCGGATCGAATCGGAAGAATACGATAATGTTCAGATCGTTCCGGAACGGGCGAAAGGACTGGTTGCCGTTGGAACGGATGTCAACCGCGTCGAAAGGATGCTCAATTCGCTGACCGAAAGTGATGCCAATACGGCAGCATCCGAAAATATTGTCGCAGAAATCAATGCCGCACTTCAGTCGGACAACAGCGTGCGCAATCTGCCGGAGTTTCAGCAGTTTACGCATCAGGCCCGCGATATTCGTGTGAATGCGCTTCTGATTGGGCATGAGTTTACGGATGACTACGCTAACACGGACAGCCTGGCCCCCGTCGTCAGTGAGGTTTCCAAGCTTCCAAGAAACCAGCAGGAACGCGCAGTTCTGAAGGCACTTCAGAATTCGGAACGCGAAGAGCGCGAAGCGCGTTACCATCATTTGAAACTGCAGGGCGAAAGCCTGAAACACCGCACCCGAATTCTGAAATCGTGGCTGGATTCCGGACGGGCACAGACCCTTTCGGAAAATGAAAAACAGCGCATAACCGATCAGATTACATCGCTCGAAAATCAGTTGAATTCGCTGAAATCAAGCCAGGATGCCATCGAATTCGATCTGGCAAAACTGCGCACAAATATCGGCAGCAGTGCGGATAACAGTGCGGAAGAACAGAACATCGATTCGCTTCGCGCACAGCTTGAAAGAATCTGGAGCCAGTCATCCGGCGGTGACCAGGAATACCGATCCCTCATCGCTCAGGAGCAGAGTTTACTCAACCGGCTCGATACCTTCGACAATGGCATCAACGCAAGCATCCATGAACGCGTCAGCGATATCAAATCCCGTCTGGAACGTGAATCGCTGATGGTTGCGACAGAAAAAGAGCGCTATGTCGCGATGAAGACGGATGTCGGTGAGGCTGCTGGTGATATTTCTGCCCGCTACTGGCAATCGGTATATGAACAGATACGGGATATGGTACTGACTGCCGATCTTGGAATGGTTGATATTGCCTGGCTGCAGAAGGATGCCCGAAGCAAAGCATTATCGACAGCAATGGAAGAACGCAAAAAGGAACGCGAAGTTCTGGAACAGGACTTCAGACAGTTTCTCAAGGAATCCGGTCAGGAATGATTGAGATTGCCTTGACGGGGAATTGATCGTGATTCATGAGATAAATATGACAAAACGCCGCCTCGCACTCATTTGTGCAGCCTGCATGTTCGCATTGTGGCCGCAAATGGATGCCTTTGCTCAGGATACGGAAGAACCTGCCATCGACAAGCTTCAGGCTGCCGATCAGAAGACCCAGGAAGCGTATGAGAGCTTTAGGAAAGCATCCGAACGGTACAAATCCGAAATCAACACGTATCGGATCGATCTGCGCCGTGCATTGATGACAGATTATCAGAATCGGCTGTCGAGTGTTGACAATGCATACGCGGCCAGAATATCGAACCTGCGCACCGAAGAAGCCTCTATGCGCGAAGCCGTCATCGAACGCATGGAAGCCTTTTTGAACCGTTATGGGGAAACGCATCCGAGTTCTGCGGATATCCTGTATCGTCTGGCGAGACTTCATTACGAAAAGTCAGACGACGCCTATCTGTCAGCTCCGGATGGAACGATGGAATATCCGGATTTTAATCCGACGCTGGACTACCTTGCACGTCTGCAGACGAATTTCCCGAAATACGAACAGATGGACGGCGTGCTTTATCTGAAAGGTTACTGTCTTTCGCAGATGGGCCGTTCGGAAGAATCGCGCGATGCCTTCATGACGCTGGTCAATGCGTATCCCGACAGCCCGCGCCGGGCCGAAGTTCTCACGCGAATCGGCGAGTACTACTTCTCGCGTTCCCAGGACGCCATTCTGGGACTCGGCGGCGAGATCATGTGGAATGATGCACTCCAGTACTACAATGAAGCCGTAAAGATGGGCCCGGAAACCTCCGTCTACGATCGCGCTTTGTACCGAAAAGCATGGACGGAATATTACACCGAAGACTACGACGGCATGATCCACGACTTCATCGATCTGGTCGGTTATGCAGACAATGTCGCCAACGGCAGTGCACTGCGAACCGAAGCCATCGACTTCATGGCCGCAGCCCTCGCCGAAGAAGACTGGGATTTGAGCGATAATATCGCCATCGATCCCGATTTCGGTATGAAGCGATTCAACAAATATCTGAACTCCGGAGAGCCGTTTGAAGCCGAAGTTCTTAGGAAATTCGCCGATACGCTGATGGAACAGACCCGGTATGAACATGCTGCCGAAGCATACGCCGCCTATATCGAACGCGGTACATGCGCAGAAGACATGCCGGATGTCATTCGAATCTATGTCGCGGCACTCAATTATGCCGGTAAATTTGAAAAAGCCGCCGAGGAACAGGGACGCATCGAAAAACGCATCGGCCCCGATTCCGAGTGGTACAAATGCCAGGAACGCGAAGGCAATCTCGAAGCCATCGCCGCAGCAAACCTCGCTTCACAGCAGGCACTCAAAAATTCGATCATGGCTTATCATGACAAAGTCACAAAAGCCGAAGATCAAATCGCACTCGCCAAAGAGACGCTCGATAACCCCAATGCCTCTCAGGCCGAAAAGATCCTTGCACAGCAGGATCTCGATGCCGCCAACCGCGAGTATATTGCTGCCAACAAGGAACTGGCCGATATTACGGCATCATTCGTCAAACGCTATCCCAATGACGAAGAAAACTACAACTACCGTTATCTGCTCGGACAGGCATACTTCTATTCCGAGCAGTACGATAAATCCATCGATGCCTTCATGGCCATCCGGGATATCGATAATTCCCATTATCAGGCCGATGCCGCCCGTTATGTCGCAGATGCCTGGGAGTATCAGATCACAAAGAAAGCAGAAACAGACAACGATTACGTCTATGCGCTGCCTCTGCAGCAGCTCGTGGATCGCGTCAATTCCGGCAAGATGTCGATTTCGGAAGCCCCGACGAGCATTCTGTTGTCGTCGGCAATCACTTCCGTTCCCAAGGAAAAAATCGACGAAGAACTCGAAGCCCGCAAGGGTGGTTCCGTCAAGAAGCCCATTCCGGATGACGTTATGAAGCTCGTCGATGCGCGCGAAGTCTTCAGCGATATCGAAACCAAACAGGGCAAGGCCGACAGCGAAGATGCTCTCGCGCCGCAGTATCGCTACGACAATGCCATGATTTATTACAATTACGGTGATTTCGGCGAAGCCGAAAAACGGTTTACCGCCATCATCGAAAAGAATCCCGCATCCCAGCATGCATCCAGTGCCGCCGATATCATCGTTGCCGAATACGAACTGCGCGGCGATCTCGACAAAGTCGCCGAACTTTCGGATGCGTATTCCAAAATGGAACTGGGCAGCGCAAGTTCAGACGAAATCGTCAATTCGCGCTTCAAGGACAAGAAATACAACGCTCTGTTCAAGAAAGCCTTCAAGCTGTTCGACAACAAGCAGTATCTTGAAGCCGCTGCGGAATTCATTCGCATCGTCGACGAAAATCCGACCTTCGAACATAATGATCGCGCACTCTACAACGCCGCTTATGCTTACGAACAGATGAAGCACTACGACAGCGCCATGCAGCTGTACCGCCGCGTTCAAAAGGAGTACGACGATACCGAAGAAGCCGTCAATGCTTTGTACCGAATCGGCGTCAATGCCGAGAAGTTCTTCGACTTCGACACGGCTGTCGACAGCTTCCTGTCGCTCTACAACAACAAGAAACCCATCTATCAGAACTTTAAGTATCGCGTAAACGCGCTCCGGAATGCCGCCAAGATCAAGCTCCTCGTCGAAGACAAAAAGGGCGCAGCCGAGCTGCTCGAAAGATACCACAAGGATTATCCGGGTCAGTCTGATGCTCCGCAATTCCTGTATGAAGCAGGCAGATCCTATTCTGAGTTGGGCAAATACTCGGAATCTCAGCGCATATTCTCGGAGTTCCGCAAAAAGTATTCCTCCGATCCCACCATGCGGGCTTACATCATTGCATCTTACGTCGTCGAAGCTGACCACCAGCGCGAAACCAAGAAGATCAAAGAAGCCCGCATGAATTACGAAACGGCCAGGACGCTCTATCAGAATGCGCCTTCCAGCTCCGGTTCGATCGGACGTGACAACGCCGCAAAAGCCGCCTACGTCCTGAGTGAACTGGATTACGAAACCTGGAAGGAAGCCAAATTCAAGGGCAAGATGCAGACGATGATCTCGCAGCTCAAGGATCACATGGCCGAGATGAAACGCATCGCCAACGAATTTGCGCAAGTCATGACCTACAACAGCCCGATCTGGGGTATCGCTTCGCGTTATGCCATCGCCCGAATGATGCATGAACTCGTCGATGAACTCGAAAATATGGGCAGACCGACCGACGTCAAGCAAGGCAGTGACGGACATCTCTCGTTCCTCGCTTCCATGAGTGATATGGCAACCGGAACGCGCGATGAAGCCATCAAGATGTATCAGAATGCCATCGATGCATCCAAGATGGCCGGTATCAGCATGGAATGGACAAAGAAGAGCCTCGATGGTCTGAAACAGCTCGATCGTACCGCGAGCAATCAGGAAAAACTTGCACCGATGAAGAACGTCTACAGTGCAAAACCTGTGGTCACGCCGTCGGCATTCAAACAGGCTGAACAGGAAAAGGCCGAAGCTGAAGCCGCCGCAAAAGCCGCTGCCGAGGCCATTCTCAATGAAGATGACAATGAGGGAGGGAATAAGTAATGAGAAAATCCATGATAGGATGGCTGCTCATCGCTTCACTCGCGCTCTGTTCATGTGCCTCCGATAAATCCAGCAAAACGACAAATACAGCCGCCAGCGCAAAACAGGATTCCAAGTCCGCAGGCGGTTCCTCAAAGAAAGCAACGAGATCTGTCTATAACGTCGAAAACATCGACGCCTCAGCGGCTGAAGTCGAAATGGCCCTGAAATCAGCAGAATCCGGCAACGTCTCGACGGCCATTACGACGCTCAAAAACGTTACCAGCAAAAATCCCAAAGCTTTCCTTGGATTTTATAACCTCGGCATTCTTCAGGAACGTCAGCTCGACTACGCGAGTGCCCGTACATCCTACGAAAATGCACTCAGAGCTGAACCCAAATTCTCACCGGCCCTGCTGCAGCTCGCCAGAATCGATATCCGAAACGGCAATCCCGGCGCAGCCATCAGCACGGCGAATCAATATATTTCGGCAAATCCTGATGTCTTCGAACACAACTACGCAAAACTCGAAGGCATGATCGCAAGCAAACAGTACGATGATACCATCGCACTCATCCGCGTTTTGCTCAAACAGGACGAAGCAAACTCAAAACTTCGATACTATCTCGCTGAAACTGAATTCGAACGCGGTCGTTACAGACTCGCCGAATTCATCATCGGTGAATCCCTCGAAATCGATCCCAATGATTACGAAGCTCTCTTCATGAAAGCTAAAATTCACGATGCACTCAGCGAAGAAGACGTCGCACTCATTCCCGGTATTGCCTCGACGCTCGACCAGGTCCTGCAGCTCAATCCGGATCACCTCGAAGCCCTCTGGATGCGCGGAAACATTTATTACGAAGCCAGCAACTATCAAAAGGCCGAAGAGTACTTCAGACATATTATCAGTCTGAATCCCTCGACGGTTGGTGCCTACATCAATCTGGCCAATACCCTCAAGACTCTGGATCGCGGCCCCGAGGCCGAAGAATTGCTCAAGAAGGCAAAAAACCTCGATCCCAAAGACGGACTCGTCGATTTCGCTCTCGGCACGCTCTATCTCAACATCGAACTCATCCACCTGCCTTCCATGAAGGATATGGATCGCCTTAAACTCGCCCGCACGCAGTTCGAAAATGCCCAGAAAAACTGGTCTTCGAAAGAAGATGTTGCGCTTGCCAAAGGCTATATCCGCACGACAGATGATGCCATCGAAACCCTGCAGGCAATGCTCGATGCCCAGGCACTCTTCGGCGATTCGGCACCCTCGGATTCCGCAGCACCTGAAAAATCTGCTGAACCTGCACCGGCAAAATCTGCTGAACCTGCACCGGCAAAATCCACTGACACATCTGCCAATCCACCCGCAAATCAAAAGAAAATGCTCGTCGACTGAGGTCACTTATGAAACGCATACTCATCGCTGCCCTCATCCTGTTCATGCCATCCGTGGCCTTCGCACAGGACAAACAGGACAAACAGGACAATCAAAAAACCATCTCATTTGAACTCGACGAAGAAAAGCTCTCCATCGAAGCCGATATCCCCTCCGTCGATCTCATCATTTCTTTCCGCGAAATTCAGGAACGCAACAGCTCGATGAAAGCATCATTTCTGGATGAAATCATCGACAGCGCAAAAGACGAGCCCTTCTGATTGTCTTTTTGCCTTTGGAGGCTGGGCTATTGCTTCGCAATACGCCCACGCCAGTCGGCTATTGCTTTGCAATACGCCGACTTTTTTTATTCCATCATATTCCAAATCTAAATAGCATTATTTTACTGCATAATTTTGATTATTCATGGACGCTCTTCATCATTGATACGCCGCCATGGATGGCGGCGAGAGGCGAGGGCGGCATGTCCATGGATGGACATTCGCCCCGCAAATGCGCCTACCCAAAGAAGCGTGCGGGGGTTGTAGGGGGTGTTCACAATCGAACACCCCCTGCCGCGTAAGCGTACAAAAAAACAACTGCGATGTTAGCGCTGAGAACGATAACGATAGAATCGCCAAAATAGAAACTATCAGCTGCTTAAGGCTCGCACCCTTTCTCATCACTGCAGCCGCCGCTGCAGCTTTCATACGACACGATGGCATAACCGTAACTCCCCTTGACACCTTCACGGCATTCAACTTTGGCATAGGATGATTGACCGGATTCCGGATTATCGGGATATTGATAATAACAACGCTGCTTCAAAGCCGTATCCGGCGTGCAGGTATAACCGCATGCCGCAGTACCGTCCGCCTTGAGATAACAGGACTTGCCCGAACCACAGAGCAGATCGGATGCATAGCCATCCAACGAACATATCACTCCCCTGTCTGCCCCCAGGCACTTCTCGGTACAATTGCCATCTTTCACGCAAGTTTTGTTGTCGGCACAACCATATTCACACTGAAAAAGTGAATTGTCATCGCGAATATAGAACATGCCAGCGTCGGTCTGTTTGCAAATCGTATCGACCTGGAAGCCGGAACCACAGGCAGAACTCTTCTGGCCGGTTTTGGTGCATTTTTCCAGGCACAAGGTTTCCGAATCGTAGGTTGCGCATTGATATCCCTGCGGACAATCCAGCCTGACCCATACCGGGCCATCTGATGTTTCTGCACAATAAATCAACGCATTGCCAACACAGAATGGACTCGACTCAGTCTGACAGGATTTGCCCAGCACTTCGACGCATTTGCCTTCACTGCAATAGCCGTCTGAACACTCCACTTTACTCGTCTTGCCCGTCGATTTGTCGCATTTCAAGAGCGAGCTTTTATCCTGACAGACGTCCGACGTACACTTGGTTTCTTCGAGACATTTGCCGGCATCACACCCATTCGTACAAGGCTCAGCACTCGTTTTGCCCGTCGATTTATCGCACTTCAAAAGCGTATTGTTATCCTGACAAACGTCCGACGTACACTTGGTTTCTTCAAGACATTTGCCCGCGTCACACCCATTCGGGCAAGGTTCAGTACTCGTTTTGCCCGTCGATTTGTCGCATTTCAAAAGCGTATTGCCGTCCTGACAAACATCTTTCTTGCACTTATCATCAGGTGCATCCTGACATTTGCCGGCATCACACCCATTCGGGCAAGGTTCAGTACTCGTTTTGCCCGTCGACGTGTCGCATTTTAAAAGTGTGTTGTTGTCATAACAAACATCCTGCGTGCACTTTGGCGATTCGAGGCATTTGCCCGCATCACACCCATTCGGGCAAGGCTCTTCATTCGTTTTGCCCGTCGACGTGTCGCATTTTAAAAGTGTGCTGGCATCAAAACAGACATCGTAGGAACATTTGACTTCCGGCAACGAACGGCATGCATTGGATTCGCAGCCGTTCGGACACACCTCGACGGTCGTTCTTCCCGTCAGCAGATTGCATTTTGCCAGCGTATTGGGATCCAGACAGGCATCTCCCGTACACTTTACCGAAGCCTCAATGCACTGCCCATTCGTACAAACTTCCGAGCACTTTTGTACGGTTGTCTTACCCGTAACTGTATCACATTTCAGCAATGTTTTGGCATCGACACACATATTAGATGTACATTTTGCAGGCGCATCCTGACATTTTCCGGAACTGCAGCCGCCATCACACGTCTCAAACGTTTTATTCCCTGTGGCAGCATCACATTTGACCAGTGTCCTGGTATCGTAACAATAATCCGAACTGCAGCCGACAGCCCTATGTTCATCTGAATCATCGCTGCATCCCATCGTCATCGGTGATGCAACAGCCAAAACTATCCATACAATATATTTTTTATTCATCATTATTCTTATCCCGATTGTCATGAACTAAGGCAAACATGCTCCGGCATTGCAGCCATTGGAACACGCTTCCTCCATCGTTCCACCCGAATCCATATCGCATTTTAAAAGCGTTTTCGAGTCCTTACATACATTTGCGGTACACTTCTCACCGAGGCACTGCCCATCCCTGCAAAAGCCGGAAGGACAATTCTGAGCAGAATACAGCCCCGTTTCGGTATCGCATTTGTACAAAGTCTTGATATCGAGACATTGATTGGAACGGCATCTGATGCCTTGTCTCTCAATGCATTTTCCATCGACGCAACCATTGGGACAATCCATGAGTGAAGCTTCACCCGTCTCAAGATTACATGTACGCAGCGTCCAGTTGTCCTCGCAATAAATCCGATGACACTTTTGTTCCCCCTCATCACATCCCATCATTGCGAACGATGCGATGAGCAGTGCAATACCGATAGTCTGATTTTGGGTCATTTTCCTATCCTCCAGTTCTGGACTTCTCCCCCCACGATCTTTTATTTCGTCCTTGTTTTTTGCCCCATTCCTCAAAGCCCCTCTTCCCCAATGGGGAATGAGGACTTTGGAAGGAAGAATGATGTCTCATTCAATCCATTATTTCTCGTTCACCTTGACGTTTCGATACATATATGTATTGCTGCTCAGTCTCCATTTCTTTTTGGATTTCGAACTAAAGCCCTTTATATTGATTGTCTCGGTCACATGATATTTGTATTTCATTGCTTTTTCATCAGCTTCGTTTTTGACCTTTGTAATATCGCCGAGCAGATAGATTCCGCCATAGCTGCTGTCATGCTTTGAATCATCGACCGTGAGCCCATCTATGGTGATGGTCGTCGGCATATAGCACTCATATCCGAAATAATGCTGTCCGGTAAAGCTTCCGCCAATCAGATTGGCGCTGCTGATTTTCTTTCCCTGCTTCGGCACCCATGTACAATTCTTGATTTCTACATCACCATGCCAGGTGGAACCGTAATCGCTGCGAAGATTAATAAAGGACGAGCCATAGAGCGTCGAATTCTCGACTTTCAGCAAGCCTTCACCGATGGCATTCAGGCACTGATGTCCAAGCTTTGAACCCGTTATGGTCACATTGGCAACGCCCTGATGCGCATCAAAGCGACTGAATGTACAATCCTTTACGACGATATCCTTGCAGAAATTCGATCCCATGATTCCCCAGTAATTGGTATCCAGAATATCGGTCGTCTGTTTGCAGTTATCAAACGTCAGATGAATTACTCTGGCCGGGCTGATGTCATAACTCCCCATCGAAACCGGCTTTCCGGCAGAACCGATCGTTGAATATATTTTATGTGCCGTAAAAGTACTATTTTTTACTAATATATTTGCGCTGTTTTGTATTATCAGAATGCCGGAATAGGGTGCGCCATGATCGAGTTCACCTTTCACATAATGAACGAGACCATCGACCGTGACATTCGATCGTTTAATATGGATACCGCGCGCATAATAATTGTATTTGGATTCTGCCTGATTGGCTATCGTCGTGAATGTCCCGCCCTTCAAAGTCAGCGTCTTTTCATCCATAGGTGTGAACGTCGCCGATGTAATCTCTTTATAGTCCCACATAATCGGTGCATTCTTATCGACATTTCCGTCTTTGTCGACGACGATAATATCCTGCTGATCTGTTCCGTCATTCTGGTTCAGACCCTCGCGGATATATTGCTTTACTTTGTTATTGACGATTGTCACGATCGACTTCTTCGGCAGATTTAACCCATCTATTTTATTCTGGTGCCGTTTGAGCGTTTTGAGTTTGTTCGGACAATCCTTGGCCGTCCCTACAAGACACTGTTCCTTTTCGTCAGATCGCACATTGAACAAGCTCTTTGATCTCTTATCGATGCCTACATTTGAATCATCGATAATAAAACTCGCCCCTGTCCAGTCCGTATCCGTCTTGACGGTTGCACCATTTTCCATGGCTGCAATGTAATATGTCGCGCCTTCATCTGCTTTGACTTTGAGATGATACTTATTGGCGCAAGTATGCGTTTTTATGATGGCATTCAGATCTTCCGTCTTCCCGTCACCGACAGCACCGAACTCACTGTATTTCAATACGGTCGCATTGGGATCCAGTTTGTGCCCTTTTTTGACGCCATCACAAACCAAATCACATACGCAGTTATCTGCATCGAGCTTCTTGCCTTCAGCGGCGCAGCTTTCCTCAGTTTTGGGGCATTTTTTCTCAACACACGCACATTTGTCTGCATCGAAGTCCTTGTTTTCGGCGGCGCAAATTGCTTCGCTCTTGTCGCATGCTTTTTCGACGCACGCACATTTGTCTGCATCGAAGTCCTTGTTTTCGGCGGCGCAAATCTCTTCGCTCTTGTCGCATGCTTTTTCGACACACGCGCAGTCAACAATATTGAACGTTTTATTATCCTCAGCACAGGTTTCTTCCGTTTTGTCGCAATCCTTTACGATGCATGCACAAAGCGACTCATCGAAGGCCCGGTCTTCGGCAGCGCAAATCTCTTCGCTCTTGTCGCATGTTTTTTCAACACATGCGCAGTCAACAATATCAAACGATTTGTTTTCGGCAGCGCAGGTTTCCTCAGTTTTGTCACAATCCTTCACGATGCATGCACAGAGCGACTCATCGAAGGCCCGGTCTTCGGCACCGCAAATCTCTTCGCTCTTGTCGCATGTTTTTTCGACACACGCGCAGTCAACAATATCAAACGATTTGTTTTCGGCAGCGCAGGTTTCCTCAGTTTTGTCGCAATCCTTCACGATGCATGCACAGAGCGACTCATCAAAGGCCCGGTCTTCGGCACCGCAAATCTCTTCGCTCTTATCACACGTTTTCTCGACGCACGCGCAGTTGTCTGCATCGAACGACTTGTCTTCGGCAGCACAGCTCTCTTCGGTCTTGTCGCATGTCTTTTCGACGCAGGCGCAATTGTCCGCATCGAACGACTTGTCTTCGGCAGCACAGCTTTCTTCGCTCTTGTCGCATGTTTTCTCGACGCACGCGCAGTTGTCTGCATCGAATGATTTGTCTTCGGCGGCACAGCTTTCTTCGCTCTTGTCGCACTTCTTTTCGACGCATGCGCATTTGTCTGCATCGAAGTCCTTGTTTTCATCGGCGCAGGATTTCTCGGTTTTATCGCATTTCTTTGCGACGCACGAACAATTGGCTGAGTCGAAATCTTTATTATTGGCAGCGCAGGTTTCTTCACTTATGTCGCACTCAGCTTCGACACATTCGCAGTTGTCCGCATCGAATGATTTGCTCTCGGCAGTGCAGATTTCTTCACTCTTATCACATGATGAGGATGAACTGTCATTATCGCAGCCGCCCATCGACAATGCAAGGCCAAGACATATCAATGCAAGACGATTTTTATACAGAATAGAACGCGTTAATTCATAAAATGATTTTTCCATTATCAGTCTCCTGCAGCAGAATTTCAGTAACAACAAACGCAGTGTACAACTGCATAAAACTACAGCAATGCCAAAAGAATGTCCAGCTGCATGAGGAAATCACCCACGATGAATCTCAGAATCCGCCATATTCCCCGGCAGTGCCTTTGGCACGACCGGGGGACAAAATGCGATGCTCTTATTTTTCGGAATTACATCGTTAAATAGCTTTTAGCCCATCCGCGCGCCATAGAGAGGGGCGGAATTCCTGTGTTATTTATTCAGTTTCCATTCGATGGTTTCGAGAAGAGGATTCTTTTCCTGTTTTAATGAACCGACGGATTCGAGCATCGGCATGTGAATTTCCTTGAGTTGTTCGTTATTGTATATTTCAAACGCCTCACCGACAGATTCCAATTCAGGCATATATATTTCTTTAACTTTCTCATTATAACGCATTCATACGCATTCCAATTCAGTATATATTCAATCCCTTGACTCCAACAAGATCTATGAAAGCATTTATCCCATTTTCCATTATAACAATACAAATGTTATCCTCATTACAACTACTCAACGATGCATCACATAACTTTTCTACAACAATCAAATCATCCAGTACCTTAACACACTTTCCAGACTCATCTTTCCAATATCCGGTGTAGCAATAATAGTCACTGGAACTCCATTCGACGATGTCTTCGTTATTACAGAAAATCGCGGCGTTTGTGATTTCATCACAAACGCCGCTGAATCCATAGTAACATTCTTTGCCTGTTTCCTGACAACAAAGCAATGTTATTTTCTATTTCACTACAATAGTAAATATCTATCGTTTCGAGCAAACCGTACCCTCATAGATGGAACGTTTGTGTTCCGTTACGCGTTGATAGTCGTAAGAATCGGATGAAAAAGAGTAGCCGGGTTTTAATTCCGTATGACACTGTATTGCTTGCCCGGATGGGAAATTATTCGAACCAATTTGTATAAACTGATCACCCTCGACACCGACGATGAGTTCAGCATGGCCGCTGCTGTACCAGATATCACCGGGCTGAGCATTGGCTGGATTGGATACGACGTGATAACCATAAACGCCATTATTACACATCGCCCGGATACCATCGACGCTTCCAAGGTAGGCCTGATCATTAACAGGGATCTCTCCAGAACTCTTGAGACATTCACCGACAAAGTTGGCACAGTTCAAATCATATCCGCTGTTGGCACCCTCCAGCCAGTCAAAATTATAAAAATTGGAGAATTTACCTAACATATACCAGTCGTATGTACAATACCCGGAATTTTCGAACAGGAATTGTCTGGCATAGTTGATGACGTGCATTCCAGGGGGTTCATTCTCACAGCTGCCTGAAATACATTTACCATCGCCGCAGTTGTTGCCGCATACACCACAGTTATCGTGGTCGTTCTGAAGGTTTACGCATTTCCCCGCTGCAGCACAAAAACTGAGTGAGGCATCGTCGCATACACATTGGCCATTATCGCAGGATGTGCCAGCGCTGCATGCCTGGCCACATTTTCCGCAGTTATTGTTGTCTGTTTTCAGATTAATGCAGGATGAACCGCATAAAGACAAGTTGGAATCATCACAGGTACATGTGCCGCCGTGACAGGATTTACCTGCACCACATGCGTTATTACAGGTGCCACAATGATCGCTGTCTGTTTGTAGATCGAGACAGCCGTCAATACCTGGACATTGGATCAGTGCGCTATTTTCGCATACACAGTTACCGCTCTGACATACCATTCCGGCTTTGCAGACATTACCACAGGTACCGCAATTCTCGTTGTCTAAACTGGTATCCACACAGCTGCCGCTGCATAAAGTCCCGCCGCAGGGTTCTGGATTAGGGTCAGGATTGGGATCAGGATCCGGATCTGGGTTCGGATTGGGGTCAGGATTGGGATCAGGATTGGGGTCGGGATCCGGATCTGGGTTCGGATTGGGGTCGGGATCCGGATCTGGGTTCGGATTGGGGTCGGGATCCGGATCTGGGTTCGGATTGGGATCCGGATTCTGATTCGTGACATCTTCACATGTGCCGTTGACACATTTTTGATCGTCGAGGCAGGCATGACCACACTTTCCGCAATTGTTGATGTCAGTTTGCAGGCAGACGATTACGCCATCACAGTCCCTCGACTTACATCCTTTTTCCGGCTTATTATTATCAATATTTTCAGATGGTTGCTCACAGTCCTGACAAATCTCTTCTTCTGTCGGATCCGTATTGCCTCCTGCAGCGCTCGCACCCTTTACGTATACGAATGATTCGGAATCATCGCATCCAGCAAAGCAAAAACACGAAATCAACAAACATAAGCTCAGACGTTTCATACCCATTCTCCTTGTAAAACAGGCATAAATCTATTTTTCGCCATCATAAATTTATTGTTAAAATCCCGATTTTACAAGACTTGTTATCATATTATCGACAAATTTACGATAAATTTGCACCTTCGTAACATTTATGCCTTTGGGGTTATCCGCACGATGTTATTAGTCCATCAGGACGAGGTTATCGTCTCATGGTGAATAGGCACCTTAAAGATGACTGAGTAATGCGGAGTCGCTCGGGCGTATCTGCGCCGAATACGGTTTTGAGCACCGATCCTTTCAAATTCGACGCCGTATTGTGCCGAAATCTGCCTGCAGCCGTAATAAAACCACGTTTGATGAGCGGATAACCAGGATTGAAGCGGTTTTGTGCCTCGACATTGATGATGAGTTTTACACGTTCTTCGGTTGGCGTCACGGCGAAAAAACGAATATCTAAAATTATGCCAAACTGCGGATTAAAATTATGCCAAACTGCGGATTAAAATTCCGACAAACTGCGGATTAAAATTATGCCAAACTGCGGATTAAAATTATGCCAAACTGCGGTTTTTGTTTAAAACAGAGGAATTATGCCGTATAATACATCATTCAAGGGGGACGATGACATTGGGTGGAGTGAATCTGCATGTACAGGCCAAGAGTAATTGATGCGACCATTGCGAACCGATTGAAGAACAAAGGGGCAATCCTTGTTGAAGGTGCAAAGTGGTGCGGTAAAACCACCACTTGCGAACAACATGCGGCCAGCATTCTGTACATGAGTGATCCCGACAGGATAAAACATCATCTCCAACTGGCAGAAATCAGCCCACGTTCACTACTTCTGGGGGAAACGCCGCGCTTGATAGATGAATGGCAGATAGCACCCAAATTATGGGATGCCGTGCGTTTCGAGACGGATCACCGGGAGGGTTTCGGTCATTTCCTGCTAACAGGTTCCTCTGTGCCTGCGGAAATGTGGGACGTGCATCACACGGGGACTGGACGGTTTGCCTGGCTCAGGATGCGCCCCATGAGTCTGTATGAATCCGAAGAATCCACTGGTGAGGTCAGTCTCGGCACACTGTTTCAACCTGATGATACGCCAGTCTTTGCAGAGAACCATGCAACGCTGCAGGATATCGCATTTCTGATCTGTCGTGGCGGATGGCCGCAGGCGACATTTTTGCAGGGTGAAGATGCCCTGGTACAGTCCTTCGATTATCTGGATGCTGTTGTAAAGTCAGATATTTGCCGCGTCGATGGCGTATCGAGAAATGAGACGCGAGCCCGGCTCCTGATGCGCTCTCTGGCACGTCACCAGGGAACGCAGGCCTCCAATGCCACGATCGGAGAGGATATTCATATCAATGAGGATAAGGAATTGAGCCGGGATACGGTGGCCTCCTATACAAATGCGCTCAAAAAGATATTTGTCATTGAGGATTGTCCGGCGTGGAGTCCGAATCTACGCAGCAAAACGGCGATTCGCACGTCGGATACGCGCTTTTTTGTCGATCCGTCGATCGCCACTGCCGCGCTGGGTATCGGTCCCGGTGACCTTATGAACGATCTGGAAACCTTCGGGCTCTTCTTCGAAACGCTCTGTATCCGCGATTTGCGCGTCTATGCGGAGGCATTGGGGGGCAATGTTTACCATTTCCGTACAAAAGATGACCTGGAGTGCGATGCCGTGATTCATCTGCGCGACGGAAGCTACGGGCTGATCGAGGTCAAGCTCGGCGGTGACAAGCTTATTGAGGAAGGCGCACGCATGCTGAAAACCATAGCCGACAAAATCGATACGTCGAAGATGAAATCCCCGTCTTTCATGATGATCCTGACAGCCACCGCGCCTTATGCTTACAAACGTGCAGATGGCGTGTACGTGGTCCCGGTCACGACGCTCAAGCATTAGTGCTATTGTTGTTCTCATCCAAACCGACATCAATACGCATACCGCCATTGGCGCAGTTGGTACCTACTTCATCGGATGTGCTGATGAGTGCATTGTGCGCAGGTTATCTCGCCATTATCGCGCGGCGTATTGGCGAAGCCGCTTGCGGCCGAGCACATAGCCGCGCGCGAAAGGGCGTATTGGCGACGCCAATAGCCCGACAGGCGTAGCCGTATGCGCCGACGGCGCATAGGCACGCCTCCCACATAAAAAATCTTCTCCGTCGAAAAACCCGCTAAATTGCTCGCCTTTTTCATAATGACGAGTTATAGCGAGCGTTGGCGCAATGAAGTCGCAATTCCAGAAACAGATTACGCAGACCTGCTGAATACAGCGGTTTCACAGATTCACGCTTCCAGAAATGCGATTGCCATTCAGGTCAATACCGCTGCCATGACGACCTATTGGAACCTTGGCAAGATGATGGAGATAATTATGCAAAAACATATCTATACTATATCGGAAATTACTTCATTATCCGCACCTATTTTTAAGAAGAACAGAATTACAAATGCTTATATTTTTGGCTCCTATGCACGTGGCACAGCTAACGAAACGAGCGATATCGATTTTTTGGTCGATATCGAAGGGAGCAATGTCCAAATGTAACCGTCGATTTAGCACAAATGTAACCGTCGATTTAGCACAAATGTAACCGTCGATTTAGCGCAAATATGACCGCTGATTTAGCGCAAATGTGACCGCCGATTTAGCGCAAATGTGACCGCCAATTTAACACAAATGTGACCGCCAGAATTGACTTGACGGAATATATTTGGCATAATTGCTAAGGCTTTAAGCAGAAGGAGTGCATGCCGTGAGTAACTATATTCCTCGCATTTGTGACGCAGAACTATCATTAAAGCTAGAGGCTTTTGGCGCGGTCCATATTGTTGGTCCGAAATGGTGTGGAAAGACGACGACTGCGAAGCAGTTTGCTAGGAGCTATATTGAAATGCAGGATCCAGATAAGCGTGACATGTATCTGGAAACTGCTAAAATCAGACCGTCAAGTCTGCTGATTGGTGAGAACCCGCGCTTGATTGATGAATGGCAAATTGCACCGAACCTCTGGGATGCTGTGCGCGTCTCGGTCGATCGCAGAGGTGAAAGCGGCCTGTATATTCTCACAGGTTCCAATGCCATTGACAAATCCAGCATGATGCATACAGGGATTGGACGGATCGACACATTGGTCATGTACCCCATGAGTCTGTTTGAGACAGGTGAATCCAATGGGAAGGTGTCACTGTCAAAACTATTTCAAACTGGCACCATGACGGAGGATGGCTGTGAATCAACACTTTCCGTGGATGATTTGATCTTTGCTGCCTGCCGTGGTGGCTGGCCGTCCTCCTTACAAAAGCAAAGTAGAAAAGCACAGCTTTTGGTTGCTCAAAGCTATTTCGAGGGGCTTTGCCGTGAAGATATATCCAATCTCGACGGTATCAGGCGTGATGAGACAGCCACGCGTCTGCTTTTGCGTTCCTATGCCCGGAATATCTCGACATTGGCTTCAAATCGTACAATTATCCGGGATATCAATACAAATTATGATATGAGCGAAACGACTTATTATGAATATATCAAGGCGTTGAAAAAGCTATATGTCATTCAGGATGTAGAAGCCTGGTGCCCGGCAATCCGCTCCAAAAGCGCCATTCAGGCCACTGAGAAAAAAGAATTTGTTGACCCCTCGCTAGTCGTTGCCGCTCTCGGCATAAATCCGGATTATTTCAATCTCGATCTTAAAACTTTCGGCTTTATCTTTGAAACCCTTTGTATCCGCGATCTAAAAATATATTCCAATGTCCTTGGGGGACGCTTGTCTTATTATCATGATCGCTATGGCCTCGAGGCAGACGCGGTTCTCCATTTGCGCGATGGCCGATATGCGCTCATTGAATTCAAGCTCGGCTCTACAGATATTGATGAAGGTGCGCGGCATCTATTGGAAATTGAACGCCTGATCTCTGTATACAATGAGAAAGAAACTCAGACCAGATTGCGTGCTCCAGATTTGAAGATTGTCATCACTGGAACGCTATATGGCTATCAACGACCCGACGGCGTGTTTGTTATTCCCATTGGTTCACTACGAGATTAGTCCCATTTTGCGTGCGATAATGGCGCGGTATAGCTTATCCCACAATCCAGCTACATGTTGTATCGCGCGGCGTATTGGCGCAGCCAATAGCCGCGCGCAAAAGGGCGTAGCGAGCGTAGGGGCGACCCCATGTGGTCGCCCGCAAGCGAGCAAGCACGATGACATCAAAAATATATATAACGACGCGTATGCCATAGGCATAGCGGCGTTTGGCGAGTGTAGGGGCGGCCAAGCCGCCCCAAGCGAGTAGAGACGTGTCGTGACACGTCTCTGGCGTTGCCGTATGCGCATGAGACGTGTCGTGACACGTCTCCACTGCGCATAGGCACGCCCATAAAATAATATATATTAATAGCACCTGGATTTTAATTCATCCAGATATATGGCTGCCGTTTCGGTCAATGCTTCGGACTCGGATTTGGTCAGATAGCGAATGAGTTTTTGATCCTGGCGAATCGTATATTGTTTGGGATGCATCGTGATGAGACTGACGAGTTTTGCGGGGTCGAGGCGCGAATTCTCGCCCAGATCGAGGATGATCGACGTATAGTTTGCATCCATGCTCTTTATGCCGAGGGCGCCCAGCATGATTTTGAGTTCGAACGTATCCTTGAGGGCGTGGGCTTCTTTGGGCGCGGGCCCGAACCTGTCGATGATTTCCCCAAAGATTTCGTAGAGCTGGTCGATGGTTTCGGCGTTGGCCATGCGTTTGTAGAACAGGAGGCGCATCTGGACATCGCTGATGTAATCTTCCGAAAGGTAGGCCGAAAGCGGCAGATTGACTTCGGATTCGATGGCCATTTCCGTCGCCTGTCCCTGGAGCTGTTCGACGGCTTCCTGCATGAGTTCGGCGTACATATCGAGACCGACCGCAGTGATATTGCCGCTTTGCTCGGCACCGAGCAGATTGCCGCATCCGCGCATTTCGAGGTCCAGATAGGCGATTTCGAGGCCCGAACCGAGCTCGGTGAGCCGTTCGATAGCCGAAAGCCGTTCGCGGGCGATATCCGACAGCTCGCCCTTGCCCGTCAGGAGGTAGCAATAGGCGCGTTCGGAGGAACGGCCGACGCGGCCGCGAATCTGGTAGAGCTGGGCGAGTCCGAATCGTTCGGCATGCGATACGATGAGGCAGTTTGCAGAGGGGATGTCGATGCCGGACTCGATGATCGTCGTGCACAGAAGGACATCGACTTCGTGATGAATGAACCTGAACATGGCCGATTCGAGATCTTTTTCATCCATCTGACCGTGGGCGACGACGATTTTGGCTTTGGGAACGAGCCGCTGGATGCGGTCGAAATATTCGGGGAGTTCTTCGACGCGGTTGTGCAGGAAATAGACCTGACCGCCGCGTCCGAGCTCGTTCTCGATGGCTTCGGCGATGAGGGAATCCGACATTTTGGCCACCAGCGTATGAATGGCGAGTCTGTCGCTCGGCGGCGTCTCGATGACCGAGAGGTCTTTGAGGCCGCCGAGGCACATCTGGAATGTCCTGGGAATGGGCGTAGCGGTCATCGTCAGGCAATCGACGCCTTCGGCGATGGTCTTGATGCGTTCCTTGTGGGCAACCCCGAAGCGGTGTTCCTCGTCGACGATGAGCAGACCGAGCGATTTGAAGACGACATCCTTGGAGAGCAGCCGATGCGTTCCGATGACGATATCGACTTTGCCAATGGCGAGATCTGCAAGTATCTGTTTGATTTGTTTGGGTTTGCGGAAGCGGTTGAGGGATTCGATGGTGACGGGGTGACCTTCGAATCGCTTGATGAAGTTCTCGTAATGCTGTTCGGCCAGGATCGTCGTGGGGACGAGGACGGCGACCTGTTTTCCGTCCAGAACGGCGCGCATGGCTGCGCGCATGGCCACTTCGGTCTTGCCAAAGCCGACATCGCCGCAGATCAGGCGTTCCATGGGCCTTGGCTTGTGCATGTCCTCGAGCACCGATTCGATGGCTTTGGCCTGATCGGGTGTTTCTTCGTAGGGGAAATCATCCTCGAAAGCCTGGAAGAACGGATCGCGTTCGGAGAACGCAAAACCGCTCCGGCTCTGCCTTCGCGCATACAAATCGATGAGGTCGATGGCGAGTTTTTTGACGTTCTGTCGAACCTTTTCTTTCGTTCTTTCCCAGGCGCCGCCGCCGAGTTTATCGAGGCGAGTCGGTTTTTCGGCGCCGGCGTATTTCTGAACGCTCTTTAACCTCTGGACCGGGATGTAGAGTTTTCCGGCTTCGGCATAGACGATATGCAAAAAATCTCCGGTAATGCCGCCGACCGTAAGTGTCACGAGTCCCTGATACTGACCGATACCGTGATCGGCATGGACGACGTAGTCTCCGGCCTTGAGATCCCTGAAGGAAGTCAGGACATGGGAATCATCCAGTTTTTTGGCGGCGGAACGGTGTGTTTTGGCCCCAAAAAGATCGGATTCCGTAATGATTGCAAGGGATTTGAGGGCATGCCGGCATCCTGATGACAAATTGCCCTGATACAGATGGACGCCGTGAGCCGGTGCCTGGCGGTCTTCGATCAGGTTAAAGGGTCTGTCCATGACCGTGACCGGAATCGAGAGAGGCCGGAACATGGTTTTGATGCGTTCGATCATTCCGCTGGAGTGCGCAACGATTGCGATTTCGCCGTAGACGGTTTCCCATTCTGCCAGATATTCCGCAAAAACCTTTAGAAAATCCTCGCTGCGCTGCGCGGACATTTGTCGGCGCTGCGCGATGAGATCCGTATTTTCGAGCGAATCAAACCATGCGAAATCTTCGGAATTTGCACCGAATTCGAGCGCCAGACCCGAGTAGAGGATCTTTTGCTGATGCAGGAAATCGCAGATGGTTTCGGACGAGATCACGTGTTCATGCGGAGGCGCAACCAGACGCTTGTCATCCAGTGCATGCTGATATTGTTTTTCGAGCAATGATGCGGATTTGTGCAGTGTATCGATGCACAGGTCCGGTTCGAGCCACAAATAAACGGCGTTTGGTTGAAAATACTCGAGCAGACTTGCCGTTTGATCGTAATACGACGGCATCAGTGCCTGAATGCCCCAAAAGAGCACACGGTCGTCGACTTTTTCGCGGTTCTGCCGAAGCAGCTGCGACGGCCACTCGAGTTCATCGGCCCACGCGGACATATTTGCGACCGCGCGCTCGATATTCGGCGTGCTCAGAATGATTTCGGAGGCCGGTAAAATAATCGCATCGGCGCGTTTTTCGATGGTTTTCTGGGAATCCGCATCGAAAGACCGGATTTCTTCGATTTCGTCGCCGAAGAATTCGATGCGGATGGCATTGGGATGCGCAGGCGAAAAGACATCCATGATACCGCCGCGCATTGCGAAAGTGCCCGGAGTATCGACTTCCTGAGCCTGCGCGTAACCGAGTTCAAGCAATCGTTTTTTGAGATCGGACGGTTCGCAGGTCTCGTGCGTGCGAAGCAAAAACGTATTCTTTTCGAGTTCCGGCTTCGGGATGCATTTGCGCGCAGCCGTATTGAAACTCGCCATGACGATGCGCGGGTGATCGTTGTGCATCCGATGCAGTGCATGCATGCGGGCGGCAACCTGCCGGCGGTTCTGGGCAATGCCGCTGTAAATACCAGCCTGGATTTCGGGAACGAGGACAGCTTCGGAGGCCGCCCGTTTTGAAAAGAACCCGAGGTTATCCCTGAGCTGCGTGAGAATTGCATCGTCGGAAGCCAAAATGACGAGCGGTCTTTTTTGAGTCCGATACAATTCGGCAATCAGAATTGCCGTCGAAGCGGGATTGAGGCCGCGCACATTTACAGGACTCGGGCGTTCCAGGGATGCGAGGATATCGTTGAGGCCAAATTCATGCAGATTACAGAGTCGTTCTTTTTCGCGCATCAGAGATCAGGTATCGTCGGCTGCAAGCCAATTCATGCCGCAACCATCCTATTGTGGGAAAGCAATTCATTCACCGACGCCGGCAGTGTCACCGAACGTCCGGAGGTCATTTACCACGTTGGAAGATAATGACCAATATGAGTTGTTAGTCGTTAGTTGGTAATAGAGAGTGACAGAGACGTTCCGCAGAACGTCTGTAACCAATAAAATCAGACATGCAACGAAGGGGCATAACCGCCAGCGTCCTGTAGGGGCGTGAATATAGCCCAGGGCCTCCCGGGGGAAGTGAGGCGTCAGGAAAATGAAGAAAACCCGATTGCCGTCGAACGGCAACCGGGTTTTGCTTGAATCAGCAAACGGGACTCGGATTATTTGGAAATCGAAATTTCTTCATCTTTAACTTCGATGTATGCGTTGATACCTCCGAGCAGGATTTTGGCGGTTCGGCAAGTTCGTGGCTGCTTTTTCGTATTTGAAGGATCTGCAGGATTCTGAGCTAAATAACTATAGTAATCACTACAATCTGAGCTAAATTGTATCTTATCATCGTCACTCTTACTGTTAGGATTTTCTTTAGGCTTGAATGTAGTTGCATCAACACTTATACAAAGGTTTTTATTGTTTATGAACGTCGTATCCAAAACATCATCAGCAGTTTTGGAATAATTACAGAGAACATCTTTACATCCAATAACTTTTCTATATAGTTCATCACATGTCCAGTTGGGATTCTGATTCCGATGCAGCAATTCGACTTTAACCTGATAGGCATCTGAACAATTTGTTCTTCCCTTAGCCATGTGTGCTTCGTAACTATCTGCGCTATTGCCTTCTATACATTTTTGAACATCATATCTGGTATAAATACTGACATTATCTTTGCCGAGCGGAAAATCCAGTGAAGAAGCAGAAAGGGTCGTTGAATTAATATGATCAGCAGCGCCCAGCGCATAGGAAGGCGCAGTCCAAAGCGTAAATTTCTCACCATCTTTCATCAATTTGGAATCATTGACGATAAATTCGAATATGAAATTATGTTTTGTCCACTGACTCCCCGCATTGACGAGCAAAGTGAACGGAATCTGATTTTCCATATCGAGCTGATAGCAACCTGATTTAACACGAAGATCATAATCATTCTTATGAACATCTTCATATTTTCCAGTTATCTCTGCAGCTTTGCCTTCATCAGTGCCAACAAGAGCATCATGCATTTGAATCAGATATGGACAGGTAATGACATGTTCAATTGGAAGCGAAACCGTGAATGCACTTCCCAGAAAATCGCCTACATCTTTTCTGATATCACTGATGGGGCCGACATTCCATGCCTTTCCAACCTCTTCCGGCGGCGTCAGCTGAAGAGCTTTAAAGCATTTGCCGCTATTGTTGCCCGGGCAATCGATGACAGGACGGCAGGTACCGGAATCACAAACGTTGCCAGCCGAACAATCCGCAGCTACTTTACAACCGCATTTTCCTTCATTACAAATATTTGCCTGACATTCAGTACCTGTGCTGCATTCTTCGCCCCCAAAAGCCAATCGGATACATTTCTTTTGGGCAGAATCACACATATTACTGATACATTCGCTATGCTCACTGCATGCTTCCTGTGAACCTTTCTTATTCTCGCAAGTACCAGTGCTCCTATTGCAATATTTAGCACTGCCGCATGTTATGCTGCATACTTGGGCATTATTATTAGACCCGCCGTTAGACCCGCCTCCGTTGACATTATCATCACCTTCATCTTCATCCGGGCTACATCCAACAAACCCCACACTGCAAAGAACAAAAAGCCCCACCACACACAAAGAAAAAATGGAAAACCGTTCTCTCATCTTATTCTCCTGACACATACAGGCATCAAAAGCCTAAATATCGTATATTGTTCAAAGAGTTATTGTTAACTCTTTCGTTCATTTTAGAGAATTTGGAATGTAAATCAAGAAACGATACTTTTGCCATACAAAAAATAGACTTCGAGGGACGATTTGCTTCAAAGTATCGCGATTTGCTTTATTTTACGTGCGGCATATGCCCGTAAGAGACGTTCCAGGGAACGTCTCTTATCTGGTGCGACTGCATTGGATCGCACTTACATTTGGCTGCCTGATATTACGTATGGTGCCTGGTTTTGGAGACGTTCCACGAAACGTCTCCACTTGTGGCGACCATATTGGGGCGCATTAATTTATTTCGCATTGGGCTGTTCGCCGATGGCAGCGCGGCGCGAAAGCTTGATCTTGCCGGAATGCGGGTCAACGGCGAGTACCTTGACGACGACCTGCTCACCTTCCTTGAGGACATCGGTGACATTGTCGACGTGACCATCGGTCAGCTCGGAGATGTGGCAAAGACCTTCGGTGCCTTCGAAGATTTTGATAAATGCACCGAAATCCATGATCTTTGTAACGGTTCCCAGATAGATTTCGCCGGGTTTGGCTTCGCGAACGATGCTGTTGATCATTTCGAGGGCCTTGTCGATGGCCATACCCTTATCGGAAGCGACCGTGACAGTACCATCGTCCTCGACATTGACCTGAGCACCGGAAACTGCGCAGATATTCTTGATCGTCTTGCCGCCGGAACCAATGATTTCGCGGATCTTGCTGGGATCGATCTTGAGGGTTTCGATTCTCGGAGCATATTTGCTCTTCTTGTCGCGGGTTTCAGCGATTGCCGAAAGCATGCATCCGAGGATGTGTCTGCGGCCATCGTGAGCCTGTTTGAGGGCCTGAGCCATGATATCGCGGGAAATACCTGTAATTTTGATATCCATCTGGATGGCGGTGATGAGGTCTGCAGTACCGCAGACTTTGAAGTCCATGTCGCCGAGGTGATCTTCGTCGCCGAGGATATCGGTGAGCACTGCGATTTTATCGCCTTCCTTGATGAGTCCCATCGCGACGCCGGCGACCGGAGCCTTGATTTCCAGGCCTGCATCCATTGCGGCGAGCGTACCGCCGCAAACTGTAGCCATCGAACTGGAGCCGTTGGATTCGAGGATTTCGGAGACGATGCGCAGCGTGTAGGGATAATCGGGATCTGCCGTCGGCATGACCGACTGAAGTGCGCGTTCCGCGAGCATGCCGTGACCGATTTCGCGGCGGCCGGGGCTGCGGAGTCCCTTAACTTCGCCGACGCTGAACGGCGGGAAATTGTAGTGCAGCATGAAGCGCTTGGAATACTGGCCTTTGAGTTCTTCGATTCGCTGATCATCGGTTGCAGTACCGATCGTAACGGTCACGAGGCCCTGGGTTTCGCCGCGCGTAAACAGAGCGGAACCATGGACGCGGGGAAGGATGCCGACTTCGCAGGTAATCGGGCGAACCTGATCGAGGCGGCGGCCATCGATGCGGACGTGCTTGTCGGTAATCAGATTGCGCATCAGATGATATTTGGCATCTTCGTAGGCAGCGATGATTTCGCCTTTGCGTTCGCCGAATTCTTCGGCATTTTCGTCGACGATGCGTTTGCCGAGTTCATCGAGAGCAGCATAGCGTTCGAGTTTTGCAGGAATCGTCATGGCCTTCATGATATCGTCATTGTAGCGTGCGACGAGATCGACGATGGCAGGATCGGCTTCGGGAGCCTGGAAAGCGATTTTGGGTTTGCCGACGGCAGCAGCCATGCGACGCTGAACGGCGAGGATGTCCTGAACGGCATTGGAACCGAAATCCATGGCATCGAGGAATTCGGATTCGGTGAGTCCTTCGGTTTCGCCTTCTACCATGACGATGGCTTTTTCGCTGGCGACCATGACGATGTCGGTATCGGATTTTTCGCGTTCATCGTTGGTGGGGTTGGCAATCCACTGACCATTGATGCGGCCGATGCGGACGCCTGCGACCGGGCCATCCCAGGGCAGATTCGAGAGCATCAGGGCTGCCGAAGCACCCGTAATGGCGACGACATCGGGTTCATTGTCGGGATCGTAGCTGACGACCGTGGCAATGACCTGGACTTCATCTTTGAATCCCTCGGGGAAAAGCGGACGGCAGGGACGATCGATGAGGCGGCTGACGAGCGTTTCGTGTTCGCCCTGACGACCTTCGCGGCGGCCATAGGAACCGGGAATGCGGCCTGCGGCGTACATTTTTTCGACATATTCACAGGTCAGGGGGAAGAAATCCTGATTGCTGTCGCAGGGTTTTGTGCAGCAGGTCACGATGACGACTGTGTCGCCGCTCTGAATCATGACGGAGCCGGCAGCCTGCTTTGCGACGCGTCCGGTTTCGATGGAAATTTCGTGATTGCCGATGAGGGCGGATTCCTTAATGATACGAGCCATGAATAACTCCTTTATTGCGGCCGAATGATGATGGCCATGTTGATTCAATGGGGTTACTCAAATGCACAATCAACTCAACCCGTTAAGATTAATGGGCTCAGGTCATTGCACAATCCGAACAACCCCGGGCAAAACCAGATAATACAAAAAAGGCCGTCCAATGCGGGACAGCCGAGGGGGTAGTCGGCGTATTGGCAAAGCCAATAGCCGCGCAGGGGGAGGCTTCCCCCTCCCCAAAAAACAAGTCTTACTTACGAAGACCGAGGCGAACGATCAGTTCGCGATAGCGCTGAACATCAGTTTCCTTGAGGTAATCGAGGAGACGACGACGACGACCAACGAGCATCAGCAGACCACGACGGCTGTGATGGTCATTTTTGTTGGATTTGAAGTGTTCGGTCAGGACGTTGATGCGTTCGGTCAGAAGAGAAATCTGAACCTCGGGTGAACCCGTATCACCTTCGTGACGACCAAATTTGCTGACGATTTCGGCTTTAACTGTACGATGAAGCATTCTTTTCTCCATAAGCATATTGGCAACATTGCCGCGCGGCACGGAAACACCCTCTGCCGCAGAACTTTCGGAAATTCAGGCAAATCCGGGCTTAGGACCAGACTCCCTAATGCCGAAAGCGCGCGCTATTTACATCCAGATTGCGCAAAGGTCAACTAATTAGTTAGTTATTGGGGATTGGAGAGACGTGTCGCGACACGTCTGCACAGAATTATCGTTAGAGACATTCCTTTACAAAGCGAACGGATTGGATAAAATATCGCGTCCGGGCACCTGGATCGGTGCAGAATGTGATCACCCCCCTATCATTATATATGTTTGATTTTCAGTCGTACGTACAGCGCCGGCAGGCGAATCCGAGCAGGATTCCCGTCCGCATTCAGAACTATGCCTATATCGAGGATATCGAGCATCTGCGTCAGATATCGGAACATGATCTGATCCATCAGGCCGTGAGTCTCGGGCTTCGGGCCTGGCAGTTTGCCGAGGGCAGGAAGCTCAAATCGAAGTCGAAACCGATCGACGAATCATTTGAGCGCATTTCAAAAGCCTGGCTGGAAACCTGCTTTACATTCAATCATCAGTCGCTTTTGCTGAAATTTATACCGACGCAGCGCAGGCTTTTTGAATCCTACGGTGGTCAGGACGGCGTATTTTTTGGTCTTTCAAACGATGCCGTCAACCTGCCCTCACCTTCGCTGAAGTTTCTTTTTGGCCGTGGAATTGGCGCGCTCGACAACGGCCATGTGCCCTATCTGACGCTGAGCCGTTTTTTTGACGACATGACGCGCGGACTGTGGAATTTTGCCGCGCAGATTCCGGATGCCCTGATTCACTGGCGCCGAAGTGCCGAAATCACCGAGGATCGCGCAGGTCTTTTGGCTTCCCGCGACATCAGTGCCGCCATTATGTCGATGATGCGAATGAATCTGGACTGGGACAATGCCGAGATCATGCGCGAAATCCGACGGTATCACGAAGGTCTGGATGTCGACTGGGGAGATCCCGAAATTGAGAAGCGCGTCAAAGCACTTGAAATCTTTATGAAATCCTGCATTTATCTGCGTTCCGGCGGTCTTTCGATGGATGAAACGGATGCGCAGGTCAGTCAGATTTTTGGTATTTTCTGACGGCCGCTATTGGCCTTTTGGGCCAATACGCCGGCCGCGCTCCGGCTATGGGCAGAAGCCCATACGCCTGCGCATTTTTTTTGGACAAACAGACATGACACAGGTTTTGAAAGCGCTGATTTGGGATATGGATGGCACGCTCCTGAACACGCTCGACGACATCATTGATTCATGCAACGAGACGCTGCGTGCGTGGAATCTTCCGGAACGTCCCAAACCCGAGATGATTACATTCATCGGTTATGGTGCCAGACATCTTTGCCATAAAGCGAGTGGTCTGGAGGGGGAAGATTTGACGAAATTCCTGAAAGATTACCGTGGGCGGACGATGAGCCGGAATGATCCCAGGACGCGCATTTATCCGGGGATTGCAGAAATTCTGCACGACACGCACGATGCAGGTATCAAGCACGGTATCTATACGAACAAGCCGCAAAACTGGTGTGCCAAACTGACAGAAAAATTTTTTGGCAATGATTTGTTTGATGAAATCGTGGGCGTCGAAGAAGGCAGTGTGCTCAAGCCTTCTGCGGAAGGCATTTTCGGGATGTGCCGAAAGTGGGGACTGAAACCGTCTGAAGTTGCCATGATAGGAGATTCTCCGGTTGACTGGGAAACATCCGTGAATGCAGAGTGCTTCGGCATTTGTGTCAGCTGGGGATTTCGCAGTCGGGAAATTCTGGAAAACTGCGGTGCATCCTGTATTGTTGACGATATAATGGAACTTCGCCATGTACTGAAAGAGAAAAGCATTTCAATAAGTTGAAGGGTGTAAATGCAATACTTGCCATTTATACGTAATCATGGTAAAGTAATGCCTGTTTTATAAGCGTAAAAAATTGCGCTTTCCATAATTAGACATTTAGCCGAACTGGCCAAAGAGGTTAGAAATGGATTTGTCGAGAAAAATAATACTGGCTTCCTGTGTTGCCGCTGCTTTTTTAGCAATTGGAATTGGCTGTACGGTTGAAGATCGTAACTTGGAAGAGAAAGAAGTTTTTGTTTGTTTGAAGGACAGTGACTGTCTGGAAGGCAGCAAATGCGTCATAACAACAGAGGAAGGCGGTCGCTGTATCCGCGAAGATCAGATCAGTCACTGCCTGGATCTGGATGGCGACGGATTCCTGAAGGAAAGTGAAGACAAATACCTGAATGAATGTGGTCTGGGTGATCTGCGCGATCCTGACGATAACGACAAACTTGTTTATCCTGGTGCCAATGAAATCTGCGACGGCAAAGACAACAGCAATGATGGCTGCATAGATGGCAACTGTCCTGAAGGCAAAGACTGCAGAGCCGATGATTCTGAGTGCGAACCGCTCATTCAGTTCTGCAATATTCCCGGTAATTTTTCTTTCATTGAGACCTATGCCAAGAGTGTTTGCGCAGCTGACAAACTGGGTGTGAATTGGTGTAGCGGCGGTGAGCTTGTATTTGCCCTATACAAAGGTGGTAAGGAATTCGTACCCCAGGAGGGTAAAAGTTGCCCGTCATCCCTTGAAAAAACGGATGGCTATAAGGCAAAAGATGACGACTGCGATGGCTTTGACAACAACTGCAACGGCATGGTCGATGAAGAATGTTCGAAATGTGATGTCAAGCCAGATCAGAAGTTCTGCCATGTCACATCTCAGGGAACAAAATTCTTTGCATCTGAAGATAGCGATCAATACCAGGAAGTAAAGAAAGTATGCGGTGAGGGTTCGTGTGCATGTATTGGTACTCCAAAATGTGCGAGTGAGAATGATCCTCTGCCATCGTGCATGAATAGCAGTGGTTCAAAAATCGAAGCTGAAGCCATTTCAAATGAAGAGTGCTACAAGACATTCGATGTTAAGGATAATAATTAACCGCAGCGCGTAATAACAACTCAAAACCCCCTTTTTCGAGGGGGTTTTTTTGTATCTGTTTTCATCTCATACTCACCGGAGTTTCTATGAAGTTATTTCAGCCGCCGAAACCGTTTTCCAAAGGTATTCCCAAATACATCGCATGGTTTGTGATGGCCTTTGGCATGATCATGATTGTCCTTGGCATGATCGTCAAAGACGAGATACCAGCCCAGGCGCAGATGCCGGACAACCAGAATTCTCAGGTAACATCTCAGGATTCCGGTGCAATCAATCCAATACCTGCCGAAGGGAGGAGAAAAACTATCTCCGACACACTGCCGGAATCCGTCCGATTACGAAAGAATACATCTGATAATCATCAGTCTGAAACCGCCAATGATCTTCCGAAAGAGGTTATTCCTCTGAATAACAGCCATGAAGGTCTTGAGAACAGCAAGCCTATTGATATTTCTCCCCAAAAATTACCTGAAAAGAACAAAATTAACCTCGGGGATAACCCAGGAAATACTCAGCAAAATGCCGACAAAGCTCAGTCTGAAGAGGATCTGGGAACACGTTATGGCATTTTGGAAGAAGGCAAATCAGCCAATAAAACTCAGGCACTTATCGAAAAGAAAAAATCCGAGGATACGACGAGCATTTTCAGCAGAATCATGAGCATTGTTGGGATTTTTGCCTTTATTGGCATTGCCTGGCTCTTGAGCAACAACAAAAAGAAAGTTCTTTGGAAGCTCGTCGCAGTCGGCACGGCGATTCAGCTCATTTTTGCCATCTTCATCCTCTGGACTCCGGTTGGTCGAGCCATTTTTTCGTGGCTCAACGATGCAGTAACGGTTTTGATTGGGTTTACTTCTGAGGGTACCAAGTTTCTGTTTTCCAGTTATGCATCAGGCCAGATTGAATCTCCCTTGATCAATACAGCCATGAGCATTCTTCCCCCCATTATCTTCTTCAGTTCGCTGATGACGGTTCTGTACTATCTTGGAATCATGCAGTGGATAGTCAGGGGAATGGCAGTATTTATGATGAAATTCATGGGGACTTCTGGATCGGAATCGCTGTCGTCTGTGGCCAATATTTTTGTCGGCATGACCGAAGCTCCTCTCGTCGTAAAACCCTTTGTTGCCAAAATGACCGAATCTGAATTGTTTGCAATTATGACCGGCGGCATGGCAACAGTTGCGGGCGGAACCATGGCAGCATATGTTGCGATGCTTGTTCCATTTTTCCCTGATATTGCGGGCCACCTGATTGCAGCAAGTGTCATGAGTGCACCTGCATCCCTCGTCGTTGCCAAACTCATGATTCCGGAAACTGAAGAGTCCGAAACCATGGGGAAATCCAAATTCCAGATGGAAAAACTCGACGCGAATGTGATTGATGCTGCAGCAAGAGGTGCCGGCGAAGGTCTTCATCTGGCTCTGAATGTTGCTGCCATGCTGCTTGCATTCGTTGCCATCATTGCCCTGATCAACTTCATTCTTGGACTGCCGAGCCGAATGGTCAATGCCAATACTTACGAACATGTTGCGGGATACGTCGTCAGTGCCGGCGGTGAACTCGATCCCGAATGTGATTCCATTTACTCGACATCCGATACCATCAAATGTACACATGGAGCATTAATCAAACTCGCCGAAATCAAGTCCATTTCTATTCCCGATAATCTGCGCACATTGAGCGGGGAACAGGGAGATCAAATTGATACAGTCGATGCTGTTTATGATCTCGTGCTGGGAGGTGTCGCAGGAAAATCGCCTGTCGATAATGACGCAGCCATGATGGATTGCCGGGATCAACATAATATTGCAGCCTGCGGAGCTGTCGTATCCAAAACCCAGGAAAAAACCTGGACTCCGACACTCGAAAAGAAAAGCATCTGGCCTCTGCTTTCGCTCGAGACCATATTTGGCTGGCTTTTCTTCCCGTTTGCATTTTTGATGGGCGTTCCCTTATCAGACTGCTTCCTCGTCGGACAGCTTTTGGGACAAAAAATGGCCGTCAATGAATTCGTTGCCTATCTGCATCTTGCTCAGATAATCGATCAACTGTCTTACAGGGGAATTGTCATTTCGACGTATGCTTTGTGCGGATTTGCCAATTTTGGATCGATTGCCATTCAGATTGGCGGAATTGGCGGTATGGCCCCCAATCGTCGATCTGATATTGCGCGCCTGGGCATTAAAGCCATGATTGCAGGTTCCATTGCAGCTTTTATGACGGCCACCATTGCCGGCGCGCTGATTTAGGACATTTGCTTTTGTCTGGGGCTCTGCCCCAGACCCCGCTTAGGGCCTGAGGCCCTAAGAACCCGCAATTTTTTAGGGCATTTTCCATTGTTTACACGCTGCCCAAAACCTGCATGGAGGCTCTGCCACAGACTCTGCTTAGAGCCTGAGGCCCTAAGAACCCGCAATTTTTTAGGGCATTTTCCATTGTTTACACGCTGCCCAAAACCTGCATGGAGGCTCTGCCACAGATTCTGCTTAGAGCCTCTGGCGATTTTGTTTGGGGCTCTGCCTCAACCCCCCGCTTAGGGCCTAAGGCCCTAAGAACCCGCAATTTTTTGTTCAATTAACTCAGTACATGCATGGATCTGAGTGTTTCTCGTATTTTTTCGCGTGCATCTGACGGGAAACACAGGCGTGCGACCTGCGAATGAATCTTCGTCAGCATATTGACGATTGGGCTGGCTTCCTGAATGGATACGACTTCTCCGGACTGCTGCTGAATCCGGATATCTGCATTTACGTGACCACTTCCTGAAGACTGTACAAACGGCAGCAGTGGAGCCTGTTCAGGTGCGTAGGGTGCGAATGCACGATTTACCGTTGTGTCCAGTGATAAATAATAAGCAGGATGGTATCCCAGGGATTGAATGACATCTTCCAGCTGATTCCAGTTACTGCGAACGATGCTTCTGAAGTCATCAGGAATTTCAATGGTTTTGAAGAATTGTCTGTGAAGGAGTTTCGAAGCCAGTTCCGACAGAATCGGATCTTTCGATGATTGCCACATATCGAGGGCTGCCCAGGCATGCGCGTCATGAACAGACATGCAGAGAATGGGGTTCACTTCATGATGCATGACAATATCCTTAAGGAGTACGCCCATTTTACCAACTTCAAATACGGAATTGTCTCCGGCAGAAGCGAGATCAGCGACGCGCCTGAAAATGGCCTCGAGCATTTTTTCCGCACCACGTACGGTTTTGTGATGATAGACCTGCTGATACATGTGGTATCGACTAATCAGGTATGTTTCGACTGCGTGAATTGCCCGATAGCCAACAATAATGCCATTATCATCGTAGTCGAGCATTTCCAGAATTCTATCGATATCGTACAGGTAGTTGCGAATGCCGGTCATATAGCCATCACGCAGGATATAATCCATGCGATCGGCATCCAGCTGACTGGAGATGATGGGATGGTACCATTCGTGTCTTTCCTGTGAAATGCATTGGACGACGCACTCCGGCATCCGGGGATCAAAATCGTGCAAAATGCGATAAACATCGCCATCTTCGCGCAGAATATGCGCACATGTCATCGATTCGTGATCGAAACTGCATATTTTTGAAATGCCCGATTCAAATGCATGACTGAAAGCCGCATGACCGACATCATGCAGAAGTGCAGCTGCCCTCGTCACTGCTCGTTCAAAAGGATCACCGCAAGGATTTGCGCTGTCAAAGATGCGCTTTGCGACGTGTTGTGTGCCGACAGAGTGACCAAATCTCGAATGCTCAGCACCATGATAGACAAAACCAGCCAGACCGAGCTGACACACCCTTCGAAGCCGCTGAACAACTTCAGTATCAATCAGGGAAAACAACATCCTGTCGACGTCATCCGACATATTGAATTGGATGACGTTGTGTATGGGATCGCGGAATAATTTTTCACGTCGGGTATTATGCATTGATGTTCTCTGCCAAATTCGATTTTTTGTCGGAATACGACACTTTTTGTTTTGTAACGCGCATTCTGTGATTTATCCATTATCAATTGATTATTTGTGTTATAGGATGCGTTATTTTTCATTTGGCAGACATGTAGTCGCAAAGACTTATCGTCCTACTTATAAAGGAGTATTCATGATTGATTTTTTGTCTTCACTGGGTCTCATTACCTGGGACTGGGATCCGGCACTCATTCGCATTGGCTCATTTGAGCTGCGATACTATGGTATTTTATTCGCCCTGGCTCTTGCACTTGGATACATCATTCTTCGCTGGCGCTATCGCGATGAAAATGAGGATCCCGAAAAAGCAACGAATCTGACCTACGCTCTGATGATCGCCATCATTGTGGGAACGCGTTTGGTTCACTGTTTGTTTTATGATTTTGATCGTTATATGGAGAACCCCATTGAAATACTCTATTTCTGGAAAGGGGGTCTCGCCAGTCATGGTGCAGCAATCGGCATCATTCTTACCTGTGTCATTTACGACTATGTATGGCGAAAAACGCCGGTACGAATTACTGTCGACAGATTGGCATACGGCATTCCGACAGCAATGATTTGTGTACGTCTGGGTAATTTCTTCAACTCGGAAATTGTCGGTGCGCCATGCGATCCAAATTCACCGCTGGCCTTTGTTTTTACACGTTACGATGATATTCCCCGCTATCCGTCTCAGCTTTTTGAAGTTGGTATGGGAATCATTGCCGGTGCCATTTTGTTTGGTACTTATTTCTATTACAAAAAGCGGAATCGCAAGATGCCGCTCGGTATGTCTACAGCACTCATTATTACTTCGTACTTTACGATGCGCTTTATCGTCGAATTCTTTAAGGAATATCAGATTGTCGAAGATGGTGTGCTTCAGAGCAGCGGATTGCGCGAAGGTCAGATACTGAGTATTCCATTCATTGTAATCGGCATTATTCTGCTGGCCATGTGCATCTGGGGTCCATGGAAAAATCAATATGCAGAGCAATTCACCGCCAGGTTCCAGGTTAAAAAACCCGAGAGTCTTCCCAAAAATAATGAAGACACTCAATCTGAAAACTCAGACAAATCCAAAGACAAAACCGAATAATCTGCATTCAGCATCAAATTAATGCGGATTTTTTTGGGCGATGCTATCTATGATATGCGTCGCCCAAAACGTTTTACGGAACTAAAATGTCATGTTAAAAACAGCACCATTGAATATAGGAATCTGTATCGATTAAACGGAGCATAAAAAAACCCGGATGATTCAGCCATCCGGGTTTTTTTAAATAAAGCTGATTTTACCTATGACTAAAGCTGCATCGGCATAACGATGAAATCGTAATTGTCTGTGCTGATATCGCGAATAACTGCGGGAGAATCCATATCGATAACTTCCAGCGAGACGTAATCATTATTGATTACGGAAAGAATTTCGTCGATATAGCGCCAGTTGAACCCAGCAGTTACACCTGAACCTTCGTATTCAGCCTGAACGAAGTCACGCATTTCTCCGGATTTGGCATCAAAAGTCGAAATATCCAGTTTACCCATACTCATGGTAAGCCGAATTGTTCCTGCTTTTGCCGTAAAAATGGAAGCACGCTTAAGAATTTGCTGAAAATCCTCACGTTTGATGATGGCTTTGTGATCGAGCTGAGAAGGAATGACTTTTGAAAAATCCGGGAATTGTCCGGCAATCAGATTAATGTGGAAAATGGTCGAACCAATGCTGACAATAAATTTGTTGTTGGCCGTATCAATATTGATGTTGCCGTCAGTCAGATTCTTAGCCAATTCCGCCAAACCTTTTCGGGGAACAATAACGCCGGATACAAAGGTTTTGGGCAGCTGGCCGTTAATGGTGATCAAAGATTCCGCGCGTGAAAGTCGATGACCATCCGTTGAGACCATCTGAATATGACCGTTTTCTGAAATTGTCAGAAATGCGCCTGTGAAATCAGCACGCGAATCATCTTTGGAAATGCTGAAATAAGTTTTGTCGATAAGATCCTTGAATTCAACAGCATCCATCGACAGAGTTGTTTTGGCTTCGATATCGGCAATCTGAGGAAATTCTGCAATATCACTCGTTGGAATGCGAGCTCTGAAGTTACCGGCTTCGACGAGAACCTGTGAGCCTTCAGAAGTCATAAAAATGCTGCATCCGGGAACCTGATTCTGGACTGTATCGAGAAGACGCCGTGCATTGATGAGAATTGCACCTTCTTCAATAATGTCGGCATTTTCAACTGTACGAAGTGTAATATCGAGATCAGTTCCGGTGACGACAATCGAATGATCCCTCGCTTCAATCATGCAGGAATTCAGGATTGCGAAACTCCCGCGATTTGAACAAACACTGTCTATGCGTTTAAGAATTCTCGCAAACGTATCTCTTTCGAGCGAAAACTTCATTCAATGTCCCCTTACGTAAACAGTAATAAATGA
>JAEEGL014394485.1_pt1 | contig 38024 bp, 52 predicted proteins | sample 9134231 | NCBI WGS metagenome assembly JAEEGL01 (sample SAMN16246548, study PRJNA631951) | gut metagenome | biome: gut microbiome; feature: rumen; material: fiber-attached | host: Bos | place: Iran: Karaj | collected 2018-10
TAACTATCAACATCAAAATACGAATCGGCGGTACATAATATACACTCGTTACAATTTTTCGGCATTTCCATACCCGCTATCTTAACGCTCATAACTTCCTCGCTATACACACCAGTACCAAAACCACGGCCCAAATGGGCAGACTAATTACTGCGGCAAAAATAACTGCGTCTAACATAATTCCTCCTAGTACACTATTTGTAATGTGGGTCCGTCAGTAGTGTAAACAACTACCGGCGAATCCGAAATCGGCTCTATGATTTCCACGGCTATCTCGCCCGTGGCCTTGAGCGTTACGAGCAGAACGAGCAGTAAAAGCGTTCTCATCTTCCCCTCGCCAAGCGTTCCTTGATTCGCGCCTGCAAGCACAACTGTTCGTCATTGTGGAACGCGCAATCCTGGCAGTCGCACTCCCCAAGCCATTGGCAGGTAGCCACAGAAATCGGCTCCACTATTTCCTGTTTTTTCTTTTGCTTTGTCATTTCTTTTTCCTCCCGCACCCTTTAAATTTCCACTCATCGTACCCGCACAGCACGCAACTCAAATCATCCGGGTTAAAATTCGGACAGGTTTCGTACTCCGGGAATACGGCCTTGTTTTTTTCTATGAAAGAATCCAGGATTTCGTCCGTTGTCTTTTCCTTTGCGAGCCCGTAAGAAGGGTACTTCGTATGCGCTTCCCCTCTGCACTCGTCGCATAGGCGCGAATACTTGCCGCCTAGGTACTTTGTGCCGCATTTCTCGCACACGTTCGCGTGATTTTTGCGCCCTACCATCTGCGCCACCCCACAATGATATCCTGCATGCTAGGCAATTTGCGGGCCGGAAATATTACCCGGCTATACTTGTTCATATTCCCCAAAACAAAGCCAACCAAAAGCCCGATTAGTAATCCGATAGCCATTATTTCCCCATCCTTTTTCTGCGAAAATAATTTTCAATTTCTTCGTCTGTCGCTTGTAATGTGGCAGACGCCTCGTATTGCTTTTTCGCGCCTTCTAAATAAGCCAAATTCTCGCGGGCCGCACGGCGCAAATGTTCTTCGTCATTCGCTTTCCCGTAAGCCCACAAATGCAATAAATCTGTGAGCGTTTTCTCCAACTCCGTAATTTGTGTTTTTAATTCCCTGCGAATTGCCGCCCGGTACTCGCGTAATGCGGCAGATGTTCCGTTGTTCATGGGTAAACCTCCCAAATCTTCGGCCCTTCCCCCACTCTGTCCCGGTGTGCCAGTACGTCCACGCGGTCAGGGTCCGGGCCGCCATGCCTATCTTGTTTAGTTCGTACAAAGCAGTTTCCCTCTACTGCAAAGGAGTTTTTGTTCGCGTCGGTTTTCCCCTAACCGAGTTTTCCAAATCTGTAGGAGCCGGGATTTTTTGAGTATTTTTTTATGGGTTTTTATGGATACAGAGCCCGGCCCCTTTTCCGCCGACGGCAACACAATGAAGTGAATCGGCGAAATCTAACGGGGCGCACGGAGATGAGTCCTTTTCTTGGGTTTGGTTGTTATGCCCCGCCGGGGATTGCCCCCGGAAATTGTCCCGGCTTTTTACCGCCGCCGGGTAGCGGTTTGGTCGTTGGGTGTTATTGGAGGTCCTGCTCATGAAAAATCGGACCACAGTTCTTTCAGACCCCGCACAATCTCCACCACAATTAAAATCAGCAAAAAACAAGAAATGATGTTAAAAACTATTGTCAGACAGTTCATTTTCGCCACCCTCTTTGTGTTCTACCCCGTTTTCTTGGGCCGAAATCGGCCCGCCTTGCGCTTTTCTTGGAGCTACTGTTAGATTATACCCAAACACGCGCAGGGCCGCAATAAGCGTGAAGATATATGAATTTTCCCCGCGCTCTAACCTGCTTACGCTGATTTGCGTTATGCCGGACTTGGCCGCCAACTGCTTTTGCGTCATGCCCGCTTGTTTGCGTAACTGTTTAAGAATCTTCGCTAGACGTTGCATAGTGTTCCCCTTGGCCGCCCGCTATCGGGCGTATGCCTACATAGTACATTAAGTTTTAATGGGTTGTCAATAGTCTTTTTTGACTATGTTGCCCATGGCCTCATCCGCCCATTGTTTACATTGGCGGAAGGCGTTTTCAATGTCCGTCGTTTTCTTCTTCGGCACTAGCCGGAGGTATTTTATCGGCTTATTCATCATAATCCCCCCGCACCCCTATTTCTTCGGGCATTAATTCCAGGTCTTTAATGGTCCGGGATAGCCCGTCGCTCAAATCATCCGGCTTGATTTCTTCGTTGAATGTGATTTTCCGTTGCAATTCCCGGAGAAAATCAAGCGTGTTATACAGCGTGATTTCATCAATCTTAAATTCCCTCATCATTTTGTTTGCCTCCTTTAAAAATAATTTGCCGTTTCCTGGGCCTCTTTCGGCGTGCGAAAATAGCAAGTATTTCCGTACACGTCGCACACGGGGCCGCCCGCTACTCTGTCCCATATATACCAGAATCGGGGCTCATTGTCCCGCCTCATTACTTCGTATCGTTCCATTTTTAACCTCCTAATTTTAATACTACTATGTCCCGCGCCGCCCTCTATCAGCGCGGGCCAAAATAGCACTAATCCGCAAAATGTGCCTTTATATTGTCATCCGGTGTAATTGTCATTTCATCAAGCCGCCCTGTTGTGGCGTGTTCTAACCCGGCCCACCGAATCCGGCCCGCCATTAAGATCGCCAATTCCGCCGCCCGGCATGTTGCGTACTTCCGGCTAGAGCAAATATACTGCCCGTTTACGAAGATGTTTATTTTCTTGTTTTTCATAAGTCGCCCCCTTTAAAATCCGTTTACCTGTTCACATTCAAAATCAGTTATGCACTCCCGCACGGGTTGCCCGTGATAATAGCCCACAATTGGCCGCCCTACACATCCGGCTAAAATTAAAGCCGCCGTGAAAAATAAAATAAGTTTGTACATGTTTACGCCTCCTGTTTTATTTTTTACTCCTATATTCCACGCCATCAAACGTTTCCCCGCCAAACTCCGCTACAGTATAACAACCGAAAAAGCGTAAAAACTCCGCCAACGTGCCCAAACCCTTACCACTAATTGAAAAACACAACTCTTTTTTACGCCCGCGGCGGAAACTGTCAACCGCGTACAATTTGGCCGCGTGTGCTTTTTTTAGGGCTCTATTATCTTTTAAAAACTCTAAAAATGCCGCATTCCCGGCCAATGCTCTACCAACAGCCGCGCTTTTTTTATCATAGCCGCAACCGCTTGCGCGGCCTTCGGTCCGGCTTGATGTATCTTTATAATATACCCATACGGTAGCGTGCGGGTTGTAGCCCCACATGCGGGACTTTTTCCAATCAATTGCAATTTTTACGTCTAAATGCGCTTTTATGCGTGCTTTTTTGTATTTCATAACTGCCTCCTATTTAACAGAAAATAAAAAACTCTTTAGATTGTCTATCGTAGCAAACCGGGAAAATATCATCACCCCGGCGGATGTGCGAATCCAAAACGAACGGGCAAAAAGCGTTTTTACTATATCTTACCCGCCGCAATTCCGGCCAATTTTCCGGGTCTTGGATTTTGCGCCATGTGGCGCGCGTTTGGTTGTTTGTCATTGTAAGGCCTCCTAAAATAAAACAGATGTTTTTTAACTACACTAATAATATATATAATAATTGTTTAAAAATCAAGATATAAAAAAGGGTTATTTTAATATAATTATTTTTTATGTATTGACAAAAACAAGAAATTTATTTTATCCGTCGGTAAAATTAAAAAGTTAGTTTAGACTAACTTATTTTTAAATGTTAGTTTTGCCTAAATTTATGCTTTTTAAAATGATTGATTTTAAAATGTTAGTTGCGCCTAACTTCTGTATTTTTGCGGGGTTTTAGAAAAGTTAGTTTTCCTAACTTACGCCAATTTACAAAAAATAAACGGAAACAAAAAAGGGGGAAGGGTTGCGGGGTTTGGGTTTTGGACCGGGCCGGATATTTTAGCGGGGTTTGTTTTTTGGTTTGTTTGGCCCGGTTGGGTTTGTTGGCCCGGAACATTTGCCAGGGCCGGAAAAGGGGATAATAGATTTAATGGGTTGGAAAGGTGGGAAAATACCGGACCGGGTTGGTTGTGGGTGGATTTCAAAACCTAGCGGGGGAACACTTAAAAGAGGGGGCAAAAAGCCGTTTTTAAAATATCATTTGCTACAGATAGCGCATAGTATATATATAATAATATAACTACATTAAAAAAGTTTATATTGCTTGTGTTCAAAGGTAAAATGGGGGAAAAACGCGGTAGAGTGCTAAAAAAGAGGTTCTGCCTGCTCTTTTTGTAGGGGAAAAGGGGCTAAAAGGGCTGTTGATAAGTCTGTTGATAAACCTGTTGATAACTTGTTTGCGTGTTTTAAAATCGTTCGTCGTAAAATAGTCCGAAAGGGTTAGAAGTTATCCACAGAGTTATCCACAGAGTTATCCACAGAGTTATCCACAGTTTTTTGAGAGTGCTAATTATAATTTTTGGAAAATAAAGGGCCTTTAAAATGCTCTGTATCGCGTTTTTATTTTTCCCCGCTATGTTTGTATGGGCCAAATCGTTCTAGGGCATTTTAGAGCGTTATTTTTAGGGGTTTTTAACTAACGATAACTTTTATTATGTTAACTTTTTTTAGTGGTTTTGGCGTTTCGTCGGGCCTTTTTTGTTGGCTAGGTTTGGGGTTTTGGGGCTTGTAAAAGTTAAGCGGGGGGCTAGTTTTGGCGGATCGTGTTGCGGGCCAATAAGGGAAAGCGAAATGTAAAAGGCGGAATGAATCACGCGCGCCGGATGTACGCGGCCCAACACAAAAAAAGAATTACTAGTCAGGGGGGCGGCATTATTTTGGACCCCCACCCCCACGCCTCCTGTGTGTATGATGGCCGTCCCTCTCTCCCAAAATATAATTTTCTGAGGTGGCTCCCATGCTTTCCTCACGATTTCCCAATTTCCCAGGCAGTTCCAAGTTTTTCTCGTCCAACACAGAAGATAATTTTACTACTTGACATTTGTTTAAAGGAATTGTTATTATAGTAATTGGAGAATGGAGCGCATCTTTCGTAATCGCCTCCTAAAGACCAAGAAAGACGAAGTTAGTGATTCCCTTACAAGCACCAACAAAAAAGCCTCTATTCTCCGATTTTTAGTAGTAAGCGGCCTTTGGGCGAACGGGCCGATATGAACTGTACATGGTAATAATTTGAGAAACAGATTTGCTTGCGAGAAAAGCGCAAGTTTGATATCCAAACCGCCATGTACGAAGTTCGCCCTTTGTGCAAAGAGTTTGGATATTTTTTTATATATTGCTTTTGTGGCGCAGGCGACCAGTGCCACGTAAAAAAACAAATCAGGCGATAAGAAAGCAATAGAAACCCATAGCGGCGGGCTGATTAAAGACGGCTGAAATATGCGTGGTTGACTCTCCTGCGCACCGACCCCGAGGCAATTACATGAAATCTTTGTGGGCTTCTTTCTGTAAATGCAAGGTTGAGATATATCTATAGTTTAGTTATTGGGTGGGTAGTAGTGATGTATTGCTTTCTGCTTAACCCTGCGCTACTGGGGGTATCTCTTTAAGTAAAACTATGCCTAAATTATGGTATGATAGTGGTATGATTGTTAAATTGATTGATTCTACGGTGGACCCGATTAGTAATATATGTATGGCGGCCGGTGTGTGCAGGGACAGGCGCAAAACCGATTATAAGGAGCAAATGGAGTTATTGAGGGCTCTGGTGGCGGGCGACCATTCTTCGGTTGAATTTGCGTGGTGCATGTGGGAATTTGACGGGATAAGCCGGGCTTGTGCAGACCAACTCCGTACATACCGGTTAGCAAGTCATAATATGCTTAGCCAGCGGCACGTTGATTTACTAAAGAGGGATTTTATACATCCGCACAAGGGGTTGGAATTGTGTGAGGGTGTGTTGGAGATGGAGAGAAAGCAGAAGGATTTTTATGCTATGCTAGTGAACAATGGTGTGCCAAAGGAGGACGCCAGGTATTATATGGGGATCGGCATTTCTACACACATGTTCACGGCGTGTAATTTTAGGGAGTTAAGGCATATATTAAAGCAGAGATTGGTTCCGGGCGCACAATGGGAAATAAGAAAGGTGTGCAAGGAAATGTATGATATCTGCTTGGATAAATGGCCTTGGCTAGTATTTGATATCAATGCCTAAAAAAGATATTTCTAATCCGTATTTCGTGAAAGTACCGGAGGAGCCCACACAAATAGGCCCCAGAGGAATTAAATATGATTTCTGCGACGGGGCGCGTGTGTTACTGCCTAAAGGCCATTGGTATGTCCAACTGGAGGACGCCGACGCGGATAATATATTGTTCGGAGCCAATACCGACGGGAATTGGGTGCTTTCTAGTAAAAAATACTATATACGGCATAGAATTAGGGTGTGGGATAGAGATACCGATGAGATAGTATTGGACCACACCATGGACCTGGAAGGCAAAGACGTGTTGGTAAAATTCCCGGTAGGCACTATGGGCGATATTATAGCCTGGCTCCCAGCGGTAGATAAATTCCAACGTAGGCATAAATGTAAATTGGAATTAACTATCCAAAAACGTATGGGCGAGATATTTAAAGAACAATATCCTAATATTCGTTTCACGTATCTGCCCGGCTCCGCCCAAACAATTTCCCCATACGCCTCTTATCTTGTCGGGCTATTCTTCGGCGGAGATACCAATTACCAGCCCGTTGATTTTAGACTAATCGGACTACACGAACAGGCCGCTTATATCTTGGGCGTCAATGACGAGAAAATAGAGCCCCCGTTAGTTAAATTAGGAAACCCCCGCACCATCCACTATCCCTACGTGTGTATCGCCGCCAAAGGCAGTAGCCAAAATAAATACTGGAATAACGGTTACGGATGGGAACAAGTGATAGAATATCTTAATGATTTGGGATATCGTGTGCTGTGTATAGATAAAGAACGCACCGAGGGGAAAGGTTATATCTGGAACCGTATGCCCGCCGGATGTGAGGATTACACCGGCGCGTTCCCGCTACAACAACGGATTTCTTTACTGGAGCATTGTGAGTTCTTTGTGGGATTAGGCTCCGGACTATCGTGGCTTGCTTGGTGCTGTCATGTGCCCGTCGTGCTTATCAGCGGATTTAGTATGCCTTGGTGCGAGTTTTATACACCCTACCGCGTGTTTAATCCGCAGGCTTGTAACGGCTGTTGGAACGACACGAATGTCACATTTAAACACGAATATATGTGGTGTCCCCGCCAACAGGGAACCGACCGTATGTTTGAATGTACCCGGCTAATTACCGGACGTATGGTTATTAGTAAAATAGAAAAGTTAATGCAGGATAATCATCTTACACCCCCGAGAACAAGATATGGCAAAAAAAGATATTAAGGTGTTAATGCAGGAAAACGCCGTAGATACGTACAAACTACTGCGTAATTTCTACCGCTCCGTCGTGAACGGAGATATAGAAGATGTAAGAATGACAAAGGACGGGAATGTGATAAATTTGCCTTTGTCGGCCGCAGTACGGATTGAGGCCGCTAACGCCTTGTTAAGATTAGATATTGATAAGATACAAGGTAATGCCAAAGCCCGTGAGTCGGAAGAAGAAATCGCGTCCGAATCAGACGCCCTTAAAATGCTACAGGAACTCGCCGATAAGCGCACTAAAAAATAATGCACATTACACTCCCGATTGAGTTACATTCATCTAAAAATAGTCAACAAATAATAACACTCAAGTCTGGTAAGAAAATGATTATCAAAAGCAAATATGCCAGGCAACAAGACATCGCTTTGAACGCGCTTCTGCCGGCAAACAAAAAGAATTGGCTTGAAATGAAAACCTTTTCTAGGCAATCTCCCCCGTATTATGTGTGTTTTTTTGTGTATAGAAAAACAAACAGGAGAAGTGATATAAACAATCTAACACAAGGAATCTTTGACGCGATGGTGCGACACGGATATATTGAAGATGATTGTTGGAGCAAATTCATTCCGGTATATGTAGGTGTTGGAGTTGACAAAAATAACCCAAGAGTGCTGATATGGTTTTACGATGAAACCAAGACTTTAACTGAACAATTTTTAGAGGAAACAGGAGCGTTATGAGCACCGAAACAGACATCCATGCGAAAGTGATAGATATGTATTTTAACGACAGGGTGGGGTTTATTGAGGATATTATCTTTAACCATAAAAAAGGTTTATCTTTAGACACCCCGCAGAAAAAGATACTATCTGCCCTGGATAATAAATGTTCGTCATTAGCCGTAAAATCCGGGCACGGGACCGGAAAATCGGCTTCACTATCCTGGATTATTATTCATTATCTCGTTACCCGGCCCAGGTGCGTGATTACCGCTACGGCCCCAAGCCGAAACCAACTTTCCGACGTGCTCTGGCCAGAAATCAAACGCTGGATGACTATGATGTCAGAGAAGAATAACCCGGTAGGCCAAATCATAGCCGGCCAATTTAAATGGACCAGCGAAACCGTATATCATAGAAAATACGGGGATATCTGGTTCGCCGCCGCACGTACCGCTACCAAGGATAATCCGCAATCCCTCGCCGGACGCCATAGCGAGTTTAACCTAAATATCATAGACGAAGCCTCTGACGTGAGCGATACCGCGATAGAAATTATGGAAGCCAACTACGGAACCAAAGAAACCGTAACCCTTCTTATGGGAAACCCCGTCAATACTACGGGTCAATTCTTCCGTATTTTCAACGAGAAAAACCCAACGTATGTTACGCAAACTATTTCTTGTTTGGATAGCCGTATAGCGTCATTTGATTTTATTGAGAAAATGGCGAAACGCTACGGGGAAGAAAGCGATATCTATAAAAGCCGTGTGCTGGGCGAGTTCCCCCAAACATCTACCAGTAGTTTTATCCCCTATTCCATGGCTCGCGCGTGCGTGAAAACTATGGCAAAAGAAGCCCAAGGTAACGACGTAGTGAAGTGCATGGGGATTGATGTTGGATATACCGGCGACGCAAGCGTGGTCGCTTTCAGAACCGGCAACGTGTTTGATAAATGGAAAGAATATACCAATAAGGACCCCATACAACTCGCCGAAGCCGTGGCCCGCGACGCCTTTAAATTCGCCCCGCGCTACATTATGATTGATTCCAACGGTATCGGCATAGGCTGTTCCAGACGGTTAAAGCAACTGTTGGACGGTCATCCTATAGAAATTTTAGAGGTAAATGTGAGCAGTAACGCTACCGATGACCGCGTGTATAGCCGGTTACGCGATGAATTGTGGGGAAGATTTAAAGAGGAATTACGATTGGGGGCTATCTCTATTTGGGATAACGAGGACGAGGATTTGTGCGGGGAATTATCTAGCCCAAAATATAAAGTGGAAGGGGTTATTAAAATTGAAAGTAAACCCGATATGAAAAAACGCGGCGTAAAAAGCCCCAACATAGCCGACGCCCATATTTTAACCTGCTATCTGCCGAGTGAAGATTATCATTTGACAAATTATAAAAACAATGATATTATCTTTGCTGAACAGGACAGTTATTCTCCTTTTGACGCAGAAGCGGGGTACTAGTGGCTAAAGAACAAATTAAAGATGTATATAGTACATCTACATTAGAAGATTTTATTTCGGTGTTGTACACCCAGTTCGCCCAAGGACGAAAGCCATACGAAGAAAAGTGGCTTGAGTGTTGGTGGAACTTCATAGGGCAGTACAACCCCAACCTCAAATTACAGACGACGGAAGGCCAACAGCACAGAAGTCGTCTTTTTGTTCGTTTAACACAGCAGAAAGTTCGTGCGGCCACCGCCAAGGTCATGGACACCATCGGTACGGAAATCCCGTTCCGGCTCGTTCCGCTCGTTGACACGCCTAGGTTAGAATTTGATTTGGCCCCGATCGCTAACGCACAAAAGGATATTATCCGCAACCAATTTAAGAAAGCCGGACTACGCGACATCTTTGATACCGCTATGCTGGAAATGGCTATCTACGGGACCGGTATTTTGAAAGGGCCCGTCGTGTCAGAGGAAATCGTAGAAGGATTGCAGGAAAATGTCCGTACCGCTTTGGGCGTGGAAGTGCCGATGTGGAAAATCCCGTTTATGAATTATCCCCGTTGGCGAAGGGCCTATCTCAAAGCAAGCGAAAAGAAAGTAGTGCCGGTTTCTATTTGGGATTTCTACACCGATAACAACGCAGATGTATGCAACAAGTCTATCGGTAGTATGGAAAAACGGACCATGTCCCCGTATGAGTTCCAGCAGGAGTTTTTTGGGAAAAAGGAATATAACCAAGACAATGTAATTGCCGCCTATAATATGGCTTGCTTGCCGGAAGAATACCGCAAGTTGGAAGTGCAACAGGGCCAAAATTACATGGGCGAGCAGAACCCGAAAGATTTGAAGGTAACGGTCGTTGAGTATTGGGGACAGGCCCCGTACCGGCTTATCAAAGAACATCTAAAAGAACAGCCCGAAGGCGTAAGCAATAAAGAAACCGATTTGGTGGAATGTTCCGTGGTGTTGGCGTGTATCGCGAGCGAAACGGACGTACTGTCGTCTATTAAGATTTTAAAAGCGCGTCTAAATCCTTCCGGCGACCGCATTTTCCGCGTGTGCCCGTATATCAAAAATCCGGGTTCCCCGTGGGGAATCGGTGTGGCGGAGAGTATTCGCGACAGCCAAAAACTAATCAATTCTTTCGCCCGGTTAATGGTAGATAATAAGGCTTTATCCGGTAACGGCATGTTCGCTATCAACAAAGAACAAATTGATACGCGGGCAACCAAAGACGGATTAAAGGCTTATCCGGGGAAGGTGTATTTCGTTAAAGGCGATGTCAGACAAGCCATTGTCCCGCTGGCGTTCCCGGACGTAACAGGCGGGTTGGAAGTGGCGATGGACCGGTTTGAACGGTGGGCCGATGAAGAAAGCGGCATACCGAAATATAGCCAAGGGGAAGCGGCAAGCAGTTATTTAAACAAAATGTTAGATATCTACACAAAAGTCCCCATGGCAGATGGTTCTTATAAACTCTTGCGCGATATTGAAGATGGCGATATGATTGTAGGGAAAGATGGCATGCCTACAAAAGTATTAAAGGCGCATAAAATTCATTTCCCGGAAAGAGCATACGAAATCAAATTCAAATCTGGCGAAACAATCGTAGCCGGCGGGGAGCACTTGTGGACTATCCGCACGCAATATCCTAAGTGGAAAACGATTGACACGGATTCTTTGTACGAATTTACGCAACAACATAAAACGACAGTATTTGTCCCGCGCGTTCAAAGAGCATATACTGGGCAAGAAATGGATTTACCGCTTGACCCGTACATCTTGGGCGTATGGTTAGGAGATGGGCATACATACGCCCCCCGCGTAACCACACCGGACGCTTACATCGTTGAGCGGCTGAAGGAATTTGCCAAAGAACACGGCGGAGAAGTAAAGAAAGACAAAACCCAAAACGCCGGTTTAGCAACGACGTATTACATTGACGGATTATATAAACCGTTGCACGATTTAGGGCTTTTGAGAAAATCGTCGGACGATGATAAAGAAGGGAAACATATCCCTGAGATTTATTTCCGTGCTTCTTATTCGCAGAGATTAGAATTATTGCGTGGTTTAATGGATACTGATGGTTGCCACCACTCGTTTAACCTGTCAATTTTTACCCAAAAAGAAGGGCAGTTATTAGATGATGTAGTGTGTTTGATTGCCAGTTTAGGGGGATTCCCTAGAAAACGCAAAACAAATCCTGGGAAAATGGCTCGCGAAGGGGTCAAATACTTTAATGTCAACTTTCAACTCCCTGATAATCCTTTCCATTTGCCGAAGAAAGCGAATAAATGGAAAGCGCCTCAACGCTGTGAAGATAAACAAGCAATTACTTCTATCAAGTTGTTGCCTGATGTGCGCTTAATGAGATGTCTTACTGTTGACGCCGAAGATGGATTGTTCTGCGTAGGCGAACGATTTACGGTTACGCATAACACGGCCTCGGGTATGGCTATGATTATTAACCAAAGTAACATTTATCTCAAAGCCACTATCCGCAACATTGACGAATTTTGGATTAAGCCGATTGTAAAAGCGTTTAACTATCTAAACGAAACGGACGGCTCTTATCCCAACGCAATCAATTTCCCGCTGGACGTAGTGCCTATGGGCGTGGATAGCCTTATGGAAAAGGGCGTTAAGTTTGAAAACGCTATGCAATTATTCCAAGTGGCGAAAGAAACGGACATGTTACCGTATATCAATAAAACCAACGCTTTGCGTTTGGTGTCCGATTTATTAGATGTAAAGGGCCTTGTCGTATCGGAAGTAGAGGCTCAGCAAATCACACAATCCTTGCAGGCGCAAGCCATGCAAGCGTCGCAAGCAAGTTTAAGTGCCAATATCGGCAAAGACTTGCTTTCCGCGTTGACAGCCGAAGAAAGGGCGCAAGTGTTACAGAAGATGGGCGTGGTGGCCGACCCGCAAAGCGACGCCAAACTGCTCATTAAAAAAGCGCAAAACCTTGAACTTGATACCCAAGCCAAGATTATGGTTAATGACCGTAAGGAATTGGGGAAAGCGCAAGGCAAAGCGGCTGACAATATCTTGGGGTCCATGCTAGAAGCACCGGCTCCCCAACAGCCACGAATCAGACCGGAAGGGGAAGAAAATGGCGTATCTGACAAATGACGGGATTGTCTATTTACAACAAGAAATCCTGTCTTTAAAGAAAAGACTTGAAACCTGTAGCGTTGAGGAACTTCCCGACCTACAGACCCGTATCAAAGTAATGCGGGGACTCCTATCGTCTGACAAGGTGGAAGAAATACAAGAAGAAATAGAGATTTAGGATTATAGCGCGGTAGTGTCGCTACCCTAAGGAGATAAGATGGCTGAAGAAACAAACGTACAGCAACCAGGCAACAACAATACCCAAGACCCGGTCGCGAACGCCGATATTGAGGCGTACACGAAACTGGCTAATGGGGAAATGTCGCTAGACGAAATTATGTCCGAACAGCCGACTACGCAGGACCCGCAAGAGCCTGCACCGGCCACGAAGGAAACGGACGATAATCCCTCGTCTGAAACAAATCCGCAGGAACCGGAAGAAACCCTGGAAACTTATAAGCAAAAAAGCCAACAGGAAATTGACCGGCTTAATAAGATTGCCAAAGACAACCAGGCTGAATTTACCCGCCGTTCCCAAGAACTATCCGCCGCCAAAGCGGAAATCTCGGAACTCAGGGAACAATTAGCCCAGTTGCAACAGGCGCAGACATCGCTGGATGATTCTGATTTAAAGGCTTTAGAGGATTATCCCGAAGATGTTAAAAATCTTTTTAAGAAACTTTCCGACCAAAACAAACGCCTAGAAAACCAAATGGCGAATATGGGCAAGTTTGTCCGTGATGAGGAAGGAAGGCGCGCGGCGGAGAATGAAAGAGCCGAGCAGTTGCGGGCTATCCAGGAAGATTTTAGACAAAATATCTTGCCTAAAATCCAAGCGGAAGAACCCGAATATGACTCTTTTATGCGGCAGAACATGGCCGGTTACCAACAATGGGCCCTATCTCTATCAGAAGGCCAACGGTTTTCCTTCTTAAATTCAAAGGACCCCCGTGATTTAATACAGGGGTACAGAGAATATAAGAAATTCCTAAACCTGCCTTACGAAAAAGAAGCAATCAAACAAGCAGTAAAAGAAAACGAAAACAAAACAGGACTATATTCCACGCAGGCGAAAACGAGCCGGAAGGTGGCGGCTCCTTCCCCCAAGCCTTTGCTTTCCGAGGAAGAAGCCTACCAGCAGGAAATCGCTCGCCAAGTAGCGGAATATAGCCAAAGGAGATAATAAATGGCAAACGAACAAGGTGTATCTACTTCGGCATATATTCGGCCTGAGTATAGTTATTATTCCTTTTCGCAACTGTTACCTTTCGCTCGTCAGTACATGAATATTGCTCTCGTAGCGCAAGTTAAACCGTTGCCGAAAAATGCTTCTACCGTTGCTCACTTTACCCGTGTAGAACGGTTGGAAACCGACCCGATTGAATTGACGGAAGGCGTTACGCCTAATGCCACGAAAGTGGTCGTCAACACGATTGAAGCAACCATTAAACAATATGGTCGCTTTATTGAATACACGGATAAAGTAGAAGATACTTCTTTCTTGTCCGTAATCAAAGCGTTCGCTCCCGTATTGGGCGAAAACATGGGTGCTGTATTGGAAAGCATTAACGCCACCGAACTTTGCTCCGGTACGAGCGTAGTGTTTACGAACGGAACCCAACGCTCTGCCGTAAACACGGTGCTTTCCGCCAACGCTATCAAAAAAGCGATTCGTATTTTGGAAGGCAACTTCGCTAAAAAAATTACCAAACAAAATAACCCGGCCAACCTGTATGATACCTCTGCCATCCGCGCTTCGTATGTGGCTTTCGCTCACAGCGATATGCGGGCTGACATTGAGGCTATTTCCGGGTTTGTACCGGTGGAAAAGTATGCGTCCGGCAAACCGATTTCTCCCGATGAAATCGGCTCCATTAACGGCGTACGTTTCGTTATGAATAACTTTGTAACGAAAGTGGCTGACGGTGGTGCGTCCGGCGGTACGAACGTAATCTCCACCACGGGGACCAATGCGGATGTGTATTGCGTACCGGTGGTAGCGGAGGACGCTTTCGGCGTAATCAACTTGACCGGCTACGGCGCGGGCAAAATGTTGTATGTGCCGGTTGGCGAAGCGACCAAATCGGACCCGCTTGCACAGCGCGGTTCTATCGGCTACAAAGTGTGGCATACCGCGAAAATCTTGAACGAGAATTTCGTGGTTCGCATTGAAGCCGCGTGCTCTGGCTTATAATTTTGGAGGATAAGAGAATATGGAACTTGATAACCACAACATTGTAAGCGTACCTGTTTCGTGCGACGGCTCTGCCTATATCGCCGAAGTTGGATTTAACCCGCGCAAAGTGGAAGTAGTCGCCAATGGCGGTGCTTGCGCTATTGCGTACAAAGACGCCACAGCCGCTATGAAACTTACTTCTGCCGCGGCCTTGGTGTCCGGATTAGTAACATTCAACGGGGATAACACCGTAACGCTCGGCACAGACGCCGACTTGAACGTATCGGGTGCTGTTACCACGTTGTTGTGCTACAAATAGTTTAATAAGGGGGGCTTCGGCCCCCCTACAAAGGAGTGTTGCACATGGCTTACAAAGAAACAAAAGAGGCAAAGGAAACCGCACAAGACGTTCAACCCGGAAAGATTGAACTGACTAAGGAACAATTAGACGCTCTTATTGCGAAAAAGCAGACGGAAGTGCGGCAGGAAATTGCCATGAAAGAGGCCAAAGAAGCCGCCGAACAAGCCTTGAAAGAGGAGGCAGAAGCGGCACACGGCAAGGTTTTAAGCGATATTTCTACACGCCAAATGTTAAATGAAGAAAAGAAATATAAAGTAATTGTCTATCCAGCCGAAGGGGAAAATCAAGGCGGCTTGGGCGTCATTAACATTAACGGCGTAAAGTTTGAGTTCAAATACGGGGAAGAAACTGTTTTGCCGGAATCCGCGTTGGATATCCTTAAAAACAGCAAAACTTTCGGTGCGCCCAAATTGGTAAAGGATTCCGACGGATCTCATTACGAGCCGATGAAGGTGCAAAAACGGGCCTACAATGCGGTCCCTGCCCGCGAGGACGCCAAACTAAAAATGAAATAGGGGCAAGATATGGAAGTGATAGAATACAGATACACCCAGGGGCTTACGACATTAAAGGCGGCCATACAGTTAAACGCTAACCAGAAATACTGGAGTGAGGCGCGAGGGCTGTGGCAAGACGAACTTGACCCCGGTTGCAAACTGCAAATGGTGGAGTTAAGTCCGGCCAATGTTTATGACGAAAACATTGACAGTTTTGACTTTATGAAACTATACAAGTCAAGAATTGAGGACGGGTTGTATGTAACCGGTTCCTCTTTGCTTAACATCGCTCCGGGTGCTCTGTATTCTATCCACATCTACGACGGGGAAAAACTAATAAGCACTACCACGCGCTACAAAGAGAGTTCTAAAAGATTTTTAGAAATGATTAACGAAGTGCAGTTGCGGCTCGGTTTCCCCATATCCACGCGGTTAAAAGAGCCCAATGCGCGCAAGATAGGGGCTATGATGAACGATGTAATCACGGAACTATTGGCGGCAGGCCGTACCACGCAAGACACGCTAACCGTTTACACCGCATTATTAGAGCCGGATAAAACCGATTTGATGGTAGCCCCCGTAAACTGTAAGAACCTAAACGGGCTTGGCACTATTACGATTGAAAATTCAAAACTGGTGCAGGCCAACGGGACTAGTATCACGTCGTTTATTACCAATTCGCGCAGTATTCCCACTTCGTATATCGTATCTACGAAAAGCAATCACAGCCTAGGGATTACTTTCAATAGTGCGCTAGACGAGGAAAAGATGGTGCGGATAGAAGTGTTTGAGCGTCCCGCGCCCTTGGTGTTTGCGAGCGACCGCACCGTTTATGACAGCGATTTAGTGATTAAAGGGACGGAATATATTGCCCGCGACGATTTCGGTATGGGCGGCGATGTTTCCGGACGGGAATTGTTCATGCGGTATTTAACGACGGACAGCAATTTAAACGAAGATACAAACTGGAGCCGAATAAGTGTATAGACTAATTGAGAGCCAATTTAATGATTTGACGGGCGGCGAGATTTCTATTGCCGCTCCCGGCAAGATGGAAACCAAGTATTCTCTCTTGCTACAGAATCTTTACGTTGGCTATGACAGCAAAATACGCAAGGTCCCTGGATATCGGCCGCTACATTTAAATCAAATTGTAACGGGCCTTTCTAGCGGGATATCGTATGTCTATGCGGGGAAAAAGGCTTTGTTCGCCGGTGGCAGGGGCGCAATTTACCAACTGTTTGGCGACGAAATGGTGGAAGTGTACAGAAGCCCGAAAGGGAATTACAGCACAGAGCCCATCTCGTTCGCGCAAATGGGGAATAAATTGGTGGCCGTCAACGGGGACGATGTCGTTTGCTTTAATGACGGGGGGACGTGGCGCGGAATACAGGATTGGTCGCTATTGGATAATTTTACGCCTATGCGTCCGTTTGTGTTCAAGAACCGGATGTGGTATATAAATTCAAAAAATAAAATGGAAGCCATGCACTCCGCTTTGCAAGACGCCACTACGATAGAGGGGTATATTGATTTTAGTGGGGTGTTGCCGCAGGCCGACGAACTAATTGATATTAAGGGGTATCTTGATTTTATTTGTTTCATCTTTAAAAATCATATCTTGGTTTACAGCGGGAATATACCTAGCGGCGAGAACGCCGATTTTTACCTATATCAAGTGACAACTCTGTCGGGTATTCTCGGCCCGTGTACCAACCTAAACGTAAACAATAATCTTTTCATCGCCACGCAAACGGGCATTAAGACGTTGGATATGATTTATCCCAGCACGAAAATCGTCGTGCGCGATTTCAGCCAAATCAATGACCCGGAGATTATGCGTGTCATCCAAGAAAATGAGGGGTCGCCCGATTTCTGTTCCGGGTATTATGTCAAAGAGAATTTGTATTTCTGGTGTTTCGGGCGCACCGCGATTGTTTTTAGCGGGCGATACAAAGCGTTCAGCCGGTTGGTTTTCCCTTCTCCAAAAAGCCAATGGGCCGGATGTTTTGAGGATTCCGAAGGGAACCTAAACATATTGGCGGGTGGTTATCTGCACCGCTACGCCAATTCGCACCAATTCAACGGGGATGACGCTTTGGCTATTTGGAAAACGGCATGGCTCCCTTTGCACCCATACGGGGCTACTTGTTTCCCGAAATACGCAGATGTGCTTGTTTCCTGCGCGAAAGATGGCGGGGAAATTGAAGTGAACGGGCAAGTGTTTAATGGGGAGTTCGTTTCGCAGGATTTCGCCGTCGGGCTTTTTGATGTAACGTATAACAACCAAATCACGGCAAGCCGTATGGATAAAAGGCAATTTTACCCATGGGAAGAAGATTTTATGATGGACGGTTACACGCCTACCCCAATGCGTGTTCCCCTTATGAATTGCGGTAAGTTTTTATCGTTGACTTTTGCTGAAAAAACCGCTATAAATGGATTAGAATATGGCGGAATTGGGTTATTTGCAGATAGGAGAAAAAAATAATGACAACCATTTATAACCGCCCCGGCGGGAAAAACAGGTTCCAAATTGCCAGCGCGTCCGAAAGACCTCTTTTCAGCGCGTGGCTGGACGAAGAATTTAACGCAGTTTATAAAGAAATAAACGGGCTTGTTATTAGCCCCACCGTTAGCGCAAGCGAATGGACCGCTATACCCGGCACTTACACGCAGATTAACTCCACTTCTTTTACTGTGGCTGGCGATAAATCTGATGTGTTTGAAGCCATGCGCGCCATACAATTTAACGGGGAGTATAACTCCCATATTCAATCCGCCTCTTATAACAGCGGAACAGGTGTAACGACAGTAGTTGTGTATGATTCGGTCGTTCCCGCGACCATAGAAACAGTAAGCGTTGGTCTTGTTGGTAGCGAAAGCGCGGCAATTCCTAGCACTAACATTGTTACGAAAAGTGCGAACTATACCGTTTCCGTTGAAGATAAAATTATCCTTTGCGACGACAGCCAGGCGATGTCTGGCGGGATGGTGTATGACGACGGGTATATCGGTAATGTTGGTACAGGATATTATGCGTTGCTTATTACGCTACCGCAACCGGCGGCCCTACCCAAAAAATTGTTTTGCGTAAAGAAAGTAGCCGGCACATATCGTACGATTGTTTCGGCGCATTTCACGCATAGCACGAGCCAAAACGCTGACAACGAAACCGTGCATACAAACACGTATGATTTTACGATTAAGGGCGACACGACAGAGAAGAACCGCGTAGAGTTAAAAGGCGTGGGAGATTGTTATTGGTTTGCCTCTGATGGGAACAACTGGTACGAAGTAACGCCGGAATCAAGCGAAACTGTAAAAGGAATTATCCGCCTGGCGACAGATTCGGAAATGACATTGACGGCGCAACAGATTGCGGATGAAGAAGATTTGCGAAAAGACTTGGCTGTTTCCCCGTTCAATTTGGACGCGCATTACCTACGCACCGACGCAAGTAACATGCGTTTTGCCAGTAACTATATCTATAAATTTAACAATCCGTACAACGATGTATCTAGGGTCGCAGGGATTGTGAACGGGAACGTAGTGGTCTATGCCGGGCTAGGGATAAACATCCCAACCGGTAGAGATACAGACGGTGTAATTACCACACGTAAGTTTGAGTTAGAGAACAGCCTAACTCTAGCCACCGGGTACGAGGTTTCTGCAAAATTGCAGTTGGTGTTTATAGGGCTTGATGAAAACGATAACCCTTTCCTACAACCTATTTTGGCTGAAAATTACCATGTTTCTTACGGGAGCCCCTCAGTAATCAATACGCAAACAGGCGACAAGATTATATGGTTTGACTTAACCGAAAACTTGCTGAAATTGAGCACGGACAACGGGACGAACTGGACGGATTTCGTGGGCTCTGGCCCCGTTTGCGAGTTCCATGGGAACGGGTCGGCTATTTCGAACATTACGCCTTATTCGTGCGTAGGTTTCCTGACTCGCGATGAATTGCAGAACATATACCAAACGGCAGTAAACAATATGGGGCCGGATTATTCTGCCGGTATAACAAAAACAAAAAGCACTTCCTATACTGCGGAAGTGGCCGGTATTTTGTTCCTTAATCTGCGCCTTTTTGGGGACGCCACGGGGACATTCACTCTTGACGGTAACACATACAATATACCGCAGGGCGTTGGCGGATCTTATGCTTCTACAAACGGAACAATGGCGCAGTTCTATATTCCCAAGGGGAGCACATATAGGGTGGACGGGGAGTTCTCAGGCAACGAAAGCATTATATTCTATCCGTTGAGAGGGGCTAATTTATGATTCTATACGCTAAAGTGATAAACCAAGAAACAAAGGCTTGCGATGTTGGAATTGGTACAAACGAATCCTTTTACAAAGCAAGTGGCATGACCCAAATGGACGTTGAGAAATGCGAATGGAACGGTTGCTGGTATGTGGCCGGCTACGTCCCGTCTGAACCCGCCCCGACAAAAGAGCAACAGATAGAATTATTGAAACAGCAACTATCTGCTATTGATGAGAGGTCTGCGCGTTCTATGCGGGCTATTTTAGCCAATACTGCTACTGACGATGACAGGACATATCTTGCAAGCCTAGAAACACAGGCGGCGTCTTTGCGGCAACAGATTAGAGATTTGGAGGATGAAATCCAATGAGTATGTTAAATGGGATTTATGTAGATTCCGAAGGGAATATATCCTGCCGTAAAGGGGACAGCGGATATATAGCGATTATCGGGCTACCCGATGACGAAAACTACACGATTTCGCTAGGCATTTATGACCCCAAAACAAAAGAAATACTGCGCGAAATCTCTATGCCAAGCGGCGGAGAAACAGAGGTGCAAATGGCTATCCCGGTTTCTTTTACAGAGAGCGTCGGGGTCGGACGCTTTTTTTACGGGATTAAACTAACCGACACGCTCGGAGAAGAACAAACCGTAATCCCCAATTCGTACATGGACGCAGAGGGACATATTGAAATAGGGGCCCCGCAAACATTTATCGTAAGGCCCAAACTTTCTGAAGGAGCGCAAGAATGAGTGTAAAAGTGGTAGAAACGACGGTTAATCCGGTTGTTGTGCAAAGCGCGACGGCCTTTAATGCGGCGCACGCGCAAATATGGGCCGAAGGGACAGATCCGCAAGTAGAGAAATTGGGGGGCGTCCACTCTGCTAAAGGCTGGGCTGAAGTGGCGAGCCATTTAAGTTCTCCCGAATGGGGCGACATAGAGGGGGATATTGAAAATCAAACCGATTTACAAAACGCATTAAATGCAAAGCAAGCAACTATTTCCGATTTGGAAACTATTAGAAGTGGGGCGGCTTTGGGTGCAACGGCGGTACAACCTGGGGATTTGGCTACGGTGGCTACAACCGGGGCCTACAACGATTTAACGGGAAAACCGGGGGTAATGGCGGGGGCAGACGGTACAAACCCCGGCACGTCCGGTTTTGTTCCTGCTCCTGCGGCTACTGACAATGAAAAGTTTTTGCGCGGAGATGGCACTTGGGCTGAAGCGGGGAGTCAAGGCGGTGGTACGTGGGGTACGATTACCGGTACGCTGTCCGACCAGACGGATTTGCAAACTGCGCTTAATGCCAAAGCAGATAACTTTACGATTGGCGAAGGGCTAGAATGGCAAGCAGGGCGTGTACTAACGGCCCCGGACCATTTGCCACCAAACGTATTTACGAAGGACAATGTAACAGCGGGGGCAGATATTGAAATCAATCAAATCATTGACCCCTATGTGCTTAACGAAGATACGCTTGCGTGTTTCCACTTTGACGGAGATACGACCAATGCGGTTAGCACAGGGGTTACGCTTTCAAACGATTTCAAAGCGGCTATTAGCGGTTACACAGACCCGCTTGTAAACCCGTGGTATCCGGGGAGAAGTGCGGCTATTTGGGCTCCTGCCAACAACGTACGTAATGTGCCGTTGTTTGCGGAAGATTTTACTACGTTTGGAACTTTAGAAGATTACACGTTAGAGTTCTTTGTAACTGGCAACAACAACATTGAAATAGCCATTACCGCCACGAATCCTGCTCACGACACAACCAATATGTACCCGCGAGTGGAAACAAAATACGACGGATATTCGCCAACATATTATGTAAGATGTACTGCCGGGTCAGGGGCGCAAACAGATACGGGCCGATTCTCTTATGGCACATTTTCGCACGTAGCGATTGTCAGAAAGAATCAAGTAGTGTCTGTTTATGTCAACGGAACCTTGATGAGCCAGGCGGCGAACTCGCTCAACTTTGCCAATTTTCTTGTTCAGCCTCAATACGATGGGCAAGCATTTAGTATCGCCGAAATGGTATTCTCAAAAATTGCCAAGTGGGATGGCGACTTTACTCCCCCGACGGCTCCGTATCACCAACAAGAAGGCGGCAACCAGTACGAAATCAAATCTACGGTCATTGAGAAACATGCCACAAACTGCTTATTGGAAGTTCCGCAACGTATCAATTTGGAATTGAGTAGCGGTACTTTGACGTTGAAAGCGGGGTCCAAGGTGTATGTTCCTAACGGAGTCAACTCATTTAGCGACGTAACGATTGCGAATGATTTAGCAGCCACGCCGACGGCAACCGGGAAAAATTTGTTGTTTACCAATGCTGACGGTTCTGTGCTAATGTGGCGTGCAGTTGCGTCCACGTCGTCCGGCACTTCCGACCCTGGCTCTACGGGAACAACATACTATAACACATCCACTAACATTATTACAGCCCATAATTCGGGCGGGGATGTGCAAGCGTCGTTCCCGATTGCTCAATTTACCGGGAACAGTAGCAACGTGGTTTCGTCCGTGGACCAAATCTTTAACGGTTTTGGATATGTCGGTAGTACGATATTTGCCTTCCCCGGCGTAAAAGGGCTTATCCCCGATGGCAGAAACGAAGATGGCAGTTTAAAGAATGTTGAATATGTACAGCCGTCTATCTACACAAACACGCTTTCCGGCACGAAATCGTATGTGTTCCATTTGGGGGAAGGCGGGGCGCACGAGAGTACCAACTTTGTTTCGCAAGAAACGGAGCCGACAGAAAACTACACGCTTTGGTATCGCCCGAGTGAAAACCGAATGTACCGAAAGAGTAGCGCAGGGGTGGTTGTTGCGAACAACGATTTTGTGTGCGCCACAGGTACAACAGACAACGGGGCAATCACATTGTACGTTCCGCGAACAGTTATCCGTGCGTTAGATTATAACGATAAACAGATTATTACCGGATGGGGTGCGCCTAGCAACAAGTATGTTACATTGACTCCGACAAACGGAGCGACGTACACACCGCCTGCAGACGGATGGTTTGTTCTGTATGGGGTTTCTAACAATACCGCTGACGCTTATCTTTATGTTGCCAATAACGGCGAAACAAGGCAAACTTCCCCGCGCGTAACGGCTTTCTCTGTACCGCAGAGTAATATGATTGTTCCGTTACAGTTTCCTTGTAAAGCGGGAGATATTGTCAAACTGGAATATTCCTTTGTTGTATTCTCGTACTCGGGGTATTACAACCTAGGACTCAAATTCTTCTATTTGGAAGGCAACAAGCCGGAGGGCAACTAAATGACGACCTATTACATAACCGACGCACAAGGACAAATTCTGTTGCACGATACGGACCGCAGTAAATTAGAAAACACACTACGGTTTATGCCACAACTCGCTGGGTTGACGGTGCAAGAAACCGAACGTCCAATTGAGAATTGCGAATGGGCAGATACGGATGAATATATTGCCGCTAAACACAAACGCGATATAGAGTCGCAGGTAGCCAGTTTGGAAGCAAGTACAGGGCTTATACGTCCCTTGCGTGAAACGATTACGGCAGGGCAAATTCCTGTTAGTACGTACATTTTGAACAAGGTGCAAGAGATAGATACTTTGGCACAGGAGTTGCGAAAATGACAGGAGATGAAATCGGCCTAATTTGGAAGGTGGCCGGAGTGGTGTTCGCTTGCGGAGTTATATACGGCGAACTAAAAGCCATTCGCAAGGATATTGCCCGGCTTGAGGCCAAAGTAACCGTACACAATAACTATGATAGAAGGATTGTCCGTTTAGAGACTTTAGTTACCGAAAAGGAAATAGAAAAAAATAATTTGGCATGCCATGTGGCTACCGATTGCAACGGGAAAAGGTGCAACTCACACCCTGCCACTTTTTAAAAGAGAGAAATTTGCAGGAGTGTAAATATGTGGAAAACACTTAATAATTTGTTAGGTAAAAAGTTCGGAAGGTGGACAGTATTAAGCCGGGCGAAAAACAGATATGGAAATGCTGTTTGGCTTTGCCGGTGCGATTGCGGGACAATTAGAGAAGTCATGGGAACATACCTCGTTAAGGGGAAAAGCAAAAGTTGCGGTTGTTTGCACAAAGAAATATGCAGAGATATGCAAACGAAACACGGCTTATGCAAAGAAAAACTTTATTATGTTTATCATGGCATAAAAGACAGGTGCTATAGAACCGGATGCAAGTCTTATAAGTATTATGGTGCGCTTGGGATAAAAATTTGCGATGAGTGGAAAAATGATTTTATCGCCTTTTATAATTGGGCAATAAGCAACGGATATAGAAGAGGGCTATCTATAGACAGAATAGACAACGATGGCAACTATAGCCCTTTAAATTGCCGTTGGGCAACGCCTTCAGAGCAGAGATTAAATCAAGGGCATAGATTTGGAATTAAGGAGTGTTCATGCCGAAGTTCGGAAAAAAGAGCCTAGAACTCCGTGAATTTCTTTGCAAAGACCTCAAACGGCTCGTGGACGAAACGATAAAGGTTTATGATTTTTCTATCGTAGATACGTTCCGGGGCAAAGAGGACCAGGAGTATGCCTTTTTGATTAAAGCAAGTAAGGCCCACTTTGGCGAGTCGGCCCACAACTATCATCCGTGCTTTGCGGTTGATGTTTGGCCCTACCCGTGCCCTAGAAAGATGGAGAAAGGGTTGAGCGTAATTGACGACGATAGCCAGGAGTGGGAAAAGATGACGGACGCTTTCAAAAAATCGGCTAAAAAGTTGGGGATGAAAATAACGTGCGGGATTGATTGGACATTCAAGGACAAAATGCACATAGAGATTTCCAGTTGGAAAAAGATAGTACAAGAAATCTAACAAGGAGGTATTTGTATGGCTTGCGGAAAGAAAGGTGGCAAAGGAAAAGGACGTGGAAAAGGCGGTAAATAAGGAGATAAATTATGGAATGGTTGACTAATGCAGTAGCGTGGTTAAAGTTGAACTGGACCGATATTATCGCTATCTGGACGAGCGTAATCGGTGTTGCCGAAATCATTGTAAAATGGCTTGATAGCAAGAAAGGAACTGCTATCTTGGGTAAGGTGCGTGCGGCCGGCGTATGGCTCATTTCTATCCTTACGAAATTCGGCTTTGAGAAACCGAAGGTAAAATAATGTGGTTTATTCTGGCCGCGCTGATTGTTGCGTTGTGCTTGCTATTGGGGGCGGTTGCGTTCGTGTACCGGGCAGGCAGGCAATCGGCGCGGTTAGCGGCATTAAAGCGGGAGATAAAAGAGCGTGAAAAAACCAGTAAGATTCTTGACGCTGTTCGTAACATGGACGATAATGCTGTGCGCGAGCGCGTGCACAACATTCCAAAAGAAGAACGCTCCGATTTGCGATAGCGTGCATTTTGATTATTCGGACAATTTCAACGACCACAACGCCCGCCAAATGCTTTTGTTTTACTGTTTGTGCGTGGACGAAAAACTGTGCAACTGAAATCTTGCGATGAGTCGTGTGAGTACGCTGTAGATTTGGGGACAGAGTGGGGGTGCACATACTACGGGCTGTTGTGCCGGGTGGCGTGCAAAACGTGTAATGTCCGGCGGTAAGTGGCTCGCAGTTGCTTTGCTACTGGCTCCTACCGTACTGCAAGCGCAAAGTATTTACGGGGTTGTGCGGGCCGCAAAAGGGATGAGGCCGATTCGGATTTACCGGATAACAGAAACAACGCCCCGGTATTTCAATCTGGCGCACACGGCGATATGGACGCAATCAAAGCGAATCCATATTTCGCACGAGGCAGAGCGCGTGATTTTGAAGGCCATTATAACGCAACCGCAAGTGCCACCGATAGAAGTTGGCGGGAGTTACAACTATCTGCGGGCGGTGTCGCAAGCGTCCAAAGGGTTGCCGGAGTGGAAGAAAATTAACTCGTCGGAGGGGTACAACGGAGTCCACCACATTATCAATAAGACGGTGTTGGAAGAACTTTACAGGGTGCGTATCAAGACGGACAACGGGCTGACATACAACGATTTTGTGCGGAACTCTCCCGGAGCGTTCCACCCGTTGCACAACGAGCAGGAATTTGCGTGGTTGTTCCACAACCCGAAGGTGCAAATGCGTATCTACGCGGAGCAGGGCGTGCGGGGCGTGCTTTTAAATTATTTTGCGAAAGCCAACGCCATAAGCCGTGAGTACGGGTTTCCGGAGTACACGGATGAGCACATACGGAACACGCTTGTAGAAGCCCGATTTTGGGCCGGTATCTGGGGCCTGGAGTGGGGCGAGTAATAGTGGTACGAAAAAATCGTACAACCCGTGACAATTTGACACGGTTTGAAACGGTTACATTTTGTAACCAACTGAAAGCCAAGCGGCTACAAATTGTAGTTAATTGACAAAGCAAGGCAAAATGCTTATACTTTGCTTAGAGGAATAGGGAAATGGCTGTTTATGCTTTAATTTTAATTGTTTTGGTTATCGGCCTATACGTTGTTTGTTACTATATGCCGACAAAAAAAACGATGTCCGAAATTTACCAAGAGATGTACCGAAAGCAAAATGAAACAAACAAAACGGTAAAGGACATCCGCAATATGTTATTTTCAAAGAGCAGGAAAAAGGAGAGAAAAAATGGCTAGTGGAAGCGATATCATTTCCGGCGGCTTGCAAGGTGGAGCGGCTGGGGCTTCTGCCGGTAGCGCGGCGGGGCCGTGGGGTGCAGTAATTGGTGGCGTCGTCGGAACAATCGGCGGTGCTATTTTGGGCGGAAGAAAGAAGAAAAAGAAAACGCCTAGTTTCGCTAACGGGGCCGTGTATGGTTACGACACATACGGGAATTTGGTAAACAAAGGCTCTTTTGTGTATAACCCGGAAACAAGGCAATACGAACTTCGCTCTGGGGATTTGAGCCCGCAAGAAAAGGCCATGCGCCAAAACCTAGCGCAGAACATTGGCTCTCTTATCAACACGGTAGGCACAACGCCCGACGCCTTCGTTCGCTACGCGAAAGACCTCTCTACACGCTACTATGAACAGGGAGAAAGAAAACTGACCGAGCAATACGAAAAAGCGCAAGCGCGGTTAGACGAAAGCCTGGCTCGTCGTGGGATTTCTACCTCTCGGGCGGCCACCGATTTGACCGCAGAACTGCAAGGCAAACGCTATGACACGTTGGCGGATATCTATGACGCTTCCCAACGGTATGGGCTAACGGCTCAAAGCCAAATGCAAAATCAAGCGTTGTCCCAATTCGGGGCTCTCACAGGATATCAGCGCGGATTGCAAGCAAACGATTTGAGTTATTTGCAAGCGGCCTTAAACGCACAACAACGCGGGCAGGCTTATGAAAATGCGAAAGTGCAGGCCGAGAACCAACTTGTTGCCGAAGAAAATCAGAAATGGCAAAATGTTTTGGATAGCATGACAAGCCTGGGAAGTATGATTGGATATGCAGGGGCCGCGAAAGGCATGGGGAGCGGTGTACAAGCGGGCGTAAACGACCAATTAACACAAAACATCCAGAATTATAGCCCTCAATATGCCCCGTGGCAGACTTCTTTTGGAGGATATTATGGCTGATATGGAATTTGATTTAGGCGAAGCGATGGGGAGTTATGAGCAGGCCCAAGCAGACAGGGCTTTCTATAACCAAATGATTCAACAGGGAAATACGCGCGAAGGGGCTTATTGGATGAGCCCTATTGCGGCATATTTGTCCGGCATAGCGAATGTAAAAATGGCACAATCGCGGGCCAAAATACAAGGCATACAAGACGAAAGACAAGCCGAGAAAGACGCTACTGCCGCCGCAGAGAGAACGCGCAAATACCAACAAGGCTTGTTAGACAATCTGTATGAGGTAACGGGGGCGGCCAACAGAGGGGAAGTAGATAAAGGGGCCGCCGCCGCTATCGTGGGGCATATCATTAAAGAATTAGGATATACCCCGACAAGTTATGCGGCGGATAAAGGGATTCTCGGATATGAAGATAACGGGATCCCGTATGAAATTGACCTGTCGCAGAAATGGGTATCTAAAAAACAAGCCACCGCTACGGGGGGCAAAGGGAGCGGAACGAATAGTCAGAAGTACACAACGCTTTCCGGCTTTAATTCCACCCACCAGAAAGTGAACGAGGCTCTAAATTCCACTATTGGCAAAGAGCGTAAAATGGAACGCTTGTCTAAAGAGCAGGTACAGGCTTTTATTGAAGGGGCCGATTCATTATCTCCCGCAGATAAGAAGCAAGTAGAGCCGAAGGTTGAAGAACTATTGCGCCTCGTTGCCAAGAAGGGGTGGGCGTTAAGTAGTAGCGCGGCTACAGGCGCAAAAAAAGCGAATAACAATAACAACTTACAATCTCTCTGGGAACAACTGTAATTATGGAACTAGACCAAAAAGCAATAGACTTCATGCGACGTGTAAAAGAATCCGGTGGCACGCTAGAGGAAGCCACCGACTTTTTGCGCGGGAAAGGGTATGATATCCCAAACGCGCAAGCGCAAACTCAGCCGCAAGAAACTGCTGAAGAAAACCTGCCGGCGTCGCCAGGACTATTGCAAGGGACCTCTCGTTCTTTCGCCACAGAAGCAACTGCGGGGCTCGCTCCATTTATCGCGGGCGCAACAAACATCGTTGCTCGCGGGGCCGGTGCTTTAGCGGGGGCTGTCGTTGATAAAAACCCCGCATTATTAAAACAACTTTCCCCTACAAAAATACCGGAATACTACAAGGAAGGGAAAAGGGAATATCGGGAAAGCCAAAAGGCTTTCGCACAAGAGCACCCGATAGCAAACGTGGTAGGTGGCGGCCTAGGAACTGTGGCCGGTATAGGGTTGTTGGGCGGTACAGTTGGGGCGGCGGCGAAGGCCAGGGTTGGCGCGTCTGCTTTAGGGCAAGCGGGTCGTTTGGGGCAGGTGGCCGCTAGAAGTGCCGGGGAGATAACCGCTTTTGCCGCTTATGAAGCGGGGAAAGGTGCTACTACCGGAGAAGATTTGAGCGCAAAAGGGGCTGGGAAAGGCTTGTTGCAGGGGGCTGAAATGGGGGCTTTGTTCGGCGTAATGGGTGGCGGCATGCAATATGCAGAGCCCTATCTTATCAAACAAGCCCAAAGACTTATTTCAAACCCGACGGCCTCTGAACTTTTAGTAAAAACATTTGGGCTTGGCGTTGAGGGCGCGGCCATAGGTGCAATCCCGGCGGCTGTTGAGGGAAGATTGCCGACGAAAGGGGAACTCGCGGCCGGGGAATTATTTGCAGTAGGCGGTCGTGGTGTGGCGAAGGCTGGCGAATATGTCGGCGAAAAGGCATATAAATTCGCCAATACCCCGACAAAAATGCAAGCGCAAGAAATGAGGGCAAGAGCCCAAGAGATTGGGACGGCCCAAGAAAAGGCAGACACCGCACTTGCCGAGGAAATCGCGGCAACTAGAGAAAGACGCGCACTTGAACAGCAGGGGGCAGGAAAGCAAGCCGTCAAAGAGGCCCAAGCAACCGAAGATTGGTACGCCGCTGAAAGGAAACAGGCCGAGAACGAATTGGAAACTGTTTTGCAGGACGGTGGAACGAAGAAACAACCAGCAGAGATTTCCGTTGAACAGAAAGAAATTGACGCTTGGATGAAAGAAAATAAGAAAAACCCTTATGCCACAGAATCAAAAGCAAGGCGGGCCATTGAGAGAGAAAAAAGAGAGGCCGCCGCAAGAGCGCAGGGGCGTGCCGGATTGCCATTGACGGAGCGGGTGGCCCGTTCCGCTAAAGAGTTGCTATCCAAAACGATACAGCAATTCAACTGGATAAGGCCCGTAGAGGAAGATTTAAAAGCATACGAATATGTAACAGGGCAGAAAATAGCCCCAGACAAAAACCCCGTCTTTCGCATAAACAAACTACGTTCCGGTGGGGAGCAAGAGTCTTTGTTGCGCGGCGTAGTTGATACGGCAAAGCGCGTTGAGAAAGAGTACCCTGGGTCCATGGAAGGCACACGCGAACTGTTAGAAGCCGAAAAGCGTATTCAATTCTTGCGTGATACAGACAAGGTCCCAACGGAAGAACTGACTAAAATTGTGGCTGACTACAAAGACGATAAACCGGTGCAAGAAATCGCCAAGGCGGTCAGGGATTTAAACCAAAAGGCGTTGGATAGACTATATGAGGTAGGGCGCATTGATAAAGCCACTTATGATTTGTGGAAAAAGAATGACGCTTATGTGCCTAGCCGGGCAGAAAGGTACAGCGAAACGGGGGAGCAGATTGTTTCCAACAACTTTGAAGCCTCTTTTAAGAAATACGAGGGCGGTGCAGATTTGTACCAAAACCCGATTGTTTCTTCTATGGAACAGGTAAAGAGGATAGACCAATTCGCCGAACTGCAACTGGCAAAAAAAGAATACTTGGAAGCCGCGCGAAAAATAGGCAGGGCAACTAAAGCGAAAACCATAGAGGATTATAAAGGCGGCCCGGTAAACTTTAAAAAGGATAGCCAAATCGTCGTATGGGAAAACGGTGTTCCCGAAATATGGAATGTTCCGAAAAGGGTGGCAGATTATTTTAACCCTATGCCAAAGCCGGCAGAAGGCAAAATGATGAAATTTGTAAAGGCTCTTGCCGCTATGCCGCTTAAATTCTACAAGGGCGGCACTACAGCCGCGTCTTTGGGCTTTGCTGAAAGCAATATCCCGCGCGACGTTACGGGTGCAATTATCGGTAGCGAATACGGCGGCAATATAGGGGCAGGCATGTGGGCTTCTTCTGCGAAGGAATTGGTAAATGGGGCCCCCATAGTGGACGCTTTCCAAAAAGAATTTGGTGGGCAGACGCTAAGGAACATTGAGCAGTTGCCTGGTCTGGCTGAAGATAATATAAACAAATTCGTTGATTTGTACGAATCGGCTAATAAATCAACCAAAGAGGGAACGGCGGCGAATGTTATTATGCGTATGTTTACAACTGCGCTACCTAACGCGGCCAAGAAACTCGCCAAAATCACTTCCGGCGCGACAAAGAAAGGGTTTGATATGTTGTCGTATGCCGGGAATTTGAGCGAAGAAACGACCCGCCTTTCTGTGTTCAAATCCGTATTGCAGGGGATGGCAAAAAACGACGCGCAATATGAGTTGTGGATAAAACAGCCCAACCTTATACCGAAAGATGTTTTGGCAAAAGCCGGCAACGAAGCCCGCGAGGTAACGCTAAACTTCCGTAGGCAAATGGCCCCGTGGGTGGAAGGCGCGAATAAGTATTTCTTGCCGTATTTTAAGCCTGCCATTCTGGGTGCTATGCGCGGATTTACTATGCTTAGCAACCCCGAAATAGCCCCAAGAGCATGGCGGTATATAGTGAATTTGGGTATAGCGCAGGGTTTAATCACGGGGGAAATCGTTGGCGGGAAACAATTAGAGGATTTGGATTCTATCAACAACGAAATAGCCGGGAAAAACCTTGTAATTAAAGGGAAGAATGACAGATACTATACAATACCGTTAGCCCAAGAAATCGCTCCGCTTGTAAAGATGTTCGCCGGTGTAACAGAAAGAATATACCGTGGGGCTACAAAACAACAGCGGGAAGATATCGGGCGCGAAACGGTGCAGGCCATGATAGATTTGTTTAAAAACTATACGCCCGCCGTAGGATATTTGGTGCAACCTAGTAACTTTGCATTAGGTGGGCCTATACCAAAAACAATACTTGAGGAATCCGTTAATAAGGATTTCTTTACGCGCACTCCCCTTGAGTCATCCGCACAACAAGACCGTCCGGCCTACATGCGTAAAACAAAGAATACGCCGGCTCTTGCTATTGCTTTGTCAAAAATGCTTGCCCGTAACGGCATAGAAATAAGCCCGCTACGTTTGCGGCATATTACGGTTGGGCTAACTAGCAACGTGGGGAAAGAATTGTTTGCGGTTACGGACAGTTTGCTTTCCCATTTCGGAAGGGGCCCGTTGCGTTCCAAGAAAGAAATTACGGACAGCCCATATACCAGACGTTTGGTCGCTGATTTGGCGGCTCCTTACAACCAATACGCACAGGACGCAAACGATATCATTGAACGGGCCAAACAGGGCAACAAGGCTATTGAGATGGGCGACCCGGGGGATTGGAGCGAAAAGCAGAAAAAGCAATATGAAATGCAATATGAGATATACGAACTAATCAAAGACGACGTCAAGGCACTTCAAAACCTATACAAAGAGCGTGCCAAAACCGAGCGCGAGTTGGATGAAGAAGCAACCTATATCCAACAAAAGCGTAAGAACGGGGAGATATCAGAGGCCGAGTTCAAAAAACAATGGCGCGACCTGGAATACGAACTGAAAGCCTATACGGAAGAACAAACGCTTGAGGAACGCATGTACCAGTTGGATATCATTGACGCCGCTAAACAAATCAAAGAAGATTACAAAAAAGCCCCATAACTAAATGGGGCTATTTGTTTTCACGTGAAAACATTAGTAAGGGATTTCGTCGTCCGTCATTTCCTCTACCATTTCGTCGGTTTCTTTTGCGGTGGCGTCGTTATTGTAGCCAAGCATTACGAAATCGTTTACCATGATTTTTATTGTTTCCTTTATTGTGCCGTCTTTGGTTTTGTATTTATTCGGCTGGATGTAGGAATCGGTAATCATTACGCGATAGCCCTTGCGGATATATTTCTCCACGTTTTCAGCCGTATAGCCAAAGGCGGCGCAGTTAAAATACCAGGGGGCAGAGAGTTTCTTCCCGTGCCACCAATCAAAAACAATAGAGAAATTGGCTATCTTTAGCGGTTTCCCGTCTTTTTCAATCATCAATACTTTCGGGTCCAAGGTGGCGTTCCCGGTTATTTGCAATTTGTTTACTGGCCTAGGCATGAGCGTTCTCCTTTTTCTTTTCGCTTAAAAATAAGTGGGGGACCATAACATCCCACACCCAAAATCTGAAATTCCCCACAAGCAGATTATGCAGGGCTGTGTTTTCTATGTTCAATGCTTTTATAAGGGCAAAGAAAAAGCCGAAATCGCGCTCTAAAAGGTTTTTTAGGAGTATCTGCCCTTCCGTATCACATTCTTCCTGCGAGCGTTTTATGAGCATTTTAATCATTTCGCTTGTGGCCTCGGTTTGTTCCACCTTTGGCAGTTCGTTTTCCGGGATTGCTTTTGCGAATCTTAATTCTAAATGGGCGTTTACTGCGGCGCACAGGAAAGAGAAGAAACACACGGCGGCTGTCTGCGCGTATGTACTTGGGTAGTCCTGCATTATTTTCATGGCGTCGTCCCATACTGTATCAGTTAGTTTTGCGCTTAACTCTTTTGCGATGGGCCAGCAATCTTTGAATTTTTCTTTCGTATATTGCTCTTTGTCTTTCAACATGGCTTGCGACAGTTTCTCGTAAGCGATTTTCCCATTCTGCATTTTTGGCTTTGATACATTTTTTGCAGACTTTCTTTTGGATTTTTTCTTCGTTGTTTTGTTTGTACTCATACACCACTCCTAATTGTTTGACTATCTCTTTGACCTTCCTAATAGCGGCCATACGCTGACGGCTTGCCACCCCAAGTGGCACTTTCGCCCAACCGCTTGTCATTTGTTTATCTACAGGGAGCATATACGTAAATACTTTATAAGCCTTTTCTCCCTTTACAAATTTATCCATAGGCTCTATGGAAAGATAAATAGGGGCCTTGCTACCGAAAAGATAGAAGGCCCCCTTATAACAAAGTTCCCCGTCGGCATTTATTTTCTGCCGGACAAACCCGCTGAGGGCTTTGTCGCCAAAAGCGTATCGGCTCATAGTCCCCTTGTAACAATATCCTGCACTACTTTCACGCGGATTCCGGGGATATTGGTTTTCTCTTTGAGAGCCCGTACCACTTTGCCTATAGCCGCCGTATCTACGATTAGGTATTCGCGGGGGATTAGGTTGGGGTCAACGATATCAAAATCGTACCGGTTCCGAACAGAAGTGCCTTGCATTTTAGGCTTTTCCAGTTTAACGGATGGCAGAACAGTAAGCCCGCTCCCTTCCATCGTTTTGGCAAGGGCGTCCAGTTTAGCCTGTTCTTTTTTAAGGGCCGCTTCTCTTTTGGCGTTATATTCTACAATCAGTTTCTTGATAGCGTTTTCCCCTTTCTCCATAGGGGAAATCATCTCTTTCTCTTTGTTGCGAAGGTTTGCCATGGCCTCGTTAAAAGGCTTTTTGAGCCCGTCAAAATAAGATTTGGCGGCTTTGCGGAGCGTGGCAATTTTGCGTAGCAAATTGTTAGCCTCGCCTAACTCATCGTCATTATTGATAGTTACAAACTGTACTGTGTCTAACAGATTGTTCGTCTGCACTTGCAGTTCGTTTTCAGTTATTTCCATAGGATTCCTCCTTTAAATACCCATGGTTCTTTTTCCAATGATACGTAGTACACATACCCATAAACACATTGAAATCTTCTTTATTCGTGTATGGTTTAAATTTTACACGGTCCAAATCCCAATGTATTTGTAGGCAAAATCTTTCATATTTCTTGTACTCGCTAGGGCTGTATGCCATCGCATAGCCGGCGGTTTGCAACGCGGCCCAAGATTGCGGAACGCCTGATTTGAGATCAATGACGGCAGGATTCCCGTCGCACTCTGCCACTCGGTCAATCGTTCCGGCATATAGCACACCCATGTTTACCTTTTGTTCTACGGCCAAGATTTTAATTCCGAAATCATGTTTAAAATCTTGCCACAAATCCAAACATTTCTGTAAGCGCGGGTCCAAATTGGAATAATCCAGGGCCCCTTTGTCGTGCAATTCAAGCGTCCGGTGGATAGCCGTCCCGTTGGATAGTTTTGTTTCGTTGGGGCGAAAATTATCCATAAGCCCGTTCGCTTTTAAGATTGCCGATACAGAGGGGGTTAAAATGCCCCCCACTCTGTATTCGTGCTTTCCTTCGTCAAATAGGATTTCAGGCTCCGAATTGTTCATAAGCGACAATCTGCCCGTTTTCTAACAGTAGCCCTACCTGCATGCCGGTAAGTTTCTTTAGTTCGGAGGCTAACCCGGCAGAAGAAATGACGAGTTTATCTTCGGCCTGATTTAAGGGGTTAATGCCAACCAGGTATCTCACACCCCCCTCAAGCATTACTTGCTTAATGTAACGATAATAGGGACGCGGATATTCCGCCTGTTTGGGCGCGGGATTTTCTTGTACGTGGCTGACGGGCTCTGGAATCGGTGCGGGTTCCGGCTCCGCAATCATTTCTTCCGGGGCGGATAATATGTCCTGTTCCATGGCGGGTTCTTCAACTACCGGGGAAACCTCGGCAGTTGCTCTGACTCTGCGCTGACGTTTCGGTTTCGGCTCCTCAATAGGAGTAGGCATGGCGACGGCGGTCGCTTGCTGTACGGGTTGTTCTTCTTCAATTTCTTCAACGGTGGCAAACCCTTGAATCACGTCCGGATAAACCTGCGAAATAATGCGGCTTACCGCACGCCAGTACAGCATATCAGACGGGTGCTTTTTCCAAGCGTCCGAACGGGCCAACAGCCCCGCTTTCTCCGCCTGTTCCAACGTGTAAGTAATGCTTACAGGTTTGGGCCAACCTTTGCGTTGGGTTTCAACGGTGCATTTTTTGTCCGTCTGCTCGGCCGGTATAATGTATTCGCAAACGCCACTCTTTAGCACAATACCCAGTTTTGTGCGGCCCCAGAATCCGACCTTACCGTTTACTTCCATCACTTCGGAAAGGGCGGTAATCGGTAATCCGTATTGTTTGCAGGTAACAATAAGCATTACAGCGGTATTCAAATCCCCGCGAAACGCTTGCGGAATAAATTTAGATCTGGAAAGGAAGTTCGCCAAGGCCCGCACCTCTAACATGTTACGGGGTTCCCCTACGCTCATCTCAAGATAATCTTCTTTCGTGGGGGCGAACATCTCTTGTTTATTCACTACAGTTAATTCCTGTGTCATTATTTTCTCCTTATTTTCTTATGGAAGGCTCGCTGGCCCAGGCTTGATAGTCCTCAACGGTTATCTTTTTGCCTAACAGCCGAACGATTCGCCACACATTTCTTGTGTATGGCTTGCTTGCGCCCTTGTTCCAATAGTACAAGGCCACATAAGAGCGTAATCCTAGCATGCGGGCGAGTTTTGCTTTGGATATTTTATGCTCTACGCGCCATTTTTCCAACTCTTTCAAAAGAGCCGGAATGTCTTGCTTATCTACAATGCTTTCTCTTTTCCTTTTTGGCATAAAGACTTAATGATTTCCCTCGTCGTAAATGAACGATACCATTTTTGGCGAGAAAAAGCAACTTTCTAGAGCAGGTTTTCTTTAAAAGAAAAGCGTATAAAAAATTCCCCGTCAGCCGTACCGCTTTCAACGGGCTCGTACACGCCCGTCAAAGCAGGGTACAACTGAAATGCGGTCGCGCAAACAATACCGCGTATGCCGGGGGTTTTGCTCATCGTAAACATTTCGTCATCTTTGAAACCGATGACAATTTCATAGAAGTTCTTTTGTTTCTTGATATATAACCCGGCTTTCTTATATTGATTTAATTTGTATTTATCATATATATCTTTGCCTAATGTAAATCCTTTCCCTTTCTCTTGCGCTATAAGGCAACCCGCATAACGGCTTATTCTGCCTTTTCGCGCAGGCACAACTTGCTTGAATCCTTTTAAGTCAATCATCTTACGCCTCCTTTTCTTTTTAACAACTTGGCACGTTTACGGCGTGCGGCGCGGTTTAAATAACCGGCTCTAAATACCACTTCACTACCATTTTGTCCTATTTTAATGTCCATTTTATTCTTTCTCCAAAAGCGCATTTAATGCGGCCTCAGCCTTATCTACTACCTCTAATTCCAAATGATCAAAACATTCCTCGCTACATTCTTTGCAAAGGTGGCTTACGGTCATCATTTCAAATTTACATAATGCCTTTGCCATACGATTGATTACCTCTTTGCGAGGGATACTTGCGTTCCACTCATAATTTTCCATACAGGAATCGCACTCATCCCCGCTAGTATCTTCACAAGTATCGCAAGGATTGTTCTCGCCGTATCCCCTTATATAAATTCTTTCTTCTTTCTCTGTCATAGTTACTTTACCTCCTTTATTTTTTCTATCACTTGTTCTATTTGTTCTCGCACCCAAATAGCCCCCTGACTAGTAGTTACGATACGTGTAAAAAATTTATCTTCATCTTCGCCTATTTCAAAAAAACAATATGCTTTGCATTAACAAATGTCTTTTTGCCTGATGGTCTTGTAAGTTCAATAAATGCCATACTATTTATCCTCCTAAAATCTAAACAGAAAGAGTGTCTGTGCGTATTATCCTGGGCCAGTATCTTTTTCCAGAACACGATTTTGTGCACGTACTGTTCTTATTCCGCACCTCATTTACACAGCGTTGGTTTCGTCGGTTAGCAACTCCGCCACGTTCCAGCAAGCACTTACGTGTAATCGCTTGCCCGCCTAATCTTTCTGTGCCCTCGGCTACAGGGCCTTTAAGCCAAATCTTGCCCTATTTAAGGCTGTTCCTTATCTTTTGCCAATCTTCTAATACTTGTTTTAGATTGCCGTGCATAGGAACTTTCCTGCATTTATCACACCCATTACCATCTCTAAAACCAACAGGAACAATAAAAGACTCGCCACAAGCATATCCTTGTTTAATTTTTGCTCCGCAATAAGGGCAATCTGGAATTTGCAATAATTCAAGTGCGTCATAAAATCCGTTCCAATAAGATATATGCAAGTCATATTGTTGCTCTTTTGTAGGTGTCGTCATTTGAACAATCCCCCCATCATAAAAATGTCTAAAATATACTTTATGACGAAAAGTAAAGAAATGGCAAGTATAAACAAAACAATAGTCATACTAACTCCTTTTGTTCCAAGCGTCTATGGCTTTTTTCTTTGACGTTTGCGGGAAAGATACTTTTCCGCAATAAGGGCAAGAGTAGTAATATAACTTCAGTCCAAGGCCTGTATATCCGCACTCATTAAGGGATATGCTTGTGCATTTACACTCACACGGTTTTAACTCTGCCATA